>OLGN01000284.1_pt1 | contig 46465 bp, 38 predicted proteins | sample 1605941 | NCBI WGS metagenome assembly OLGN01 (sample SAMN03283269) | human gut metagenome | biome: human-associated habitat; material: feces | host: Homo sapiens | place: USA | collected 2013
CCCCCTTTGCGGGCGGCCTAAGCCGCCCGCAGCCCGTGCGGCGACAGGTCATCCGACGCCGGGCGGGGATGGAACCCCGCCCCTACGGGGGGGCGGCGGAACGTGGTGAGGTCCGCAATGGACGAAGAAAAGGGTCGTCGAGGACGCCGACCCCTACGGGTTGCGACGAGGTCGGGCCGCGTGCCGCTGGACTTACAGGGTGCGGGACGCGGCGTGGGAACTGGTGAAAACGCCGCCACCGGCGGCGTTTTGATTTCATTTGCGGGACGTCGAGGACGCCGTCCCCTACAGGGCGGCTGCGGTGACGTGGGGGGCGGCGGTAGACTCGCGCCGAGCGGGGATGAAACCCCGCCCCTACGAGGGGGCGGCGGAACGCGGTGGGGTCGGTGGTGACCGTGTGGGCGGGATATAGAGGACGCCGTCCCCTACTGGGTTCCTACATATCTTAGGTTTCCGCGAAAACATAAGGCTCTGCTCCTGCAGCGGTTAAAAACAAAAAGCTCCGCCTCTCGGCGGAGCTTTTCTTTTAATAATAGCGCTTGTTCTTGTTCTTGCGGGCGGCCTCGGACTTTTTGCGGCGCTTGACGCTGGGGCTCTGGTAGTACTCCTTCTTCCTCAGGTCAGCCAGGACGCCGGCCTTGGCGCAGCTGCGCTTGAAACGCTTGAGTGCGTTATCCAGCGACTCGTTTTCCTTAACGTAAATCTCAGACATTCTATTCCCTCCCTCCAAAGACACCTTGCGGCGCAGTAAGGGCAATTAACCCGTTAGCATATGCATTATAATTACTTCGCGCGCCGATGTCAAGAAAAACTCACTTGGAGGGCTTCACGATAATGTTTACCAGCTTGTCCCTCACTACTATCGTTTTCACTATCGCGCAGCCGTCGGTGAACTTCTTCACCTTCTGGTCGGCCAGCGCGGCCTCCACGGCGACGGCGTCCTCGCAGCCGGCGGGGACGACGACGGTGCTCCTCAGTTTGCCGTTCACCTGGACGGCTATCTCCTTCTCGTCGTCGAGCGTCTTGGCCTCGTCGTACTGCGGCCAGGGGCTCAGGCTGGCGATGCCCTCGAAGCCCTGTATCTCCCACAGCTCCTCCGCCATGTGCGGCGCAAAGGGGCTCAGCAGGGCCAGCAGGGCCTTCATATCGCCGCGGCTGGGCGCGTGCTCGGCAAACTGGTTCATCAGCGTCATCATCGCGGCGATGGCGGTGTTGAACTTCATGTTCTCTATGTCCTCGCTGACTTTCTTGATGCAGCGGTGGACTTCCTTCTCGTTAGCGGCGGAGTAGCTCTCGTCGCCCTCGATGCGGTTCTCGGCCATGGCCCAGATGCGGTCCAGGAAGCGCTTGCAGCCCTTGACGGCACTCGGATTCCAGGGCGCGGCCTTTTCAAAGTCGCCCAGGAACATGATATACAGCCTCAGCGTATCCGCGCCGAACTCCTTGACCACGCTGTCAGGGTTCACGACGTTACCCAGGCTCTTGCTCATCTTAACTATGGGGTGCTCGGCCATTTCGCCGTATTTCTCCACCAGGTACTCGCGCACGGCCTTCTCGCTGCCGTACTCAGCCAGCAGCTTGTCGCGGTCGTCATCGCTGAGGTTGGCGTAGTTGTGCGGGTTCAGGCCGAGGATCATGCCGTGGCTCGTGCGCTTGGCGTAGGGCTCCTTCGTCGGCACGGCGCCGATGTCATAGAGGAACTTGTGCCAGAAGCGGCTGTACAGCAGGTGCAGCGTCGTGTGCTCCATGCCGCCGTTATACCAGTCCACGGGGCTCCAGTAGTCCAGGGCCTCTTCGCTCGCCAGGGCCTGGTCGTTATCCGGGTCGAGGTAGCGCAGGAAGTACCAGCAGGAGCCGGCCCAGTTGGGCATGGTATCCGTCTCGTGCTCGGCGGGGCCGCCGCACTTCGGGCAGGTGCACTCCACCCAGTCGCGCATGTGCGCGAGCGGGCTCTCGCCGTTGTCGGTCGGCTCATAGCTCTCGACGTCCGGCAGCAGCAGGGGCAGGTCCTTCTCGTCCATGGGCACCCAGCCGCACTTCGGGCAGTTGATTATGGGGATGGGCTCGCCCCAGTAGCGCTGGCGGGAGAAGACCCAGTCGCGCAGCTTGAAGTTCACCTTCTCGCGGCCAAGGCCCTTCTCGGACAGCCACTTTATCATGGCCGGGATGGCGTCCTTTACGGTCATGCCGTCCAGGAAGCCGGAGTTCACCATGATGGCGCTCTCGTCCTTGGAGATATAGGCCTCCTTGGTCACGTCGCCGCCCTTTACGACCTCGATTATAGGCAGGCCGAACTTCTCGGCAAACTCCCAGTCGCGCTGGTCGTGGCCCGGGACGGCCATGATAGCGCCGGTGCCGTAGCTTGCGAGGACGTAGTCGGACAGGAAGATGGGTATCTCCTCCCCGTTCACTGGGTTTATCGCGCGGACGCCCTCAAGGACAACGCCGGTCTTTTCCTTGTTCAGCTCCGTGCGCTCGAAATCGGACTTGCGCGCGGCCTCCCGCTGGTAGGCGCGGACGGCGTCCAGATTCGTTATCTTGTCCGACCACTTGGCTATAAGGGCGTGCTCCGGGCTCATGACCATATAGGTCGCGCCGAAGAGCGTATCCGGCCGCGTGGTGAAGACGCACATCGTGTCCCCCGCCGTCGTGGCGAAGTCCACCTCGGCGCCCGTGGAGCGGCCTATCCAGTTGCGCTGCTGTATCTTGACGCGCTCGATATAATCAACGTCGTCCAGATCGTCCAGCAGGCGCTGGGCATACTTCGTGATGGCCAGCATCCACTGGCTCTTTTCCTTCTTGATGACCTCGCCGCCGCAGCGCTCGCAGACGCCGTTCACAACCTCTTCGTTTGCCAGGACTATCTTGCAGCTCGTACACCAGTTGACGGGCATGGAGGTCTTATACGCCAGGCCCTGCTTGTACATTTGCAGGAATATCCACTGGGTCCACTTGTAATAGTTGGGGTCCGTGGTATCGACCATGCGGTCCCAGTCAAAGCTGTAACCCAGCATTTGCAGCTGCTTTGAAAAGCGCTCGATATTGCGCTTGGTGACGTCGCGGGGGTGCATGTGGTTCTTGATGGCGTAGTTCTCGGTGGGCAGGCCGAAAGCGTCAAAGCCTATCGGGAACAGGACGTTCTCGCCCTCCATGCGGCGCTTGCGCGCGACGATATCCATCGCCGTATACGGCCGCGGGTGGCCGACGTGCAGTCCGTCGCCCGAGGGATAGGGGAACTCTATGAGAGGATAGAATTTCTTCCTCGTTTTATCCCCGGTAACGGCCTTGTAGGTCTTGTTCTCAAGCCAGTAGTTCTGCCATTTTTTCTCTATTCTCAGGAAATCGTAAGCCATTTTCAGTTCTCCCCTTTTTATATTGTACCGCAGGCCCCTTTGACCCGAGCTCCAGGCTCAGACCGTAGGGCCGGGAAGGGCTGAGAGGCTTATCTCCTCCGCGTCGCTCCACAGGTGCTCGAGGTTATAAAACTCGCGCATCTCCTTCTGGAAGATGTGCACGATGACGCAGCCGAAATCCAGCAGTATCCAGCCGCCGCCGCGATAGCCCTCGCGGCGCAGGGGCGGCTCGCCCAGCTCGGAAAGGGCCTTGTCCACCTCGTCCGTCAGGGTCTTCACGTGGGTGGAGCTCGTCGCCGTGCAGATGACGAAATAGTCCGCGAGCACGGTCTGCTCCGTGGTGCACAGGAGCTTTATATCCTTGGCCATTTTGGCGTCCAGCGTCCTGACCGCAGCCTCGGCTATCTCTCTCGGTGTCAGCATTTTCCCTACCTCCCCTTTATTCCTCACTGACCGGCGATGTAGCCCTGGGTCATATCCCAGGTGCCGGTCTCCATGTCGTAGGATATCATATTGATATTTTCGCGCGTTATCTCGACTGTGAACGGGTTCAGGTACTCGTTTATGACCTCCAGCCACTCGTCGATATAGGGCAAAACATAGCTCTTGCCCAGGGCGTAGCCGTCGCCCTTCGAGGGGATGGTCTGGAAGGTGATGCTGTCCGCGTCCAGCTTCATGAATTCCGTGGCGAAATAGGCCAGGTTGCCGACGGAGACGTTGGTGTCAACGCGCTTTTCATAAATTTCAAAAATCTTCGTCAGGTTCGGGATATTCTCCAGCGAGAGGGTCTGGCGGGCCAGGGCCATGAGCAGCTTCTGCTGGAAGGCTATCCTCTCGATGTCGCCGCCGATGTAGGTGTTGGAGCCGTCGTTCGATATACGGAAGCGCATGGCGTTCACGAAGTCGTCGCCGTCCAGGAGCTGGTAGCCCTGCTTGATATGGATGCTCACGGGCGGGTTCTGGTCAGGCGCGTCCCAGTCCATGTCGAAGGGGATGTCATAGTACACGCCGCCTATGGCGTCAACAATGTCCGCCGTGGCCTGGATGTCGATCACCGCCCAGCAGTCCACCTCGTAGCCGAGGATATCCTTCACCGCGTCGAGCAGGGCGGAGATGCCGTCGCCGCCGTTGTTGATGCTTGCGGGATAGGGCTGGTTCATCTGCTTGGGGCTTATCGGAATGTTTATGAGCAGGTCACGCGGGAGGTTCACGAGGTTCAGCTTGCCCTCCATGGTGTCGAACATGCCGACGATGTTGGTATCGGTATGCAGGCCCTCGCGGTCCAGGCCGCTGACCAGGAAGGTCCAGACGCCGGGGCGCCTGTTGCTGTCCGCCTGGCCGGGCGCCACGCCGTCCACGCCGCCGGCCGAGCTGCTGTCGGAGCTGTCGTAGGTGTTGGGGCCGTTATCCTGCGTTGCGGCGGGCTTGGCCCACATCTTGAAGCCAGCATAGCCGCCTATGCAGAGTATGAGCAGCACGCAGATGGTTATGAGCGCGCCGCGCCCGCGGTGCTTGTTCCTGCGCTGCTCCTCGCGCGAGATATAGGCGTCCGAGGCAAAGTGCAGGTCGTCCTCATAGTCATAGCCGTTGCCGCCGTAGACGGTGCGGTTGGTGCTCCTTATGTCCTCGGAGTCCCTGCGGCGGCTGCGGCGCTGAGGCTCGCTTCTGCGGGGCTTGGGCTCGGTCTTGCGGGTCTGGCCAGCATTCCGGCTATGGCTCTGCCTTGGCGCGGGTTCATAGTCGTAGTCTTCGTAATCATAGTCCTCGCCGTAGCCGGCGTCGTAGTCGTATTCCTCGTATTTCTTTCCTTTCTCGGGCTTCTTCTTTGAGTGTTTTCCGCTTCCGCCGTAGAGATGCATTACACCTTGTCCTTTCCGTACCATGCCAGGGCGCTTACGGTGGCGCCGTGAGGTTCAATGCCGCTTTGCCTCAGCTCCTCCAGGCTCATCCTGAGCCCGAGGGCCATGGCGGAGTCTATGTCCTCATATGCGAGCTGCCGGAGCCGCTCCACGCCCTCAAAGTCGCGCGTGGGCTCTATATAGTCCGCGATGTAGATTATCTTTTCCAGCAGCGTCATATCCGCGCGGCCCGTCGTGTGCCAGCGGATGGCGCTGTAAATTCGCTCCGGGATGCCGAAAAGCTCCTTAGAAAGCGCCGCTCCCGTGATAGCGTGCGTGAGCTTTATATTCTCCCGCTCAAATTTATCGAACACTATACCATATTTCTCCGCCAATATCAACTGCTCGTCCATGCTGAGTTTTTTGGTGATATCGTGCAAAATCCCGGCCTCGGCGGCGTCGCCCGGGTCCTCGCCCCAGCGCAGGGCTAGTTTTGACGCCTCCTGCTCGCAGCCGGCAACATGGGGGATGCGCTTGGGTTTCAGGTAGGCATAGGCGCGCTCGCGCAGCCAATCGAGCTGGGGCTTCGCGCCGTAGTCGCGCAGGCGGATGATGCGCGCATAGACCTCGCCGTCGAGCACGTCCGCTCCCCTGCGGGCAACGAGCATGTCCCGCATCTCTGAGGAGGACATGGGCAGGGGCGCGGCGTCTATTATCCGCACCCGCGCGCCGTAGAGCGCCTCGAAGCGCGCGGCGCAGCGCTCTATCTCCGGCAGTTCGCCCTCGTTCCGGGGCAGGACGGCCAGGGCCGCGCCCGCGAGGATTGAGCGGAACTCGTGCCATCGCTCAAAACTCGTGAGCATATCCGTGCCTATGACGAGCCAGAGCTCCGCACCGGGATACTCCCGAGCCAGCTCCTCGACGGTGTCCGAGGTATAGCTCTCCCCTCCCCGGCGCAGCTCCACATCCGAGATCTCGGCCTCCGGGAAGTCCCGGAAAGCGAGCTTCGTAAGCTCGAAGCGCTCCTCCGGCGTGGGGCTGCCAGCGGCCAGGGCCTTGTGCGGCGGGTCAGCCGCCGGGATCACGAGCAGCTTATCCGGCGCGAGGGCCGCGTAGGCCAGGCGCGCCGCCCGGACGTGCGCCGGGTGCGGGGGGTTGAAGCTGCCCCCGTAGACCGCTATCCTCATTTCCGCTTCTGGGACTTGGGCAGCTCTATCTTGGGGTCGGTCTCGTTGCGCTTATAGAGCACGAACTTGCTGCCTATGACCTGCACCTGCTCGGCCCGGCAGCGCTCCGAGAGCGTGTCGCAGGCCTCGCGCGCCGTCAGCATGGAGTTTTCCAGCACGCGGCCCTTGACAAGCTCGCGGGCGCGCAGGGCGTCCGAGAGCGCGGCGGTGGTGTTTTCCGTTATCCCATCCTTGCCTATCTGGAGGATGGTGTCTTCCTTCGCGGCCAGGCCGCGAAGATAGGCTCTCTGCTTACTTGTCAGCATCGCAATACTCCTTCAGCACGCGGGCAAACTCGCGCAGGGCGCGGCCCCGGTGCGAGATCTCGTTCTTCTGCTCGTGGGTCATTTCGGCCATGGTGATATCATAGCCCTCGGCGATGAACATGGCGTCGTAGCCGAAGCCGTTCTCGCCCCTCATATAGGTCGCTATGCGCCCCTCGCAGGTGCCGCGGGCGCGCAGGACGTCGCCATTAGGGAACACGCAGCATATGGCTGAGACGAAACGCGCCGTGCGATGTTCCTCGCCCTCCAGATTCTTCATAAGGAATTTGCGCCGGTCCAGGTCGGAGTCGTCGTGATTTCCGGTATACCTCGCGCTGTGTACGCCGGGCGCGCCGCCCAGGGCGTCCACCTCAAGGCCGGAGTCGTCGGAGACGGCGGGCAGGCCCGTCGCCTTCATTGCGGCCTCAGCCTTGAGGAAGGCGTTTTCCTCAAAAGTCTCGCCCGTCTCGTCCACCTCGAAGTCACAGCCGGCCTCGCGCTGCGGGATGACCTCTATGCCCGTCCCGGCCAATATCTCGCGGAACTCCACGACCTTGCCCTTATTGTTCGATGCAAGTATCAGCTTCATGACAGCAGCGCCTCCGAAAAGGACTTCGGCTCGAAGGGCATGAGGTCGTCCATGCCCTCGCCCACGCCCACGTATTTGACCGGCACGCCCATCTCGCGCGCGATGGCGAACACGATGCCGCCCCTCGCAGTGCCGTCCAGCTTCGTGAGGACGATGCCCGTGATATCCGCGGTGTCCGCGAACTGTTTGGCCTGGATGAGCCCGTTTTGCCCCGTGGTGGCGTCGATGACCATTAGCGTCTCGACGTCGGCCTCCGGCAGCTCGCGGGTGATTATGCGGCGAATCTTGGCCAGCTCGTTCATCAGGTTCTGCTTATTGTGCAGGCGTCCGGCCGTGTCGATGATGACGATATCCGTGCCCCTCGCCTTGGCGGCGGAGAGGGCGTCAAACACCACGGCTCCGGGGTCAGAGCCCTCGCCGTGCTTCACGATATCGGCCCCGGAGCGCTCCGCCCAGACCGTCAGCTGCTCCGCCGCCGCGGCGCGGAAGGTGTCCCCCGCCGCGAGCAGGACCTTCTTGCCCTGGGCCGTGAACTTGGCGGCGAGCTTGCCTATAGTCGTCGTCTTGCCGACGCCGTTCACGCCGACCATCAGGATGACGGAGGGCTTTGTGTCCAGCTTCAGCTCAAAGCTGCCCACGGAGAGGATATCCGAGAGCACCTCCACGAGGCCCGCCTTGACCTCCTCCCTGCCCAGCAGGGAGCGCTCGCGGACCATGTCGCGCAGGCTGGACACCGCCTTGAAAGCCGTATCCGCGCCGGAGTCCGCCACGATGAGCGCCTCCTCCAGCTCGTCGAAAAACTCCTCGTTCTCGCCCGTGAACTCGGCGAAGACGCCGCCCATCTGCCGCCGGGTCTTTTCCAGCCCGGCCTTTATCTTGTCGAAGAATCCCATTCGCCTGCTGCCTCCTCTGTGTGCTTTTCGGCCTCCTCCAGGTCGAGCTCTATGACCTTGGAGACGCCCTTTTCCTGCATCGTCACGCCGTAGAGGAAGTCCGCCTCCTCCATCGTGCCGCGGCGGTGCGTGATGACTATGAACTGCGTTTTATTTGATATCTGTCGCATGTGCTCCGCAAAGCGGATGACGTTCGCCTCGTCCAGCGCGGCCTCAATCTCGTCCATGACGCAGAAGGGCGTGGGCCGGACCTTGATGATGGCAAAATACAGCGCAATGGCCACGAAGGCCGTCTCGCCGCCCGAGAGCAGAGAGAGCGTCGTCAGCGCCTTGCCGGGGGGCTGTACCTTTATATCTATGTCGCAGCTGAGCACGTCCTCGCCCGGCTCCAGCGTCAGCTCCGCCTTGCCGCCGCCGAAGAGCTCCGTGAAGGTGGCGCGGAAGCTCTCGTTTATCGCGGTGAACTCGCGGGTAAAGATAGTTCTCATTTCCCCGGTTATGTCGGAAATTATACCCAGCAGCTCATTTTTCGCCTTCTCAACGTCGTCCCGCTGGGAGGCGAGGAACTCATAGCGCTCGCTGACCCTGGCGTATTCGTCGATGGCACCCAGGTTCGGCGTGCCGAGCGAGTTCATCTCCTTCTTGAGCTCCGCAATGCGCCGGTTCGACTTTGCGGCGCTCTCTATGGGCCGCCGCACCGCCTCGGCGGCGCTGTGGCTCAGCTCGTAGCCGTCCCAGAGCTTGTCCAGCAGCTGCTTTTCCTCCAGCTCGGCGGAGAGCTTCTTCTGCTCGAACCTCGCGCAGGTGCGCTCCATGTCCAGCAGGGCATTGTTCTTCTCCTGGACGGCGCGGTCTGTCTTCGTGCGCTCGCCCTCCACCTCCAGCTTCTTCTGCGTGGCGGCGGCTATCTCTTCTTTTATACGCGCGGCCTCGGCCCGGAGCTCGCCTATGCGCTCCTCACGTGCCGCGAGCTCGCGCCTGGCGCTCTCGGCCCCGGCTTCCATATCTGCCAGCGCTTTCGCCCGCGTCTGGCTGTCGCCGGAGATGCTCTGCCTGAGCAGCTCCAGCTGCGCGGCGGCGTTCTCCGTCGTGCGGCGCTCCGCACGCAGGGAGGCCAGCTCGTTATTTACGCTTTGCAGCTCCTGCGCGGCGACGTCCAGCTCGTAGCGCGCCGAGGCCAGCTCGCGCTTGAGGGTCTCCACCCTCGCCGCAAGCTCGTCCCGGGCCTTGGCCAGTCTGCCGCGGCTGCCCTGCAATTTCTCCAGCTCCGCGCGGCGCGAGAGTATACCCGCGTTTCTCGATGCGCTGCCGCCGGTCATGGAGCCGCCCGCGTTTATGAGCTGGCCGTCCAGCGTGACTATACGCAGACGGTTTCCGTTCTTCCGCGAGATGGCCACGGCGTCGGAGAGCGTCTCCGCCACCAGGGTGCGGCCCAAAAGGTTCTCAAAGATGTTCCTATAACGCCCGTCGAAGCTCGCGAGGTCCACGGCGAGGCCGAGGCAGCCCTCGTCCTCCGACGGTATCCGGTCGAGCCTGCCGCCGCGTATCGTATCGAGGGGCAGGAAGGTCGCGCGGCCTGCGTCGCGGCGCTTGAGGAGCTCTATAGCCCGGCGGCCGTCGTCCTGCGTGTCCACGACGACGTTCTGTATTGCCGCGCCCAGGGCCGTCTCTATAGCGAGGGTGCAGCGCTCGTCCGCGCGCAGGAGCTCCGCCACCGTGCCGTGTACGCCGCGCAGAGTACCGCGTCGCGCTTCGCGCATAACGGTCTTGACTGCGCCGGCAAAGCCCTCGTATTCCTTCTCCATCTCGCTGAGCATGGCTATGCGCGAATCGGTGCTGCGCAGCTCGACAATCTGCTTTGTCAGCTCGTCGCCCGCCTCAGCAGCCTCGCGCTCGCGGTTCTCTATGCGCATGCGGCGCCCGTCCATGACGTTCTGCGCCGAGGCGGCGTCCGCCTCCAGCGACTTCGCGCGCGCGTCTATCTCAGCTATGCGCTTCTGGTGCTCCTCTATCTGCCCGGCTATGGTCTCGGCGCGCTCGGTCTGCTCCGAGAGCTCGCCGCGCATGCGCTCTGCGCTCTGGCGGCTGTTCTCGATGCTGTTGCGCAGGACGGCGGCCTCGGCCTCCGCCTCTGAGACCTTCGCCTCCGCCGCGGACAGGCGCGAGCGCTGCTGCTCGGCCTCCACGTCCTTTTGGCGCATACGCTCGGCCAGGGCTTCGCTGCGGGAATAGAGAGCCTCCAGCTCGCGCCGGGCGGCATCCAGGCCGCTCTTAGCCGCCTCGTAGTCCCCGGCGATGGCGCGGGACTGCTCCCGCAGCTTGTCCAGCGCGTCCATCCAGGCGCTGACTTCCTCGACCCTCAGCTCGTCGCGCAGGGTGAGATAGCGCTTCGCCACCTCCGCCTGCTGCTTCAGCGGGCCGACCTGGAGCTCCAGCTCGTCTATCTTGTCGTTTATGCGCAGGAGGTTCTCATCCGTCCGCGCCAGGCGGCGCTCTGCCTCCTCCTTGCGGTAGCGGAACCTCGAAATGCCCGCGGCCTCCTCCAGCACCTCGCGGCGCTCCTCGCTGCGGCCGTTGACTATCTCCGCTATGCGCCCCTGGCCGATTATCGAGTAACCGTCCCGGCCGAGGCCGGTGTCCATCAGCAGCTCGTTCACGTCGCGCAGGCGCACCTGCTCGCGGTTTATATAGTACTCGCTCTCGCCCGAGCGGTAATAGCGGCGGGTTATCGTGACCTCCTCCGCGTCTATGCCCAGGATGCCGGCGGAGTTGTCTATTATGAGCGACACCTGCGCGAAGCCCATGGCCCCGCGTTTGGCCGTGCCGCCGAAAATGACGTCCTGCATCTTGCCGCCGCGCAGGGTCTTCGAGCTCTGCTCGCCCATGACCCAGAGGATGGCGTCGGAAATATTCGATTTGCCGGAGCCGTTCGGCCCGACGATGGCGGTTATCTCCCGCTCAAAGGTCAGGCGCGTCTTTTCCGGGAAGGACTTGAAGCCCTGTATCTCCAATGCCTTTAAGTACAAAACCCATTACCTCGCAAAAATATCCCCGCGTTTACTCACGCAGGCACAATATTATATTACAGGCAGTGGGATTTTGCAATAAAAAAAGAGCCGGCATTGCCGGCCCTTTGGCGCTGTCAGATGTCTATGGTGAGGTTGTCGATGCCGTTTTCCTCGAATTCAGATATATATTCGTCCATACGGTTCGTGAGCTCCGTGAAATCCTCCGGGTCGGTGTCTTCGAGATGCATGTCGCGACGGGCGAGCTCCTCAGCAAGTATGTCGAAAAACACGGCGTCCTCGTAATCGGCTATCGCCTCGTGTATGCCGCCCTCCTCAAAGGCCTTTGAGGGGAAAACGTGACCGTACCAGGTCTGATATAGGTCCTTCATGCCGTTTTTGGCGCAGTAGGCGAACATCTTTTCCTGGAGCAGGTCATAGTCCTCAAAGCGGTCCTCTCCCCGGGTGGAATTGAGCACCCAGTTGCCTATATATACCATATCCAGCAGGCGCCGGAATTCCTTTGGCGTCAGTTCAATATTCATTCCGCTCAAACCTCCCGTCCGCAGGATGCTTATTGCCGCTGATATATTATAGCAAGCTGCGGGGGAAAATTCTACACAAAATTTTGGCAGCGCCGGTGTCAATATTGGCCAAGCTGAGTAAAACCTCCCCGTCATGCCTTGTAACTTGCACAAAACAGTGCTATCATTATCTTGATATTTGCTTAATACTCAGAGCCGGAGATGAACCCCATTGCAGGAACTCGACAAAAAAACCTACCTATTTGAAGCCGCTCCGGTACCCAGCGCAGTTATTCAGCTCGCTGTGCCGACCATCCTCAGCTCCCTGGTCATGGTGCTGTACAACCTGGCTGACACATACTTTGTCGGCATGCTCAACGACCCCATCCAGAACTCCGCGGTCACGCTGGCCGCGCCGATGCTGCTCGCCTTCAACGCCGTAAACAACCTCTTCGGCGTGGGCTCTTCGAGCCTTATGAGCCGCTCGCTGGGCTGCAAGGACTACGACATGGTGTCCAGGAGCTCCGCTTTCGGCTTTTACTGCGCGCTGTTTTCCGGGATAATCTTCTCAATCCTCTGCGCGTCGTTCAACGCCCCGCTGCTCGGCCTGCTCGGCGCGGATGAGACGACCTGGGACGCAACTGCGGCGTACATGCTCTGGACGGTGTATTTCGGCGCGGCGCCCTCGATTTTGAACGTTGTGCTCGCTTATCTGGTGCGCGCCGAGGGCTCCTCCGTACATGCCAGCATAGGCACGATGAGCGGCTGCCTGCTGAATATCGTGCTTGACCCCATCTTCATCATGCCCTGGGGCCTCGGCATGGGCGCCGCGGGCGCGGGGCTCGCCACGTTTATCTCAAACTGCGTGGCCTGCCTCTACTTCCTCGTGCTCATCGCCGTGCGGCGTGGTCGCACCTTTGTCTGCATCGACATCCGCAAGCTCAGCTTCAACCGGCGCATAGTCCGCGCCGTCTGCGGCGTCGGCGTGCCTGCGGCAATCCAGAATCTGCTGAACGTCACGGGCATGACGATACTCAACAACTTCACCTCGGTATACAAGGCCGACGCCATAGCCGCCATGGGCATCGCGCAGAAGATAAACATGCTGCCCATGTACGTCGCGCTGGGCCTTTCCCAGGGCGTGATGCCGCTCATAAGCTACAGCTACTCCTCCGGCAACAGCAAGAGAATGAAGGGCGCCATCCGCTTTTCCGGCGTGTCCTCGGTCGTAGTGATAGCGGCGGTATCTGCGGCGTATTTCATCGCGCCGGGCTTCTTTGTGGGGCTCTTCATGGACAACGAGGCCATCATCGACTACGGCTCCCACTTCCTGAGGGGCATGTCCCTGGCGGGGCCCTTCATGTGCATAGATTTCCTCGCCGTTGGCGTTTTCCAGGCTGTAGGCTTCGGCAAGGACGCTCTGGTCTTTGCGATTCTGAGGAAGATAGTCTTGGAGATACCCGCGCTGTGGGTGCTCAACCGTCTCTTCCCCCTCTACGGCCTTGCCTACGCCCAGCCCTTCGCTGAGTTCGTCCTCTCCATCGCCGCCATAATCGTCCTCGCACGGCTGCTTAAGAAAATCGAATCCGAAAAGCTGTCCGAGTAAAATTGAACGGACTCAAAAGCGCAAAGAAAAGGCCGCAGCTTAAGCTGCGGCCTTATTTACGCTTTTTTCTTCTTCGGCGGCTCCATGCCGGTCTTTTTGAGGACGTGGCGGAGGAGGAATTGGCAGACGAAAACGGAGACCGCTTCGGCTACCGGGAAGGACAGCCAGACGTTCGAGAGCGTGCCGGTAAGAGAGAGAAGGTAGGCCGCGGGGACCAGGATCACCAGTTGGCGAGCGGCTGAAATATACAGGCTGTACATGCCGTAGCCAAAGGCCTGACAGGACGAGCTTGCGATTATATTCAGGCCAGCAAGCAGGAAGCTGAAACTGATTATCCTCAGCGCCGGCCCGCCTATGTTCAGCATGTCCTCCGAGGCGTCAAAAAGCAGCAGCAGCTGCTCCGGCAGGAGCTGAAACACCGCAAAGCCTATGACCATCAGCAGCGTAGCGTACAGCATGCTCAGCTTTATCGTCTTGTGTATGCGCTCCGGCTTGTTCGCTCCGTAGTTGTAGCCGATGATAGGAACCATGCCGTTATTAAGGCCGAACACGGGCATGAACACAAAGCTCTGCAGCTTGAAATACACGCCGAACACCGCCGCTGCTGTGGCTGTGAAGGTGGTGAGAATGAGGTTCATGAAGAACGTCGTCACGGAGGATATCGAGCTCATTACAATGCTCGGGATGCTTATCCTGGAAATGGCCAGCATCGAGACCTTCGACGGGCGCGCTCCCGCAAGAGTTATCTCGCGGTTCCAGTGCTTGTTTATGAAGAACGCTACGATCGCGGCGACTATCTGCCCGCCAACGGTGGCGACGGCCGCGCCCGCTATGCCCATTTCGGGGAAACCCAGCAGACCGAAAATCAGGATGGGGTCGAATATGATGTTCAGTATGGCACCTATGAGCTGCGTTATCATGGAAAGCGTGGTGCGGCCCGTGGACTGGAGTATGCGCTCATAGGTTATCTCTATAAACACACCGAAGGAGAAGATGAGCACTATGCGCAGGTACGAGACGCCGTGGGAGATTATCTCCGCCGCGTCCTCCGCGGGCACTTCGCCGCTTATCTGCGCGCGCATAAACGTCTCTGTGAAGAACAGACCGAGAATCAGGAATATGACATAGCTAGCGGCCTCAAGCACCATTCCGCTTATCGCTATCCTGCTTGCGTGAGCCGGGTCCTTCTCCCCCAGCGCGCGGCTCATCAGCGCGTTTATGCCCACGCCGAAACCTACGGCAAAGGAGATGAGCAGGTTTTGCATCGGGAACGCCAGCGAGACCGCAGTCAGCGCGTTCTCACTTATCCTCGACACAAAAATGCTGTCCACGACGTTATAAAGCGCCTGGACAAGCATCGAGATCATCATAGGCACTGCCATTGAAAGCAGCAGCTTGTTCACGGGCATGACGCCCATTTTATTTTCCGTTTGGAGTTTTTCCTGCACTTTTTATCTTCCTTTTTTCTTGTCTTTATAATAGCTTAACGCACATATTTTTTATTGTCAATCCCCCTTTTACCTGTTCCAAAATGTGAAAAATCGGACGGGCGTATTCTGCCCGTCCGATACTTTTATGCTTTCAATCGCCTTTAAAGACTGCAAACGAGAGCGGAGCGAGGCCCCCAGGCTCCCAGCCGCTGCTGAAAACAGGGCTCCCGCTTATCTCCGGCAGGCGGCACGGCTGCGCGGAGGCGTTTATGCAGACGAGGGTGCGCTCAGACCCCAGGCTGCGCTCGAAAACGAGCAGCCCCCCTCCCCGCTCGGCGTACAGCACATGGAGATCTCCGCGCCGCAGGCACGGGGCCTCCCGGCGGAGGGCCGCGGCCTCGCTGTAGAACGCGCGCAGAGTTTCGCTCTCACGTTCCCAGGGCATGGCGCGGCGATATTCCGCCTCCGTCACACCCGTCACGCCCAGCTCGTCGCCGTAAAAAACGCAGGGCATGCCCGGGAAGCAGAACATAAACAGCACAGCCAGCCGCAGGCGCGCCTCATCGCCCCCGCAGAGGCTGAGAAAACGCGGTACATCGTGGCTGTCCAGAATATTCAGCATGACGGAGGCGGCCGAGGGCTTCTGTCGCATCAGCATATCCGAACAGCGGCCGGCGAAGGTATGTGCGTCTACCTCCCCCTCCGCGAAGAAAGCGCGGCAATGCCGGCGGAATTCGTAGTTCATGGCTGAATCGAGCATGTCGCCCATGAGCCAGTGGCGCGCGTCGCTCCAGACCTCGCCTATCAGCAGGGCCTCAGGCTTTACGGCCTTTACTCGGCGGCGGAACTCGCGCCAGAAGCCGTCGTCAATTTCGTCCGCCACGTCGAGCCGCCAGCCGTCCGTGCCGTATTCACGTATCCAGTGCTCTCCGACGCGGCAGAGGTAGTCTCGCACCTCCGGGTTCGAGGTGTCGAGCTTCGGCATGCGGCGCTCGTAGGCGAAGCACTCGTAACCCGGGCGCTCGCCCTCTTCCGGGACGCGGACGGGGAACTCCAAACGGTAGAACCAGGAGGCATAGGCGCTTTTTTCCTGCCGCTCCAGCACGTCGCGGAATGCGAAGAACCTCGCGCCGCAGTGATTGAACACGCCGTCAAGTATGACGCGCAGGCCGCGCGCGTGGGCCTCGTCCACGAGGGCTCGCAGGTCCTCGTCTGTGCCGAGGCAGGGGTCAATATGAAAGTAGTCTATGGTGTCGTATTTGTGATACTCCCCGGCGGCGAAAATGGGGTTCAGATAGATGCAATTTGCGCCGAGGGCGGCTATGTAGTCGAGGTTCAGGCGGATTCCTTCGAGCGTGCCGCCGAGGCGGGAGCGGCAGGGCGCTCCGCCGAAACTGCGCTCGCAGCCCGCGCCGGGCAGGCTCCGCCGCGAGGCGGCGAAGCTGTCCGGGAAGATGTTGTAGACCACGGCGTCCACGGCCCAGTCCGGCGTCCGGGCTATATCCGCGCGGTGGTTGAAGGGGAGCTTGAAATAGTCCGCGCGCTCCGCGGAAGGGCTTTCGAGGAACAGGCCGCCGGAGTAGAACAGCCGCTCAACGCCGTCCGTGAGTTCAAAGTAATAATAGAGTCTGTGATACGCGCCATTCAGCCGCGCCTCCCACCAGTCACAGTCCTCTCCCTCCGCGGCGAGGCTCATGGGCGCGGGCGTGAAGCGCACCGGCGTATCGGGACAGGCGGTATCGCCGTACCAGAGCGTGCAGGCCGCTATCCCTCCGGATGCGCAGCGCAGGCGGAAAACCGTTGTGTCCTCGTCCAGGCCGAAGGCGTATTCGCTCATCGGTCTGTGGATTATGGCGTCCTTTCTCATATTCAGCCTTTCACTCCCCCGGCGGTCAGGCCGGAGACCATGTACTTTTGTATTTTGAAGAAGATAAGCAGCAGCGGAATGGAGGCCAGGATGCTCGCCGCTGTGAAAAGCGGCCAGGAACGGGTGTAGTCGTTCGATTGCAGCTGGTAGAGCCCGCCCGCAAGAGAGTAGAACTTGCTGTCCAGCAGGAAGGTCGTGGCAAAAAGATATTCGTTCCAGACGGTGATGAGCACCATGACGCAGGTGACGACGATGGCGGGCTTGGCCAGGGGCAGGACGATCTTCCAGATCATCTGTGCGTCGTTCGCACCGTCTATCTTCGAGGCCTCCTCGATCTCGACGGGGATGGTGTCGAAATAGCCCTTCATGTTCCATATGCCGAACACGCACATGCTGCCCGCATAGATGAGGATGAGGCCAGCGTGCGAGTTCAGCAGCCCGCCGAGCCGCAGGATGCGGTAATAGGCGAAGAGGGAGAGCACCTGCGGGAAGGCGTTGAGCACGAGGAGCGCCCGGAGCACCGGTCGCCGGCCACGGAAGCGCCAGCGCGAGCAGGCATAGGCCGCCGTCACGGCGCAGAGCATGGCCACGAGCACCGTCCCCGCGCTCAGGAGCAGCGAGTTCTTCAGCCAGAGCAGGAAGGGCTCATCCAGGAGGATTGCCCGGTAGTTTTCAAAGCTCGGGTGCTCCGGGATAAAGGAGAAATCGCCCGAGAGCGAGGCCCCCGCTCCGGAAAATGACACGGAGACGGCATAGAGTATAGGCACGAGCGTCACGGCGCACAGCAGTACAAAGGCCATGTTCAGGGCCGCGTAGCCCAGGCGTTCTTTGGCTTTCCGCTTCATGCTCAGTCCTCCCGGAGGCTGCGGTTCGTGACAAGGGAGAAGATTATTATGATCACGAAGAGCAGCATGCTCACCGCGCTCGAAAGCCCGTAGTTGTTCGAGGCGAAGGCGTTCTGGTGCGCGTAGGTTATGACGGTGTTCAGAGTAGCGCCGGTCATATAGCCGCGCTGCTGGGTCAGCAGGTAGATGATGTCGAACTGCTTGAAGGTGATGAAGGTCGTCATCACTGCCGCAGGGGCGATAACTGGACGGATGGCCGGGATGGTGATGCTCGCCGTCTGCCTCCAGAAGCCCGCTCCGTCCAGCCGTGCGCTCTCATAGAGGCTGCGGTCCACGCTTTGCAGCGCGCCGTCTATGGTGGATATCATAAACGGCAGGGCCATCCAGAGGTTCAGCGCCATGCAGGAGAGGAAGGCCGCCGTATTGTTTGCCAGAAAGTCGAATTTCCCCAAGCCCAGAGCCGCGAGCCACTTGTTCAAAAGGCCCAGCTCCGTATTGAACATGCCCACGCGCCAGAGCAGGATGGAGATATACGCAGGCATCGCCCAGGGTACCATGAGCAGGGTCTTGTACAGGCGGCTGAGGCGGAGTTTCGGCGCGTTGAGGCCCAGGGCGATGAGGAAGCCCAGCGCCAGCTGTATGGCCATGTTCAGCGCCGTCCACAAGAGCGTCGTGCCGAGCGCGGACATAAAGCCCGAATCCAGCTTGAAGAGCGCCCTCGCATAGTTGCCCAGGCCTATGACCTCATAATCCTGCCAGTGGTAGAGGTTCATGTTCGTCAGCGAGATGTAACCGGTGTAGGCTATGGGGAACACAATTATAATAAGTATGAGCAAAAGCGCCGGGGCGCAGTAGAGCCACGGCTTATACCTGTGTCTGAGCATTGCCTCGCCTCCAAACATGGGGCGGCGCTGCCGCCGCCCCATCCTTATCTGCTTATTTTACTGCATATCCGCTATCGCCTGCAAGGCGGCGGCCTGGGCCGTCTCGGCGGCGGAGGCAACGTCCTCCCCGTTCTTGTTCACGGCGGCCAGCATGCTCTCCGCCGGGCCCCACATGACGCTCATCTCCGCGATGTTCGGCATGGGCTGTGCGGTCTCGGCCGTGTGGCCGATGGCGGCGATTATCTCGTCCGCGGCGACGTCGGGGTCGTCATAGGCCGCAGCGCTGGCCGGGGCGCAGCCGCTGCTCTTGGCGAGGGCTATGCCCACCTCGGGGCTCGCCAGGGCCTCCAGCGCGAGGGCGATGGCCTCGCCCTTTGCCTCGGCCGCGACTTTCATTACGCCCACGCCCTGGACGCCGGAATAGGGCGCGAGGGCATTGCCGTTGGGCAGGGTCATGTCGGAGAGCGAGGCCACGCCGAAGTCTATGCCCGCAGCGCGGATGCCGGAGACCAGCCAGGGCCCGCCGATGATGGCCGCCGCCTTGCCCTCGTTGAACAGGGTCGTCACGGTGTTGTAGTCGCCGTCGGCCTGGAGGGCGGCAAACTTCTTGTTGTACTCCACGGCCTCGATGGTCTTGGCGTCGTTGAGTCCGGGGTTGGCGTTCTCGTCTATGATATAGCCGCCGAAGCCGTTTATGAAGGGCGAGACATTATAGGCGGTCGAATGCTGGTTCACGACGGCGTAGGTGCCTGCGGCGGTGTCGGTGTTGGCGGCCATGTACTCATAGAGCTCCTCCGTCGTGGCCGGAATATCACCCTGCCAGAGGGCCTTGTTGTAGATGAAGAGCAGCGTCTCGAAATAGACGGGCAGCAGGTACTGCACGCCGCCTATCTGCCCGGCCTTCACCGTCAGCTCGAGGTCGCCGGACCAGGTGCTCTCGTCCACGAGGTCGGTCAGCGGGGCCAGGATGTCCATGGCGGCGAAGGTGCCGAGGCTGTCGTGCGCGTAGAAGTACATATCCGGTCCGTTGGCGGCGTCGCCGCCGTAGAGCTTCAGCTGGTCGGAGAGGCCCGTGCGCTTCTCAAAAACCAGGGACACGCCGCTGTCCGCGAGCATGGGGTTCACGGTGTCGGCTATGGTCTGCATAATGGCCTCGTCGCCGTCGTGCCAGACCTTGAGCTCCACGGGCTCGGCGGGGACGGGCGCCTCAGAGGCGGGGGCTGCGCTCTCCTCCCCGGACGGCGGCGCGCTCTCCTCCGCGGCCGGCGTCCCGCAGGCGGCCAGCAGGCCCAACAGCATCAGAGCCGAAAGCAGCAGAGCAAGTATTTTTTTCATTTTTCATCCTCCATTCTAAAATAATAGTAAAACGTTTTACATCATTTTCTCTGCCGAGTGACTCATCCTCGGCTTTGTTAACCCGATTATAGTGATCCATTTCGTCAAAGTCAACGAAATGCGGCAAAAAAGACTTGAACTTTTTGATAAAACGTTATACTATATTACGCAGGAGGGATGCAGATGGCGGTCACTATAAAGGACGTCGCCCGCGAGGCTGGCGTGAGCATAGCGACGGTGTCAAAGATCATAAACGGCGCGCCGGGCATTTCTGAGGCCACGACGCGCCGGGTCGAGGAGGTCATGCGCGCGCTGGACTACGCGCCGAACAGCCGCGCGGCCAGCCTTGCGCGGAAAAGCGCCCGCTGCGTCGCCTTCCTCGCGGAGCTGGACGAGGCCGCGCCCTACACGAACCCCCATCTCTTCGACATCATGTGCGGGGTACAGACTGCGCTCTTCAGCAAGGGCTATGCGCTGACGCTGCTCGATTCGCTCAGCGCGGACGTGGAGAAGATGATACTCTCCCGCGCCTTCGACGGCATCATCGTCCACGGCGGCGCGCTGACCCGGCCCATCGCTTCCCTGCTCATCGCGCGGCGCTTTCCGCACATCGTCATCGGCCACCCCAGCGACGTGCGCCTCAACTGGGTGGACACGGACCACACGCTCGGCGGGCGCATCGCCTGCGAGCACCTCATTGACTGCGGCTGCGAGCGCCTGGCCTTTATGGGCGAGGGCGAGACGGCGGGCATCTCCAACCAGCGGCTCACCGGCTTCCGCACGGCGCTGCTCGAAGCCGGGTTGGAATACCGCCGGGACTGGGTGCTGCACACGGACGGGACGCTGGCCTCCGGCAAAGGCGCGGCGCTGGAGCTGCTCGGGCGCGGCGAGCTGCCCCAGGGCATCGTCTGCGGCAGCAACCTGCTGGCCTATGCCTTCACGCTGGCGGCCGCCGAGCGCGGCGTGGCCATTCCCGGGGACATGCTGCTCATCACCTTCGACCGCTACCCATACAGCGGGCTGATAAGCCCCGAGCCCACGCTGGTACAGATAGACGTGCGCGACATGGGCCGCGCCGCGGCAAAGCAGCTGCTCCAGGGGCTCAAGAAGCCCGAGCTGCGCGTACAGAGCTACACCACCCTGCCCAGCCTCATAGAGGGTCAGAGCACGCGGAAGCTCTAAAAAACATCCGCCGCCCCGCGGGGCGGCGGATGTTTCATTTTTTCCTGGTTGAGGCGCGGATTATCAGGTTTGAGGCTGTCGTATAGCTCTGAGTTTGCAGGTTCGGGCGGCGTATGCAGTCCACGAGCAGCTTTGCAGCCTGGGCGCCCATGTCGCGCACGTCGATATCCACGACCGTGAGCTCCGGGCTGGCGAGGCGGGAGAAGGGGTAGTCGTCAAAGGTCAGGACGCCCACGTCCGCGGGGATGCGCAGGCCCAGCTCCTCCAGCGCGGCGACGCAGCCGAGGGCAACGAGGTTATTTGCGCAGATGACGGCGTCCGGGGCGGGCTTGGCTGACATCAGGCCCAGCGTCATACGCCGGCCCTCCGCCCTTGTGCTCTCGCCCAGCCAGATATAGCCCTCGGGCAGCTCCCGTCCGGCGCTCTCCAGGCCCTGGCGCACGCCCTCCAGCCTGTGGGCGGAGATCATGTCGTGCTCGCTGCCGCCGATGAAGGCTATGCGTGCATAGCCCTCGTCCACGAGGTGCGCGGCGGCGGTCATGCCGGAAAAGACGTTGTTTATGTCTATCCAGCAGACCTGGCTCTCGAAATTGGGCAGGCCCAGGACGATGTGCGGGAAGCGCGTGCGCGTCAGCAGCGCGGCCAGCGGCCGGCTCATGACCGAGGCGTGGACGGCCAGGCCGTCGCAGCCGCGGCGGTTTATGAGCTCCTCCGCCGCCTCGCAGGCTGAGGTCGTGTCCGCGGAGCGGAGCTGAAGCCCATAGCCCCGCGCGCGCAGGGCTTCCTCCACGCCCGAGAGTATCTCGAACAGGTGCGGGTTTTCAAAGGCCGTGTTCGGACGCAGGTCGGCAAGGAAAACGACGGTCTTCGTCGAGCCGCGCGCGAAGCTCTGGGCGCTGGCGCTGGGATAATAGCCCAGCTCGCGCATGACGGCGCGCACCCGCTCCGCAGTCTCCTCCGAGATGCTGTAATGCCCGTTTATGACCTTGGACACCGTGGACACGGAGGTCCCGGCCTCGCGGGCCACGTCCTTTATAGTCACCGCCAAGCGCTCACCCCCTCGAAACCGTAACAGCAAAACCGTATGGGCCTATTTTATCAGCTTCCAGGCCCTCGGACCAGAGTTTTTCGCCGGGGAGGGCGCATTTTTCAGCTCTATCGGAGCAGTTCACGGCCACGTACACGCGCTCGCCGCCGTATTCCCGGGAAAAGGCGAAGAGCCCGCTGCCGCGCTCCGCCGAAATGCAGCGGAAATCCCCGCGGCGTAGGGGCGCCAGCTCCCGGCGCAGGGCAATGGCGCGGCGGTAGAAGGCCAGGAGTTTCTCATTCCCGCCCTGCCATGGCATGGGGCGGCGGTAGTCGGCCTCCACGAGGCCGGAGGCGCCCAGCTCGTCGCCGTAGAAGACGCTCGGTATGCCCGGGAAGCAGAGCTGGAAGAGCACGGCCAGCCTGTACCGCCGCGCGTCCCCGCCGCACAGGGAGAGAAAGCGGCCCACGTCATGGCTGTCCAGCAGGTTCAGCTGCGCCGGGACTAGCTGCCTGCGGTAGCGCATCAGCATGCCGGTGCAGCGGCCCGAAAAGGTGAAGGCGTCCTCCGTCTGCTCCGCGAAGAAGCGGCGGCAATGGCGGCGCAGCTCATAGTTCATGGCGGAGTCGAACATGCTGCCGTCCAGCCAGTGGCCCGCGCTCTCCCAGACCTCGCCTATGAGCAGGGCCTCCGGCTTTGCGGCCTTGACGCGGCGGCGGAACTCGCGCCAGAAGGAGTCGTCCACCTCGCTGGCCACGTCGAGCCGCCAGCCGTCTATGCCGTATTCGCGCACCCAGTGCTCGCCCACGGAGCAGAAATACTCCCGCACCTCCGGGTTCGCCGTATCCAGCTTCGGCATGAGCCGCTCGTAGCCGAAGCACTCGTAGCCCGGGATGGCCTCCGGGTCCTCCGGGCGGACTACAGGGAACTCCAGGCGGTAGAACCAGTCCTTATAGCGCGAGGCCTCGCCCTTTTGCACTACGTCCTCAAAGGCGAAGAAGCGCCAGCCGCAGTGGTTGAACACGCCGTCTATTATGACGCGCATGCCCAGCCCGTGCGCCGACTCGACGAGCTCTCGGAAGTCCTCGTCCGTGCCGAGGCAGGGGTCGATGTGGTAGTAGTCTATGAGGTCGTATTTGTGGTACTCCCCGGCGGCGAAGATGGGGTTCAGGTACACGCAGTTGATGCCGAGGCCGGAGAGGTAGTCGAGGTTCTCCGTGACGCCGCGGATCGTGCCGCCGAGCTTTCCGTGCGTAGTGAGGCCGCCGAACTCGCGCTGCGTCGCCTCCCCGCTTATATAACGGCGGGAGGTGGCGAAGCTGTCCGGGAAGATGTTGTAGACCACGGCCTCATGCACCCAGTCCGGCACGCGGGCGATATCTGCGCGGTGGTTGAAGGGAAGCTTGAAATACTCCGAGCGGTCGTCCACCAGCTTGTCCGTGAACACGCCGCCGTAGTAATAGCAGCTCTCCGCGCCGTCCGAGAGCTCGAAGTGGTAGAAGATGCGGTGATAGGGGCACTCCAGTGTCAGCTCCCACCAGTCGTGGTATTCGTCCGAGAGGACGCGCTCCATCGGCTCCGGGAACCAGTCTATAGGCGTTTTGCGGCAGGCGGTATCGCCGTACCAGAGCGTCACGCGCTCCAGGTCGCCCCGCGCGGCGCGCAGGCGCAGGACTATACGCCGCTCGTCCAGGCCGTGGGCGTATTCGGACATCGGGATGTGCAGTATGGTTTCCTTTTTCATGCTATCCTTTCACACCTCCCGCAGTCAGGCCGGAGGTCATATGCTTCTGGCAGAGGAAGAATATTATGAGCACAGGCAGCGACACGGCTATGGACGCCGCCGCGAACACCGGCCAGGAGCCGCTCGTCTCCGTGGCCTGGAGGGCGTAGAGGCCCGCGGCCAGGGTGTAGTTCTGCTCGCCGGTCATGAAGGTCGTGGCATATATGTACTCGTTCCACACGTAGATGAGCACCATCAGCGCCGTCACGACGACGCTGGGCTTCGCCAGTGGCAGGACTATGCGGGTGACGACCTGCAGGTCCGTCGCACCGTCCATGCGCGCGGCCTCCTCGATCTCCGCCGGGATGGTGTCGAAGTAGCCCTTCATGTTCCAGAGGCTGAAGACGGCCATGGTGCCGGTGTAGACGATGATGAGGCCCAGGCGGTGGTTCACGAGGCCCAGGGGCCGCAGCAGGCGGTAGACGGCGAACATGCTCAGGATGGCCGGGAAGCTGTTTAAGAGCACCAGCCAGCGCAGCACGAGCCGCCGCCCGGGAAAGCGCCGCCGCGAGAAGCAATAGGCCGCAGGCACCGCCGCCGCCAGCGAGATGGCCACCGTAGCCGCCGCGAGGATGACACTGTTGCCGAACCAAGTGAGGATGTCCTCGCCGGTGAAGACGGCGAGGTAGTTATCCAGCGTGAAGTCCTTCGGGAGGAAGGAGAAATCCGAGCTCAAAAGCGCGTTCTGCCCGTTCAGGGAGACGCTCAGGGCGTAGAGGATGGGTATGAGCGTCACGAAGCAGAGCGCGATGAAGAAGATATTGAGGACGGTCAGGCCGACGCCCTCGCGCAGTTTTCTGCCTCTCATCTCTCCCCCTCCCCTCCCGGCTGCCAGCGCGCCGAGAAGGCGAGCAGCAGCAGGAATATGATTATGGATATCGCGGAGCTGTAACCGTAGTTGTTCGTTATGAAGGCGTTCTCGTAGGCGTAGGTCAGGATGGTGTGCAGGCCTGAGCCCGTCTTTGCGCCCATCTGCTGGGTCAGCAGGTAGATGACGTCGAACTGCTTGAAGGTCGTGAAGATGGTGATTATGACGGCGGGCGCGATTATGGGGCGGATGCTCGGGATGGTGATGCTCCACGAGCGCTGGAGCCAGTTGGCCCCGTCGAGGACGGCGCTCTCGTAATAGCTGCGGTCTATGCTCTGCATGGCCCCGTCCATTATCATGAGCATGAAGGGCAGCGCCAGCCAGAGGTTCACGACGGTGCAGCAGATGAAGGCGGAGACGTCGCTCGCCAGCCAGCGCTGCGCCTCAAGGCCCAGCTTTTCCATCCACTGGTTCAGCAGACCGAACTCGGTGTTGAACATGCCCGTCTTCCACAGCAGGATGGAGACGTAGCCCGGCATGGCCCAGGGGAACATTAGCAGCGTCTTGTAGAGCTTGCGCAGGCGGAGCCTCTTTATATTCAGCAGGCTCGCCAGCACGAAGGCCAGGATGAGCTGGACTACCATGTTCACCACGGTCCACAGCACCGTGTTTATGAGAGCCGAGAGGAAACCCGAGTCGAACACGAACAGCGCCTTCACGTAATTGTCCAGGCCGATAATCGTGAAGTCGAACCAGTGGTAGACGTTCATGTTCGTCAGCGAGATGAAAAACGTATAGAGTATTGGGAAAACGACGATGAGCGCGATAAGCGCCAGCGAGGGGGCCGACCAGAGGTAGCTCGTGAGCCAGCCCCGGCGCTGTTTTTTTAGCCTGCCGTCCATCACTTCATATTGGCGATGAGGCTCTCGGCCTCGGAAAGCGCCTCGTCAAAGGCGGCGTCCACATCCGCGCCCGAGAGGTTCACGTCCGTGAGCAGGTTGCTCACGACCGTCCACATGACGTCCATCTCCGGGATGTTCGGCATCGGGATGGCTATCTCCGCCGTCGCGCGCATGGACTGCACCATCTCGTCCTCCGCTACGGCGGGGTCGTCGTAGCAGGCGGCGTTCGCCGGGGCGCAACCGCTGGCCAGGGCGAGGTCTATGCCTATCTGCGGCGCGCAGAGGGCGGCGAGGACGGCCTTCACAGCCTCAGCCTTGTTCTCTGCCGCGTATTTGAGCACCTGCACGCCCTGGACGCCGGAATACGGCGCGAGGGCCAGGCCCGTCTCGTCCACCGTGGGCATGGGCGCGATGCCGAGGTCTATCTCAGCCTCGCGCGCGCTGGGGACCATCCAGGGTCCGCCGATGGTGGCGTCCGCCTTGCCCTCCAGGAAGAGGGTGTTCACCGTCGAATACTCCGTCTCCCCCGGCATGAGGGCCACGAACTTCAGGTGGTAGCGCAGGGCCTCCTTCACGGCCTCGGGTTCCGGGAAGGGCGTGCCGTCCTCGGAGACGATGCTGCCGCCGAAACCGTGTATCCAGGCCGCGGAGTAGTAGGCCGTCGAGTGCTGCTCCACGAAGCCGTAGCGGCCGCGGCCTGTGTTCGCCTCCATGTAGGCGTAGAGCTCCTCCGTCGTGGCGGGGACCTGCTCATCCTGCATATAGCGGCGGTTGTACATGAAGAGCAGCGTCTCGAAATAGAGCGGCAGCTGGTAGAGCGTGCCCTTATAGCTCGCCGCCTCGATGGTCATGGGCAACCAGTTATCCAGCGCGCCCTCTGCCAGCAGCGTGTTCACATCCGCGAGGATGCCCATCTCCGCAAAGACGCCGATCTTGTCGTGGGCAAAGATGAACATATCCGGCGCGGAGCCGGGGTCGTTGCCCACCAGCTTGAGCGAATCCGTGAGGCTGGTCTTCTTCTCGAACACGACCTCGACCTCCGGCGCAGCCTCGGCAAGATAGGCCGACAGGGCCTCGATGACCGCGTCCTCCTTATCGTGCCAGACGGTGAGCTTGTTCGTCTCCACGCTCCCGCCGCCGCAGGCGGCCAGGGGCACGAGCAGCGCGGCGACGAGCAGCAGCGAAATTATCCTTTTCATCACACACCTCCAAAAAGCCCTGATGGGCGGGCGCATTTTACGCGCCCGCCCGTTTTACAGGCCGCTTCAGTCCTTCTTCTTTTTCTTCGAGACGACCACGGCTATGACGACCGCCGCCACCACGACCACGGCGATGACTATCCACAGCGTCGTGCTCGAACTGCCGCTCTCGGCAGGCGCGGGCGCCTCGCTGGCCGCGGGCGTGGCCTCGGCCCCGGCGCTCGGCTCGGCGGAGGGCTCCGCGGGCTCGCCCGTGGGCTGCTCATAGCTCACCGAGGCATCCTCGGGGCTGTTCACGGTGACCCACACGTCCTTGCCAGGCTCCACAGCGAGGTCGGAGGTCTGGACGCCGCCCTCGTTGGCGTTTATGATTACGCTGTTTATCCAGCCCGGGGCCTCAAGGGCATACCAGCCGTCGGCTTCGGTCATCGCCTCACCGGGCCAGGCGGCGAAGGCGTTGGTGCCGTCCGGCGCGCTCCAGGCCCAGAGGCAGGGGCCGCTCCAGTCTGCGGGGACCTGTGCGTAAACGGTTATGTTCTCGACGCCCGCCGTCTCCGGGTCCTCGTAGGCCAGCTCGTAGCTCAGGTCGTCGTAGACGGTTATCCAGAGCTCCTGCGGCTCTATGGTCACGTCCTCGGTCTGGACGCTGCCCTCGTTGCCGCTTACTATGATGCTGTTCACCCAGTCGGGGACCTTCGCGGTGAACCAGCCGTTTTCGTTCTCCGTCATGGCCTTGCCGGGCCAGGCGTCAAAGGCGTTCGTGCCGTCAGGGTCCAGCCAGGCCCAGAGGTTCACGGTCTTCCACTCCAAGGGTACGTAGGCGTGGACGGTTATCTTCTCCACGTACTCGGGTATCTCCGCCTCGGTCTGGGCCTCGTAGCTCACGGCGGTGCTGTTGTCCTCGGCCACCGTTATCCAGACGGGCTTGCCCGCCTCCACCACTACGCCCTCGGTCTGCACCGTGCCGGCGTTGGCGTTCACAATGACGTTCTGGACAAAGCTGGGGACGTAGCAGTAGTACCAGCCCGTGTCGCCCAGGGCGTCGGCCTCCTCGCCCGGCCAGGCGGCGAAGGCGTTGGTGCCGTCGTCGGCCCAGGCCCAGAGGCAGGGCGCCTCCCAGCCCTCGGGGACGCTGACGCAGACGGGGACCATCTCCTCCCCCTCCGCCAGCGCCGCTGTGCCGAGGCTGAACAGGCAGGCGGCTGCGATGAGAAGTGCAAAGAGCTTTTTCATTTCTTGACCTCCGTTTTCACATTTTAACGCGGGAAACTCAACCTTGGGGAAATAGTATCATTTGTTTTTATCGGACGTCAACGGAGATTTGAGAAACTATTTTCTCTTGCGTATCCGCTATTATCTACAAGATTTATTGTGCTCATTTGTGGTATCTGCCCGGTCATATTGCAGCGCATTTGCCAATAAGCCACAAGTTTGCCCGGCTTTGAGGAATGTCGTTGTGAAATCAGTTTCGTAACTTTTTCCGCGGTTGGACGGCGACGCGAAAATATCCGGCTCCGACTTGAAAAATGAGCGGCGTGTCGGTATAATCTCCACATAGCAGCGCCGTGATTTTTAAAAAGGAGGGCTAAACTATGACTGTCACTTCCTTCAATTCCGACAAGATGTACACCTATCTTCGCGGCCTCGCCACCGGCGCGGGGATGAAGCAAACGCTCAAGGCCATGTCCTTCGCACGTGACAAGCACAGCGGGCAGTTTCGCAAGAGCGGCGACCCCTACATCATCCACCCGCTGCTCATGGCCTGCAACGCCGTCAGCATCGGCATCAGGGATGACGCCGTAGTTGCCACCATCCTGCTCCACGACGTCTGCGAGGACTGCGGCGTCAGCCTCTCGGAGCTGCCCGTGGACGACACCGTCCGCCGCGCCGTGGACCTCATGACCTTCCGCGTCATGGACGGCGAGACGAAGGAGATCGCCAAAAACCGCTACTACAACATGCTGCTCCAGAGCCGCGAGGCCACGCTCACCAAACTGCTCGACCGCTGCCACAACGTCTCCAGCATGGCCGGCACCTTCTCCCGCGAGAAGCTCAAGGCCTACATAGACGAGACGCGGCAGTACGTCCTGCCCATGCTCCGCAAGGCCAAGCGCGTCTATCCCGAGGACGCGGACGTACTCTTTATCCTCAAATACCACATTGTCAGCGTCGTGGACTCCATCGACGCGACCATACAGCTCTTCGAGAACCAGGCTGAATAAGCTGCGGCCCGCCGCGTTTGCGGCGGGCCGTTTTTCATTCACGGTGCATCTCAACGTATTTGCGCCGCCAGGCGGGGTCGTCTGCGCGGAAGCCCCGGTGCATGTCGGCGGCGAGCTCTTCGATGACGTCGCGCAGCTCAAGCCTTTCGAGGAACTTATCTGGTATGGCCGAGGCGCCAAGGCTTGCGCCGAGTATGTTGCCCGCCACGGCGCCGGTGGAGTCGCTGTCGCCGTCGTGGTTCACGGCGGCTATGAGCGCGGCCTCGATATCCGAGGGGTACTTCAGCGCGCAGTAGACAGCGATGGCCAGGGCCTCGTCCCCGACCCAGCCCCCTCCGAGCCGGCGTATCGTCCTCTGCGGCTGGCCGCCGTGGGCGGCAAAGTCCGCGGAGCGCTCCATTAGCGTGAGGAAGCGCGGCAGCTCCTTTGCCTCCGGGAAGAGGCCGGGCATGGCCTCCAGGCCCAGAGCCAGCGCCCGGCGCGGGCTCGCGTCCCCGTGCGAGAGCGTGCAGACCATGTGCGCCAGCAGCGCCGCCGGCAGCCAGCCCAGCTCGTGGCCGTGAGTCAGCGCGGCGCACTCCGCCGCGGCCAGGGCCGCCTCGCCCGCGTCCTCGTACCACAGGCCCACCGGGGCGACTCGCATGACCCCGCCGCAGCCCTTGCTTTCGTTTATCGGGCGGCGCGTGCTGCCCGGGACCATGTCCGCCAGGGCTGACATACAGGTATTGCCCGGCGCACGGCGGCTGAAGAGCTCCGGCACGTCCAGCAGCCAGCTGACATGCGACTCTGCCCAGTGTACGTCCGGCAGGGGGTGCGCACAGGTCTGGCTGCGGTACCAGTCCAGGTAGGCCGCAAAAACCGTGTCCGGGACGTTCTGCGCCCTCCCGCCGAGGGCCGCGCGCGTCTCTGCGCAGAGCAGGCCGTTCGCGGTGAAAAGGCTCATCTGCGTGTCGTCTGAGATGACGGCGATGCCCTGGCGCAGGCTGTACTCCGTTATCCCCTCTTCTCCGTAGCGCACCTTCATCCCGCGCGCAGAGAGAAACTCCACGGGATAGCCCAGCGCGTCCCCCGCCGCACCGCCCAGCAGGCAGCCGCGTATTTTGTCCAACGCCGCTCTCATCTTGCGTCCTCCCTTTCCTTTCATCTGCCATGAGCTTAGCACACGGACTGCCGCTCCAACAAGAACTTAATTCCGCTCGGCGCAGGACCGCTTTTTAATTGAACCCGTCCGCGGATTGTGCTATAACTTCCTATAAGAGGTGACCATCCCTTGATTTGAAACAACGAGGAGCTTTGCAGGCAATACATCCAGTCCTGTAACATACAGGGCCTGTTTTCCACGCCCGTTTTGGGCGAGATATGCCTGCACCGCTTCGCGCGCGGGGAGAACATCTACCGCGAGGGCGAGCCGCTGCGCGAGCTATATTTTCTCGTCAAGGGACAGGTCAAAGTCTTCCGCACTCACCACAACGGCAAGGTCAGCGTCGTAGAATTTGCCTCCGCTTTCGATATCCTGGGCGAGCTTGAACTCGTCAATGCCCGGGACACGACCATCTCTGTGCAGGCCCTGCGGGAGTGCCACTGTCTCGGACTCAGTATGGCCCGCTGCCGTGAGCAGCTGCTGCGGGCTACATACACTACACCCGCCGCGGCGATATGTTCGAGGAGCGGCTCACAGAGGCCGCGGAATACCTCGGCGTCAGTTACCGTCACCTCCAGCGAATCATTGCCAAATTCTGCGCCGACGGCCTGCTCGAACGTGTCAGGGGCGGTTACCGCGTCTGCGAGCCCGAGCGCATTGAAGGCCTCTACAAAAGGACGCTATGATATTTTCCACAGGTAACACGACATATGTCGTGTTACTTTTTTCACGTGGCGTGTAAAATCCATAGTCAAAGGCTGCCAGAATTGTAGATTTTAGCGAGGGGGAAACACAAATGAGCATGCACATAAGCGCGGCTCCCGGTGAGGTCGCTGAGAACGTCATCCTGCCGGGCGACCCGCTGCGCGCCAGATATATTGCAGAAAAGTACCTGGAAGGCGCTGTCCGCGTGAATGAAATCCGCAACACCTGGGGCTACACGGGCACGTACAAGGGCCAGCGCGTATCCGTCATGTCCACCGGCATGGGCGCGCCCTCCATGCTCATATACGCCACGGAGCTCTGCCGGGAGTACGGCTGCAAAAAGCTCATACGCTTAGGCACGGCGGGGGCCACGCAGGAGCACATCCGCCTCGGGGACATCATCCTCTCCCAGGGCGTTTCCACCACCTCCGCCATCAACGACTACGCCCTGCCCGGCCACTTCGCCCCCATAGCGGATTTCGGCCTGCTCGACAGGGCCTATCACCTCGCCGCGGAGCGCGGATGCCCTGTATACGTCGGCAACACGCTGACGAATGACCACCTCTATGTCGAGAATAAGCTGGAGTACAGCAAGCTCTGGGCCAAATACGGCATACTCGCCTCCGAGCAGGAGGGTGTGGCGCTCTACACCGCCGCCGCGCTCTACGGCGCGAGGGCGCTCATGATGCTCTCCATAGTTGTGAACCTCTACCGCCCTGAGGAGAGCGTATCCGACGCCGTGAAGGAGTCCGGGCTGGACAGCATCATCCAGCTCGCGCTCGACACGGTCATCGACTAGGTAAACGCCTGGCAGTGAAGTCTGCCATGCAAATAGTTTTTAGGTAAGGAGAGACAGTAATGAAAAAGTTCTTAGCTCTTGCCCTTGTTTTCGTGCTCGCCCTCGGCCTGCTCACCGGCTGCGGCGAGGCCAAGCAGGAGCCCGAAGGCGGCGACGAGGCCGTCAACGTCTGCGTCGTCGTCAGCAGCACCTTAGGCGACCGCTCCTTCAACGACTCCGCCAAGGAGGGCGCTGATAAGCTCGCCGCGGACTACGAAAACATCACCATCTCCACCATCGAGTGCAACAACGAGAACTTCGACGCCCAGATGCAGAACGCCGCCGACACCGCCAACATCGTCGTCTGCGTCGGCTGGGAGTTCTACAACGTCGAGACCATCGCCCTCGACTACCCCGATGTCTACTGGATCTGGGTCGATAACGCCACCGGCGCGCCCGTCGAGAACGTCCTGAACATCACCTACGCCCAGAACGAGGGCTCCTACCTCGCGGGCTACATAGCCGCCTCCATGTCCGAGTCCGGCGTCATCGGCGCCGTCGGCGGAGAGGACAGCGACACTATCAACGACTTCATCGTCGGCTACAAGCAGGGCGCGGAGTACTATGCCTCCCAGAACGGCGGCACCATCAGCGTCGAGGTCAACTACACCAACGACTACGACGACCCCGCCAAGGGCAAGGAGTGCGCGCTCGCCCTCAACGACAAGGGCGCCGACGTCATCTTCCAGATAGCCTCCAAGGCCGGCGACGGCGTGTTCGAGGCGGCGCAGGAGCGTAGCTTCTGGGCCATCGGCGTTGACTGCGACCAGAAATACATTGCCGACGACGTCATCATCTGCTCTATGAAGAAGGAAGTCGGCAACTCCATCTACGAGGCCGTCAAGCAGTACATGGCAGGCGACACCTCTCTCTGGGGCACCACCTGGGAGGCTGACCTCGCCACTGGCTACGTCGGCATCGGCTACGGCGAGGAGGGCTCGACCCAGCAGGTCTCCGACGAAGTCAAGACCGCCGTTGAGGACCTTGCCGCCAAGATAAGCTCCGGCGAGATCACCGTGGACACCGTCCGCTGACGGGCCTGCGCACGTCTTGGGGAGCGTCAGCCACATCTGACGCTCCCCTCTTTTCAAACTATTCTCCGAAGGGAGTGCAGCAGCTTGCAGGAGACCGTCATTAAGCTTGAGCACATAACGCGGGAATTCCCCGGCGTGCTGGCAAACGACGACGTGTCGCTTGAGATACATCGCGGAGAAGTATTTGCCCTTGTCGGTGAAAACGGCGCCGGCAAGAGCACACTCATGAACATAATCTACGGCATCTTCCCGCCCACGGACGGCAGCGTCTACATCCGCGGGAAAAAAGTCGAGACCTTCAGCCCCAAAAACGCCATCGACATGGGCATCGGCATGGTTCACCAGCATTTCATGCTCGTGCCCTCCTTCACTGTGGCGCAGAACATCGTAATGAGCAGAGAGCCGCGCCGCGCGGGGCTGTTTTTCGACAACCGCCGCGCCGAGGAAATAACGCGGGAACTTGTGAGGGAGTATGGGCTCAACGTGGACCCCTCGGCCCAGGTACAGGACATCAGCGTGGGCGTTCAGCAGCGCGTTGAGATCCTGAAAGCGCTCTACCGCGGCGCGGACATCCTTATCCTGGACGAGCCCACGGCTGTGCTCACCCCCCAGGAGACGGCGGAGCTCTTCCGCGTCATCCGCCACATCATAAAAGAGAAAAACATGACCGTCATCCTCATCACCCACAAGCTGGGCGAGGTCATGGCCATCTCAGACAGGGTGGGCATCATGCGTCAGGGAAAGCTGGTCGGCCTGTCGGACACAAAGGACATCACGGAAAAGGAGATCGCCTCCATGATGGTGGGCCGGCCTGTGCTCTTCGACAAGCTGGAGAAGACCGGAGTGTCTGGGGAAACCATGATATCCGTCGAAAACCTCTCAGTGCGCGACAACCGGGGCCTCGTCTCCGTCCGCGGCGTCAGTCTTGAGGCCCGCGCGGGCGAGGTGCTCGGCATTGCCGCCATCGAGGGCAACGGCCAGAGCGAGCTGCTCGAGGCCATCACCGGTATGCGCCCCGCCATCGAGGGCAGGGTAAGGATACGCGGCACTGACGCGCTTGGCCTCAGCCCGGGGCAGATTCGGCAGCTCGGCCTCGCGCACGTGCCGGAGGACAGACTCGCCACTGGCGTGGACCCGCTCGCGGACGTGGCCGACAACCTCATTGCCGGGCGGCAGAGAGAGCGCGAGTTCAACATCCCCGGCCTGCGCCTGCGACGCTCCAGCATCGAGCGCTATGTCTCCGAGGTCTACAAAAAATTCGACATCCGCGGCGCGGGCATACACACCCCCGTCGGCTCCATGTCCGGCGGCAACATGCAGAAGGTCGTCGTCGCCCGCGAGTTCTCGCACGAGACGCCGGTGCTCGTCATCTCGAATCCCTCCCGCGGCATCGACATCGGCGCCATCGAGTTCATACACACCGCCATCATCGACAAGCGGAACGAGGGCTGCGCAATACTGCTCTCCTCCGCCGACCTGGATGAGATCTTCCGCCTCTCAGACCGCATAGTCACCATGTACGAGGGGCAGATAACAGGTGAATTCCGGGCAGACGCGATAACCAAGGAAGAGATAGGCTACTACATGACGGGCAGCCGGAGGAAGGAGGCCGAGCAAGCGCATGAAGCTGCGAATTAACTACTCCTACATTGCGGCGCTCAGCGTCAGCATCGTCGCAGCGCTGCTCATAGGCGCTGTGGTGCTGCTGATCTCGGGTTACGACCCGCTGGCGGCCTACTCCGCCATGCTCAGCGGCGCCTTTTCAAACGCCCGGCACATCGGCGACGTGCTGGAGTACGCGATGGTGCTCTGCCTGTGCGGCGTGGCCTGCGACATCGGCTCGCGAGTCGGCATCTTCAACGTCGGCGGCGAGGGCCAGCTGCTGCTGGGCGCCATCGTTGCCGCGCAGATAGGCGTGGTGCTCAACGGGCTCTCGCCCTGGATAGTCATCCCCGTCGCGGCCCTGGGCGCGGCGGTGACGGGCGGCATTTACGCCCTCATCCCCGGCTGGCTCAAGGTCAGGCACCGGGTAAACGAAGTCATAACGACCATCATGCTCAACAACATTGCCGAGTTCGTCTGCGAGTTCCTTGCCAAGGGGCCGTGGAAAAACCCGGACAACAACATCGTCGCCGGCACGGGCAATCTGCCGCAGACCTACTGGTTCACAAAGCTTGCCACCGGCTCAAACCTCACCACGGTCTTCTTCGTCGCCACTGGCATGACCATACTCACCTGGTACATCATGCAGCGCACCTCCACGGGCTATGAGATGCGGCTCACGGGAGACAATCCGCGCTTTGCCCGCTTTACCGGCATCAAGACCGACAAGGTCGTCCTCATCGCCATGATAGTATCCGGCATGATGTGCGGCCTCGTGGGCATGTTCCGGGTCTACGGCGCGGAGCACATCTACAAGGCCAGCATCAGCAACGACTACTACTTCGAGGGACTCATGGTGGCCATGATAGCGAAATATCAGGTGCTGCCCACTGCCGTCATAAGCGTGCTCTTCGCCATCCTCAAAATCGGCGCCCAGGGCATGGAGACCGCGGCGGGCGTGCCGAACCAGATATACCTCATCATCCAGACCGTCGTCATCTTCTGCATGGCCGCCGAGAGCGGCATCGTCAGCGACATCAAGCGGCGCGTGGCCGACAAGTCCGCCCGGCTCGCGGCTCAGAAGCGCGTAAAGGAGGGGTCGGTAAATGAATGAGATACTCTCCCAGGTCTTTTCCGCCGGCACCTTCACTCAGATGCTCCGCAGCGCCACGCCCGTGGCCCTCGCCGCCATGGGCGGCTCCATGACCGAGCATGCGGGCATCATGAACATCGGCATGGACGGCATGATACTCATGGGCGCGCTCATCGGCGTGCTCGGCAGCTACGCCATAGGTTCCGCCGCGGGCGGCGTCGCGGCTGCGGTGCTCTTCGGCATACTCGTGGGCCTGTTCTTCGCCCTCTTCGTCGTCAAACTCAAGAGCGACGAGTTCATCATCGGCTGCGCGCTCAACATCTTCGCCTCCGGCTTTACGGCCTTCGTCTCCCGCTCCGTCTTCGGGCTCTCCGGCACCTCGGGATACGAAATCGACTACATGCTGCCCATCGAGATACCGCTAATAAAGGACATACCCTTCCTGGGCGAGATAATCAGCGGCAACACCGCGCTCGTTTACGTCGCCTGGCTGCTCATCCTTGTCATGTGGCTCTTCGTCTATCGGACACCCTACGGCTTCTGGATGCGCGCCTCTGGCGAGAAGCCGGAGACGCTGCGCACCGCCGGCATCAGCCCCGAAAAGATGAAGTGGCTGTCGAGCGTGCTCTGCGGCATGCTCTGTGGGCTCTCTGGCGCTTACCTCTCCCTCGGCTACCTGAACGGCACCTTTGTCGAGGGCATGTCCGCCTCGCGCGGCTTCATTGCCTTTGCCTGCGTCATTTTCGCCGCCGCGAACCCCGCCAAGGCCTACCTTGCGGCGCTGATGTTCGGCTTCTTCGACGCCATCGGCCTCAGGCTGCAAAACTACATCAGCTCCGACCTCACCTCGGCCATACCCTACGCAATAACCGTTATCATGATGGTCTACGTCGTCGTCAGCAAGGAGCGCCGCCGCCGCTCCCTCGCGCCGAAGCACGAGCCCGCGGCCCCGGAGGCCCCCGCCCCCGGCGCTGGAGGCTGAGGCCGCAAAAACCAAAACGGGACGCCGTCCTTTCCCGGACGGCGTCCCGTTCTGTTTCGATGCGTCATTACGTGGCCACGGAAATGCAGCGCAGGTAGACCAGCGACAGCAGGAACCAGTATATGGTCATCGGGTCGCGGCGGGTCACGATTATCTCTATCGCCGTAATGACCAGTATGGCTGCGGTGTTCATCAATACCATGCCGCTGTAATAGCCTACGAGGAAAGTGTAATTGTAGGACATGGTTAAGGGCATGATGAGCGAGAGGACTACCAGGGCAAAGGTGACGGCCGTGGCCAGGGCGAGCGCGAAGATGCTCTTATACCGCCGCTCGCGCAGCCATCTGGAGACGGCGCTGATGAAGGAGCACGCGAGCGCTATGACGGCGGAGCCTATGCCGATAGCCGGCTCCAGCCCAAACGGCTCTCCCGTCGCGAAAAAAGCGACCAGGCCGGCGATTATGGGTATCGTTATCAGCTTGAATATCTGCACATAGCCGCGTTCGCGCTTCGACCATACGCCCACCAGCACGAGGCCGATGGCGGCCGCACAGATAAAGCCAATGCAGATGGCGTACCACCGGGTATAGGAGCCGCCTAAGGTGCGCCAAACGAGGTAGCACGCCAGCTCGTTCAGGGCGTAAACGCCGGCAAAGCACGGCAGCAGGACCTTCAGCGGGAACCGGCAGATGTCTTCGGAGGCGGCGCTCTGTGCGCGGCGGGCCTCCCGGGCCTCCTTTTTCTCGCGGAGGGCGGCGGCCTTGGCCTTTTTCTTCTCGCTGCGGGACGTTTTTGGCGGTTTTTCCGGCTTTTTGTCGGAGTTTTTGGGCTTTTTCTCGGGTTTTAACTCTTCCGCCTGGCTGTCCCGGACGGTTTGCTCTTGCTCTTCCGGCTGCACCACCACTCCGTAGACGCCCAACTCCGCGCGGCAGGAAGGGTTGCTGCACAGGGCCTCGTTTATTGGCGTAGTCCAGCCGCACTGTGTGCAGCGCCAGTGGATCATGCGCGTGTTGTTGTCTCTCATTTGTGCTCTCCCCTTTCAAGCCCCGGTGCGGCTCAATAAAAGAAATAAAACGGGATGCTTCTGTACCACACAAACAAGAAGTTGTTTATCACAAATATCATGTCCAGCAGCAGCACGGGGGCAATGCGGTCCCGCTTCGTGACAAAGAAGATCGCATAGGCGCAGGCCATGCTGAACACATAGGGGTAGATGTACTCCAGGATGCGCGGCTCAGTATTTCCGTGTGTTTCCTCAGCAATCAGCATGCCCGTTAATGTCATGACCAGCATCAGCATGGTGGTCAAAACGGCCATGGCAATGCACTTGCCCGGGCTGCTGAAGCGCCCCTCCTGCCGCCAGCGCCTGAAGGCAGCGCAGAGTACAAGCGCGATAGAGGTGCAGATGGCGGTTACGGACAGCGTATCTTCCTGATTTACAAAGGTGAGCCCTGAAATCACGGCCACCACCGCGCCAAAGATAATGGGCGGGAGAAGCGCGAACTTGAGGGCGCCTTTTCCCTCCCTGCGGCACACGGAGACGACGACGCAGACGAGAGTTATCACAAAGTAAGCAGCGTAAATTGCCGCCCAGGAAATAATGAGCCTACGAATAGTGTAACGGATGCTGTAAAGCAGCGTGATGTTCCCAAACAACACCAGCACGGGCACGGCGATGAGCAGGGGCAGCATGAGCTTGTGCGAGACCCGGGTGTAATCGCCGCCGGTGAAGCCCCCTTCCCGCTCGGCGCGGCGGCGGGACTTGGCCTCGGCCTTTCGGCGCTTTTGCTCCTCGCGCGCCTCGCGCTTTTGGGCGGCGCGGTCGGGCTTTTCGCGCTTCGGCTCCTTTTTCTGCTCGTCCTTGGGCTTTTCGTCCTCGGGGCTGGGCGGCTTCTTCTCCGGCTCGGGCGGCTTTTCCGGCTCCGGCTCTATCACCTGGCCGTAGATGCCCAAATCCGCCCCGCAGGCCGGATTGCCGCAGACGGCCATGTCCAGGGGCCAGCTGCTTCCGCACTGGCTGCAGCGCCAGTGGCGGCTTTTTCTCAGGTCGTTATCCGTCATTTTTCCCTCTCCCCATATCTTTCTGCTCAGTCCCCGGCAAAATACCCAGCCCAGGGGATGCCCTCGCCGTAGCCGGCGGGGTCGCCCATGTCGGTGCAGTAGTCGCATATGTATTTTTCTATCTGCTCCGGGGTCTTGTCCGGCAAATAGAGCTTAAGCATGGCCGCCAGCGCGGAAATATGCGGTGCGGCCATCGAGGTGCCGTCCAGCGCCGCGAGGACGTCGCCCGGGTAGTAGCTGAGCACCTCCACGCCCGGCGCGCAGACGTCCACGGTGTCGCCGTAGTTTGAAAAGCTGCCGAGCTTCCCCGTGCTGTCGCAGGCGGAGACGACTATGCAGTCGGTCATATGCGCGGGGCAGCAGACGGCGGTATCCTCGGGAACGCCGTTCTCGTCCCCGTTTCCCGCGGCGACGACCACGACTATGCCGCTGTTCCAGGCCTCGGTGACGTAATAGTCGATGGGGCTGCCGCAACTGCCGTCCGCGCCGCAGACACAGGACCCGCCCAGGCTCATGTTTATGACGTCCGCTCCGCTCTCGATGGCATATTTCAGCCCCGCCGCGACGTAGGAATCCGAGGTCGTCTCTCCTACAAACACGCGGACGGGCAGGATGCTTACATCCAGGCCCCAGGTGCAGTCTATTATCGTGCCTGCCACGTGGGTGCCGTGTCCGGCGTCGTCCGTCCAGCCGTTGGAGCCAGGGTTCGTCACGTCCGTGCCTTCGAGAATGCAGTGGGCGTTCTCGTCGCAGGGCTCCACGCCTGTGTCGAGCACGGCGACGGTGACAGGGCTCGTGTTCCGGTCCTTTAGCCAGGCGGCGAGCCTGTCGAGGCCCAGATATTCCACGCCCCAGCTGTAGTATACCTCTCCGCTGTAAGGCGAGGTATAGGGGACGGCGCTGACGCTCCGCTGCACCGCGCTGCCCGCTGTGTAGGCGTACTCGTCCGTATCCACGAAGAGTATGCCGTCCATGGCTGTGAGCGCGTCCAGGCAGCGCTGGGCCTCCTCCTCGCTCTCAAACTGCACTACAAGATAGTTGTCGCTGTCGGCTATGATCTCCGCCGCCGGGAAGTCGCTGAGGTCTATGCCCGGGCCTTCAAACTTCAGCAGCAGTCGGTTCGTGCTGCGCTGGCCGCTTACGACCAGCTCATCGTCGTAGGAGCGTATGAGTTCAGAAAGGGCGCTGTTAAACTCCTCGAAGGTCGCGGTTTCGGTGAGATGCGTGTCCTCATGGACGAGTATGCCCTCAGGCGGGCGCTCGGGCAGAAACAGCACCAGCGCACAGGCGGCGAGGACGACGGCTAGGGCGGCGCAGGCCCAGGTTATTGCCCGGCGTCGCCTCGCGCGGCGCAGCTCCGCCAGCCTCGAAGCAGCCTCGGCGCTGCCGAGCGCGGCGGCCTTTTCGTACCACTCCAGGCTCATCCTCTGGCTGCGGTGGACGGCCCAACCGTACTGGAACAGCTCGCCCATCGCAAGCGCGGCCTGGGCATGGCCGAGCTTTGCGGCCTTTTCCATGTTGTAGACCGCCTCGGCGGTCTCCTTGCCCTTGCCGGCCTTGCCGAGGGCGGCGTCTGCGAGGGTAAACAGGGCCTCCGGGTTCTCGCGGTTGAAGCTCTCCCGGCACCAGAGAAGTCGGGCCTCGTCGTATTCCGCGGACTGCCAGGCCCTCCACTGCCTGTTATACATCCAGCACCTCGCCTCCGTTCAGCTCGAATGACACGTAGGCTGTCCCCAGCAGAAGGCAGGCCAGCGTCAGGCAGGTGTCCACCTGCCCGCCCAACAGCGTGATGAGCACGGCGAGCAGCACGCCGCTGCCGAGGTTCAGCAGCAGCTTTTTCGCCCTGAACTGGGTAAAATAGCCCACCCCGAAGAGCAGCGCGCACAACAGCAGGGTGACGAGCCTGACGGCGAACTGGTAGAGCGAGGTCTCCTCCGAGCCGATAAGCAGGTCCTCTTCCATGCTCACGCGGTTTTCCGTGCTGGCCTCGAAGGCGTTGTTGAAGGATTCCAGCAGCGCGGCGGTATCTACGCTGCCGTCGGCGGCGGGCTTCAGGCGGGTGTCGAAGCCGCCGGTGGCGTTCGCGAGGTCTATGAGAGCGCGCGCCTGGGAGCCAGTGGTGGAGCTCTTGCTTATGCGCACGGAGAAGAACATGATTCCCCCGGCCTGGATGTCCTGCGCCACGTCGGAGTCGAGGTCGCCCTCGCCATCCGTCAGCAGGAGGATGGCGAGGTTCACGTCCGGCCTCGCCTCCGCCGTCAGCGTGTCCACGGCGAGGCGCAGCGGGGCGTTGAAGTCCGTCTGGCCTATGGAGTCTATGGAGGCTATGAAGTCCTTCAGCTCCTGCTTTCCCGTGCTGTCCATATACAGCAGATCCGTGCTGTCCAGCACCGTGGAAGCGAAGGACACGGCCTGGAGGCGGTTATCCTCGCCCACGGCGTCCACGAACTGCGAGGCGGCCTCGGTACGCGGGGCGTCATAGCCGGCGGAATCCATGCTGCTTGAGGCGTCCAGAAGCAGGACCATGTCCACCTTGTCCGTGCTGACGACGACCTCCTCGCGCGTCACCATAAAGAGCGCCTGACCTCCAGCGCCTGCGGCGAAGATGAGCGCGCCGCAGAGGATGAAGGAGATGAGCCAGCCGCGCGGCCGCCTCGCCCGCCAGCGCCCGAAGCGCAGCGAGAGCGAAAGCCCCGCAAAGCCGCCGATATAGATGGCCAGAAACACGGCCCCGCCCCAGAGGGCGTGCTCCATGGGGCCGTTCACATTATCATACATAGCGGCGACGAGCTGCGAGCCCAGCAGCGCGCCTGCGAGGGAGAATATCCAGCTGAGCACACCGAAACGTCCGCGCATCAGCTCTCCTCCTCCCTGCGCAGCTGCTCAGGCTCCCAGCCGAGGCTGCCGAATTTTACGCTGTAGATCTCGTGTATGCCCCGGACAAGGCCTCCCTGCTCCGAATCTGCAAAATAGTCCGAGCCGCCGCGCTCGCATATGTTCTGGATGGTGTAGAGCGCGGGAATGTGGCAGTTGTCGGGGATATAGGTCTGGTAAAAGCCGCTCTGGCCTATGTGCAGGCGCGGGAGGCCGTATTCATCCATGCCTACGCACTCCAGGCCGCCGTAAACCTGCACGGGCAGTATGGCCACGTGCGCCCGGGTGGAAAAGCGCTCCCTGCACAGGCGGCACAGCTCCTGCGAAGCCGCGGCGGGCAGCTCCGAGCGCCCTCCGACGCCGCCGAAGCGGCCCAGCTGTTCGCACTGGCTGACGATGAGGCAGGCCACCGCGCCCTCCTCGGGCAGCTCGTCTAGGACGGCCTGCAGCTCGTACAGGAAGCCGTCCGAGCCGCTGTGCAGCAGCGCGCCGTCGCACAGGAGCCACACCGCGTCCGCCCCAGACCAGTCCGCGCCCTCTGCCGCCTCGGGCGTTACGCAGTGGATGTCGAGGTCCAGCGCTTTCTCCTGGTCGCCGGAGGGGCTGAGGCTGAACACGCAGCGGCGCTCTGCGTCCTCATGCTCCGGATAGCTCCAGTCGTCGCTGCTGAAGCTCCAGCAAAACTGCTCCAGCCGCTTTTTCTTGCCTACGAGGTCATTTATTGTCGCCGACTCGCGTGTATAGTAGGCGAGGCCCAGACCGCTGAGGGCCTCGCTCATATTCAGATTCATGCCGCAGAGGAATTCCTGCATGATGGAGAGGCTGCGCCCCAGGAGCACTATTCTGAGTTTATCCCTGCCCCTTGAAGGGGGCGTCTCGCGGAGCGCTTCATCCACTACGGGCTCAACTTTTACCCGCTCGGGCCGCTCGCGGACGGTTTTTTCCCTGGCGGGCCGCTCGCGGCGGGCCTTTTCCGGCCGCTCCTCTGCCACGAAGGAGCCAAATGCCATGGCTTTTGCGCCTCCTCTCTCAGTCGCCGGGCTCCAGCTCCCAGATGGGGCCGCGGCCCGTAAAGCTCTCGTCAAAGGCCGCCTGCGTTAGAGCGCAGGCGGGCTTAATGAGCCAGTTCGGCCCGTCGCCAAGGGCGCAGGCCGTCTCCTTCCAGCCGCCGGTGTACACGGCCAGGCGCAGCAGGCCGCGCTCCAGCCTCGGCGGCTGCGTCCGCTGCATCCCCGGCAGCAGCACCGCCGCGGGGTCGCCCCTCGGCACCAGCAGCCGCAGGCGGCTGCGCCCCGCGCAGTCGTCCGCCCAAGCGTTGAAGGCCGCGCCGTCCAGGCTGTAGCCGCAGGGGCCGCCCGCGCTCAGCCAGCCGAAAATCCGGGAGCGAAAGCCGTCAAAGTCGCCCAGGATGGCCAGCGCCGTGCGGCGCAGCCGGCTTCCCTCCCCCGGCGCGGCGTAGAAGGCCAGGTTCACCGTGCCTTGACGCCCGTCCGAAAAGCTGCCCTCCAGCTCCCGCAGGCCAAACATGCCCGCCGTGGGCATGGGCTGGCGCCAGGGCTTCTCCACCGGTTCCGCCAGATCCCGCCAGAGCAGGCGGAAGATGCCGTAGGAGAAAAACTCCCCCAGCGCCGCCGGCAGGCCCTCATGCCCGCCCTCCACGGGGACGAGCGCGTCCCCCTCCAGTCGGGTGTGGAAAAAGCCTGTTTTTGAGTTTTCATATGAGCAGTAGAAATAGCTTTCCATACGGACGCTCCAATTAAGTCCGGGTCAAAGCTCCCGGGGGTTCTGGATGAAGTAAAAACCGTCCTCCGGGTGATTGCCCGTGTTGCGCTTGAGCTTTTTCCTCAGCGTCTCGACGGCGGCCTGCATCTGTGTGCGGTTCAGGCCCTGGAATATGCCGCGCTGGCCGAAAAGCGAGCCCTTCTTCTGGGTCTGCGGCCCCAGCTCCTGCATCAGGATGTAGATGAGGGCGTAGATCATGGGCTGCTCGCAGAACTTGGGACTGTAGCCCTGCTCGAACTCTCGCAGGAACTCCGGCTCCTGGTAGAGGGAGGTTATCTTCCCCGTCTCCGAGTCCGTGCGGAAGTGGACGAAGTCTATCCCGCCCGCGGAGAGTATCGGCGTGATGGCGAGGGTGCAGCTGTTCAGCAGCTCCGGCGTCGAGCGCAGGAACATGAGCAGGTCCCGGTAGCCGCAGCCTATGGCGTCTATGAGCTCCTGCATATAGTTGCGCTTGCTGACGTTCAGCTTCGGCGTGTTGGTCAGGTGGTAGTAGCGCTCGCACTTTATGGGGACGAAGAGTATCATCCTGTCCTCTATCTGGTCCACGGAGAGGCTGTTCTTGAAGAAGTTGGCTATCTCCAGCGGCTTGTTGTACTCCTCGTGGTAGATGCCGTAGCCCTTGCTCGTCATCTTGGAGAATAGATACGGCGTGTCAATGGCGATTATGATGACCTGGCAGTCCTTGACGAGGGCCTTGACCTCCTTCTGGTGGCTGTCCGTCAGCCATTCGCCGGGGATGTCGTGGATGCGGAAGGGTATCTTCCCGCCGTTGTCGATGCGCAGGTGGAAGCTGTAGGTCTTGAGTGCGCTGGTCGGGTTCTCGTCCACTTCGACGCGGGTCAGGGGCGTTTTGAAGCTCTCGACCTTCTGCCTTATGCTGATTTTGGCCTTCTCCAAATCCACCCTGGTCTGCTCGTTATCCGAGTCCAGGCTCATGGAGGTGCCCGCCAGGGCCTTGTTTATCTCGGCGCACATGGAGGCGAGGACCGTGGTTTTTCCGCAGCGCTTGCCGCCCATCATGAGTATGTTGACCTGTTTCATCACTCGGCTCCTTTCTCAGCCGCGGCCCCGGCGCCTTCGAGGAAGGCCCTCAGCCCGGACACCATCTCGTTGTAGGCCGCTATCAGCCTGTTCACAACGTCGAAGCGCTCGACGTCCTCCTTCCACAGCTTGGAGCTGAACTCCTGGAAGAAGGCGCCCCAGACGTCCGCCATGCTTATGAGGTAGCCGCCGGACAGGTCGATGGCGAAGGTAAGTCTGTCGTAAAACTCCTCTGCCGCCGCGTAAAACGCCTGGTTCGGCGTGCGGTAGAGCTTGGCCAGGTGGTAGCGCAGCTCGTCCTCGATGACGGACATGCGGGAGGTGAGGTAGAAATGTATGGCGTTCTCGCAGTTGCTGCGCTGGAAGGTGATGGTCGGCTTGGCGTACTCGGCGCACAGCGGGTTTATTATGTACATCTGCCGCCGCACCTCCTGGATGAGCTGCGCGCGGGTGTTGAACTCGAAGCGGTAGAGGAAGTCGAAGCCCTTGCGTATCTGGGCGTATTTCTCGTTGCCGGTGAGTATCTCGTCCATCATCGTCTTGAGCCACTCTATCATGTCGCAGTCCTCGTCCTGCGAGCCGCCATCCGCCTCGTTCGAGGAGAGCTGGCGCAGCTCCTGATACAGCGTGCGCACGAGGGAGCACTTGAACTGCCGCGTCTCCTCCTCCAGCACGTCGTCGATGGCGATGAAACGGTCTGTTATCTCGTTGCGGACGTAGTGCAGCATCTTCTCCCAGGCGTCCTCGCCCGTGAGCAGGCCGGTGCTGTTCACGATGGCCTTTATCTTTTCCGGCGTGGGGACGATGTTGTCGAGGTTGTTCAGGATGGCCTGGACGCTGTTCCAGAGCTTGGTGTTGGGCTTTTCCCGCTCCAGGCTCCAGTGGTGCATAGTCTCGCTCAGCTCCGCGGTCATGCGGTTGAAGCAGCGCTTGCCCTTCTCCGCCGCCTCCATGCCCAGCAGGCCGTGGGTATTCACCGGGCTGAGGGCGGGCAGCTTGGCGAGGAAGGCGCGCAGCTTCTCCTTCGCGGCCGCCTCCTTGGCGTAGACCGACTTCAGATAGGCCCCGTCTATGGCGTCCATGTTCTTCATCAGGGTGTTCAGCACGGGGATGGTGAAGTCGTCACGGACGGCGTCCTGGTCGCTCACGTCCACCACGCTGCTGCCGGCGACGGAGAACTTGGACTCGGTTATGCCGTTCAGGAAGGACTGGACGGTTTTGTCGTTCTGCCCGCGGTAGTGGTTCACGAGGTAGAAAAGCCACAGGCCCGTGTCCCTGTCGCGGAATTTGTCGCGCAGGCTGTTGTAAAGCTCGATGTCAGACTCCTGCACACCGCTGATGGGCCGGGTGACGACGATGGCGGCGTCGCACTCCCTGTCCACGGTGTTGAGCATCATGTCCTCGATGCCGTACTTCGTGTCGCCTATGCCGACGGTGTCCACGAGGTGGACGCGGCCGATGTCCACGAAGAAGGGGCAGTAGATGTCCGCCCGGGCTACGGCGAGGTATTTGTAATAGAACTCCGCCTCCGGCGAGTCTACGTCCTTGCCGTTATTCTGGGCGACATAGGTCTTTATGAGCTGCGGGTCGGTCAGCGAAATTGGTGAGGAGCCGAAGAGCTCCTGTATCTCGCTGAAGTGCCGGACAATGTTCGTCAGATGCTTGAGGGCCGTTGCCTGGTTGGCATTGCCTTTCTCCACCTTGGAGGCGAGATAGTTGAGCCTTATATAGCCGATATCCTCGAACTTCAGGGGATAGTTATTCAGGTATGCCGGGTCTATTTCCATTATGTACGGCCTGACTATGTCCAGGAGTTCCGAGGGCTGGCGGAAGGTTATAGTGGCGCGCACGCTGCCCTTCGGCATCTCTGCGGAGTTGCAGATGATGGAGGTGGCGCCGGTGCAGCTGGTCGCGTCGTATGCGGGGATGATCTCATCGTCCAGGTCGCCCAGGGACTGCAGGAACTGGCTCTTGCCCTGGCGCTCCTTGCCGACGGTGGCGATGCTGATATAGTCGCGGTTGAAGCGCTTGACGCCGTCGCCCATGGCTGTGACGACCTGGTCCATGAGCTTAAGCAGCTCCACCTCGGAGGCATCCACGTCGTTGAATATTCTGCCATACTGCTCACGCAGCTTGTCGTCCTTGATATCCATGGACTCCATGACGAGCGAGGACGTGCCTCTGTATAGACTCTCCTTCAGCTTTTTCCAGGCCTCAAGGCGAGCTTCCAGCTCCTTCCCCTTCTCCTTCCGGGCCGCCAGTATGCGGTCTATCTGCTCCCTGATAGTCATAACGGTCCTCCCAAAGCACCGTCCGGGGTCGAAAGTCCCTCCAGACGCACTGTATTAATAGCAAATCGTGCCTTTTCCAGTATAATCAATTTCAATAATGATGTCAATCAAACTGCATTATTATTTAAACACGCCCTATCACTTCCGTCGGCATGTTTTTTCCGCAAAAAAGCCCCCGCAGAGATTGAACAGCCCCAGATTGTGCGGACAGTACAAAAAAGGGCCCTGGTAGGAATATTG
>OLGN01000293.1_pt1 | contig 45871 bp, 50 predicted proteins | sample 1605941 | NCBI WGS metagenome assembly OLGN01 (sample SAMN03283269) | human gut metagenome | biome: human-associated habitat; material: feces | host: Homo sapiens | place: USA | collected 2013
CTCTTTCATTTCCACTAACCCTTATAAATTTGCCGTCAAAAAACAAAGGCTCTCAGATAGGGTATGGGCAGCAAAAACGAGGGAAGCAGGATGCCTTCGGAAAGACACAGGAAAGGTATGGAAGAAGAAAAAGAATGAAACTGAAAAGAACACTCTCTGCAAACGGTACAGGATGCCGGGAATAAGAAGTACCTTCAGGTACTTCATCATCGGGTGAACAATGCGACTGTAGCAGGCACTCATATCAGACCGGTACGTGGAGCATGTGAAAGATTAAGGTTGTTAAGGCAAATGCCTTAGCTCCGTATCGGACATGGTACGTGCCGGGATATGGGTGCCTTTCTTGACCGGCTCTTAGCAGTCTGTGAGCCTGAGAGCAGAGTGATAAGTGCCAGACAGGGCAAAAATACAGACGGTACCTTAATGGGGTGGTGGGAGTAAGAGAACTGCGTGTACGCAAGGACAACCTGAAAGGCTCTGCCTTACCTTATGGTATCACACCCGGACAGCATACGGAGCACATCAGCAAAGCCGTTGTGCCCCAAGATGCCGGCTGGGTGTGTATGGGTGAGCGATGAGTGAAGTGCATGGTCGGAAACGAAGTCTTTGGCCATGCAGCGGAACGGATGGCCGCTGCCTCTGTCCGGAGATGACCATGAAATAGTCACCATAGAACAAAGGCAACCGGACATACCTTAGCAGGGTGGTGGGAGTATGAGAACCGCGTTAGGGATAGGAGAATAAAGCCCACAGCAAGGCGAGGACTTGACGCGGATAGCCCGGCAGTTTACTGAAACGCCCAATAAACAGTACAAAATATCACAACAGAATCCTTCATCATCAGGAAGGAAATCCGAGCAAAGTACGAAGTATGAAATTCAGGAATCATACAAGCAAAAAATCAAACTCACTTAAAAGCAGCATAACACATTGTCATTCAAGCAATTCTTCCGAAAGTACCATTTTTATCTGTTAATTAACTCTATAGCCTATGAAATATGACATCAGGAAACGAGGTCTCTCATGCATAATTTATAAATTTGAAAGAAAAAGGGATTATGGCAAGAATAGGATATATAGTGACAGAACTACCAGAACAGCGCATCGAGGAAGACGAACAAAGGATTCAGAAAGAGAACTGCGACTTCATCTACAGGGAGCGGTACAACGTAGAGGGGAAAACTAAAGAGCTGAAGAAACTTATAGACAATCTGAACGACAGGGATGAAGTTATCTTCTTATCAATGGCAAATGCCTTTAAAGGAGTAAGACAGCTTTGTTTATTCCTCAATATCAGTAGAATTAAAAATCTCAGAATTATATTCTTAAGGGACAGGATAGACAGTTACGGAGAGAAATATGAGAGTTCCACCGAAAATCTGCTGCACGCCATATCGACACTGACAGAAGATTCATACGCAATCAGGAAGATAAGGAAACTTTCGGAAAAAAGAGAAAGGAGCAGAAGCCAAGCCAGGCAGCTTCGCAACGAGAAATGCGTGGAACTGTACAAAGCGAGCGTTCCGACAGATGAGATAAAAAAGCAGGTTGGTTTCAGAAGCAAAAGCTCAGTATTCAGGATTCTCAGAGCCAGTGGGGTGAAGACTGACAGGAGAAGGGATGGTGAGGAATAAAATTCAGCTATCTACTTTTATTAGAGAGTAAACATTTTCAAAAAGCATAAGCAGTTTCTTCTCAAAATCATCGGTAGGATGGAATGAGGAATAAAAAAGTAGTCCGCTGTATGAATTATAGAACATGTCAGAGACTAAAAGAAGATTCATATTGTTTTTAATTTCTCCGTTTTTCTCTGCTATAAGAAGAACATTCTTTATAAGTTCTTTTTCTCTGGCTTCTAGAGAAAGGTATTTTTCATAGAAAGAAGGATGATATCTTTGAGAATTAAGAATAAAAAAAGAAAAGGCACGTGCTGTTTCATCAACAGGAAGCTGAAGGAAATCCTGAATACGACAAAAACGCTTGTGCAAGAAACTTGCATAACTCATTAGAAAGTCATGAAGAGCAAATTTATCAGAGCCAGAAGTCTTAATCATAATATCATCTTCAACTTTAATCAGGTCAAGAAAAAAAGTATCTACAACCAACCGGAAAAGTTCAATTTTATTAGGCGCATAATGATATAAGCCACCCTTGGAAATATTTGTAGCTTTTATCATGTCGTCATAAGAAACATCTTCATAATGACGAGTAAGGAATAATTTGAAAATGGTTTTAAGTATTTCTTTTCTATTCTGCTTCATAAAGATAAGATATTATAGAAGTAAAGATATAAAAAACAAGGGAAATAATAATTTTAAAAAACAAGAAACATATAAAGAATGGTTATTAGCAAGTAAAGGCTCTCGTCAAGAGCCTTTTATTATTACCACACAGACCTTGAATAATGGAAGAACAACGGATAAAGTAGGTTCTTCCATTATTGTTTTTGAATGCGTTACACAATCAAAAGCGGAAGTGGTTCTTTATGTGGCGGAGGAATGGGGTAGGCTCCTTGTCGATAGAGTAAGGGTTTCCCCATTTGGAGATTCCGGACACGGATTCTGCGTATGTGATGTGCAGGCGTTTCTTTGCCCTGGTCATGGCCACATAGAAAAGCCTTGCGGATTCTCTGATTTCTTCCGGAGTCTTCTTATCAAAGAACGGATAGACACCATCGGTAGCCTCGAAAATGATCACGTTCTCAAACTCCAGGCCTTTTGCCTTGTGTACCGTGGAAACGAACACCTTTTCTGTTATACATGAGCTGTCACACAGGTCAGCCTCTCGGTAGGTTGTTATATCGAGCAGATGGGCTGAAAGTTGCTCCTTCAGGCTCGGAGTCTTCTCCAGGGAGATTACATCGTTACGGAGGAAGCTGAAGATGTACTGCATCTTCGGGTTTGCTTCTATCCATCCCTTCTGTATGAATGTGCCGTACAGTTGCTCCAGCTCGTCAACAAGAAGAGGTGATTCAAATGATCTCTGGTAAAGACGGTTGAGTGTGCCGTGATAGATGTCGGCATAGGCTCTGCGGAACAGCTCGGCCACGGCAGAGTTGTACTGAAGGCAGTCGATGTGCTGCTGCATGTTGGCAGCAAAGATACCCAGGAAGTGCTCAAGCACTGACAAGGTAGCGATGACATCATCATCAGCCAGATGGGAGTTCTCTCCTTCGAGACCAAAGACCTCCAGCAGGTTTTTGAGTTTGTAGGACTTCAGGCGTGGAGCCATGATACGTGCCACCCTGAGGGTATCGAAATAAAGAGGATGAACGGTAAAGAAAGAGAAATCACCGCAATCCCTACGGAGATTGTAGTCGAGGATATTGCAGTCATATTCCACGTTCTGGCCGATAAGGGTACAGTTACCCACGAAGTCCATAAAGGCACACAGACCGGTCTTACGGTCAACCTTTTCCGCACGTTCATATTCCTGAAGAAGAGGGTTTATAATGCCTCCGAGCATGGCCGGTATCTGCTTGTCTGTGTGAAGGATGATGTTGAAGCGGTCGGTAATCTTCCCGGCATTCACCTTGATGGCCGCAATCTGTACGATGTCATCCTCAAAGACATTCAAGCCTGTAGTTTCCGTATCAAAGATAACATATTCGCCCTGACAGCACCTGTACAGCTCCAGCATGTATGAGCTGCGCGTGTAGTTGAGAAAATCAGACGGCAGCAGGTAGTTATCACGGAGATATTTCACGAAGCGGCGTGCCTCGGAATCTTCATTGAAAATACCTGTCCCGGTCAGGATCTTTGACCATGCCATCATGTTTGAATCCAAGTACACCACCTGCAGATGGGCGAAAAGCAGCTGTGCCTGACGGGTAGTGAAAAGGTCTGTTCCGGAAATCTTGAAGTGGGGAATATTGCGGTCGGAGAGTACACTGGATATCTGGTCGGCATCCTTGTTCCAGGGCACAAGAACAGCCACCCTTTCAGCAGGATACAAGGTACAGAAATTACCAACACTTTCAGCCACAAGCCTAACTTCAGCGTCCTTTTCGGGAGCGGACATGATGCAGAGAGAATCCTGTCCGGCTTCAGTAAGATTGTTCGTCTTGGGCAGGAAATGAGGGTCAACATCAAGCTCCATGTTGGCGTATGTGTTGAAGACATCCAAGAGATATTTCGGGGAACGGTAGTTGAAATACAGGCGGTGCATGTTCTCTCCGCAACGTTCACGTAACCATTCAAGCGTTGCGAGCTTTGCACCTATGAATGAGAAGATTGCCTGCTGCTCGTCTCCGAGATAAAGAGTCACGTTTTCCTTAGAATGGTCTGTAAACAGGTCGATGATTCCGAACTGGAAAGGGGAGAGATCCTGAACCTCGTCAATCTGAATCCAGGAATATTTCTTCAGCTTGTCCCGGTTCTGAGAAGCGTGGATATAAGTCAGGATAAGCAGGTCATCGAAATCAACCAGATTCCTTTCTTCCTTGTACTGTTGGTATTTTCTTGCAAACTTGAACTGCTGGAGGCAGTCATCCAAGTACTTAGACGGCTGACCAGAAGTATCTACTTTCGGAAAAACAGTACCGTTGTAGAGTCCGACAAAGTTCTCCATCGTGTAGTCAAGGGACACCAGCTTGAACAGCGTCTTATAGTCAAAGGTGCGGAACAGGTCGGTGTGCATCAGGAACTCCTTAGGGCATCCGTTGGCAATCATATAGCCAAGGTGCTGCAGCTTGATGGTATTGGTAAGGACACGCTTGTAGCCATTGCTGGCATAGGAGCCTTCTTTCCAGCCGAAAATGGAAGCCATAATAGACAAAGATTCCTGCTCGTCAATGACGGTGGTATCACGTGCCACCACGTTGTTGTCAAAGAGGTAATGCGAACAGAAGCGGTGTACGTTTCCGACAAACAGACTCATTTCTCCTGAAGCCTGAAGTCTTTCGAGTATTCTGGAGCGCATACCTCTGGCCGCCCTGTTAGTGAAGGTCAGGCAGAGCATGTCATCCAGCGACACACCGCATGAGAGGGCACGAACCACCCTTTCGGCAAGGATATCCGTCTTGCCGCATCCCGGAGGAGCCAAAACCAGGTGATAACCGCTGTCAAGGGTAATCACTTTTTTCTGGAACTCGTCATTCTCATATTTCCTGTCGAAGGTATATGCCGGGTATTCGTAAAGAGGGTAGCTGCCTGGAGTTGGGATGCTACCATCTTGGGTATGGAGTGTGTCGGTGGGTTTCATTATATATTTTCTTACAGTTTGTCAGTTATAAGACCGGGATCTATCTCCAACTTCGAGAAAGCGAACAATTTCTTGCCAAGATCCTTCAAAGAAGCTCCTATATGGTAAACCTCTTTATCGTCAACTATCAGGAAACGGTCATGACTGTTCCGGTAGGTTCTGATATTGATGGGTGGGTACTGATCATTATGCTTGTCAAGGTCAAGCTGAAGCTGTGCCGTAATCTTCTGTGTATAGATAGTGGCCGACACACCCGGATTGCGTTTGCTCAGCATAAGCAATACAGATTCATCGACATAGTTGTCTATCAAAAGAAGGGATTTTCTGGCGGTTTTGATAAGATCCGTTGCAAACTTGTAGGCATCGAATATCTGTCCGTCAAAGAAGATACCTTCCACCGGTGGCAGTGAGGTACGGACAAAGAAGTCTATCTTTTCCGAATGTAAGGCGACAGTTTTTTCAAGTTGTTCAATACGTTGATTAATAGCATATCCTTTAAGCATATATTCTTTAAGAATGGTATTCGCCCACCTTCTAAAGTCAACACCTCTTCTTGATTTTACTCGAAAACCAACAGATATAACCATATCAAGATTATAATGTTCAGTCTGATAAACTTTACCATCAGCAGCAGTTGTCGCAAATTTTGCGACAACTGGAACATTATCCAGTTCTTCTTTAAGAGCATTATTAATATGCTTACCAATTGTCTTTACATCACGGTCAAATAGTTCAGCAAGTTGTGAACGATTCAACCATACATTATCTCCATCTAACCTAACTTCTAGTCTAAGAGAATCATTAGGCTGATATAGTATTATTTCTCCTTGTTCCATTTTGTTTGGAATTTATACAGAATATTATTCAACAAAGAAATCACAATCATAAACATCTGTACCGGAAGGGAACTCCACCCTTACACAGTAATTGCCGCAAACTATATATTTTTCTGATACGATAGTTCCGGTTTCTCCAGTATTCGGGTCTGTAACTTGGTAGCCTGGTACCATCTTGGCAAGTTCGGCTTTCATCTTATCTGAGGTAAAAACAGTTATGTTGCATCCACAATGCTCATAATAGACAAGGCCCATATCCATAGACTGTGTAGCCTGCTCTACGATATCCATGATTTCCTGTTTACTGAGTATAGTTTCAGTTTCAAACTGCTGTACCTTTATATCGGGGAATTTCTTTATAAAATCTTCCTTTGTCATAATAAATGTCTTATTATTTAAGAATTAACTACTTAAGGTGAGTTCTATCAATTCAATTTATCCTCTCATATCAAACAGCAGAACTCATTATCTGTCTGAAATGAGAGTTTTTGTTTCTCAAAATTAGCTAAATATTTTTACCCCCCAATTTTTCACAATAATTAACTATGTGATTTACGAATTTGGGTTGTAAAGACATTATTCACCCTAACAACTCCGGCTGCAATCTGATTATTTGGGTGTAGCGGCAGATGTTATACACAAGACTGGTCAGGGCGACATTGGCCTTTGCACGGGCTAGACCTACCGTACGTACCACAAGTCCGAACATACTCTGTTCCTCAAATCCGAACACATGCTCGACCAAACAGCGAATCCTGGATTTCTTTCTGTTCTCCGACTTCTGTTCCCGGGTAAGCGGACGGTTACGATAGCCCTTTTCACAAATGACCGGATACATTTTATGCCGTTTTACGACTTCTTCCTGTCCAACATAGCCGGCATCCAAATACAATTCTTTGCCTTCGTCTTTTTCATCAAGCAAACCTTCAAACCCTTGGGAATCATGCACCGAGGCTGAGGTCGTTTCGTAAGCAAGAATTATCTTGTTGCGTTTTTCTATCTTGGCGTGCTGTTTGTAACCATAGAAAGTCTCATCACGTTTCTTTGTCCAGCGGGCATCAATATCCTTATGGCATTTCTTATGAGGGTTATCATTCCACAGTTCATCGCCTTTCCCGTTTTTTATCTGTTCATTTTCCTCACGGGTGTTGCGCTGGCGGGGAGCAACTACAAAACTGGCATCTATGATACGACCTTCATTAAATTGAAGCCCTTTACTTTCCATAAAGGCATGAAATTCCGTGAAAAGCTTGTCATAAACACCCGCTTTCGTCAGCAGTTCACGATATTTCCATATGGTTTTCTCATCAGGAACATCGTCAACACATTCAATGTCCAGAAATTTACGGAAACTTGTACGGTCTACTATCTGATACTCTATTTGATGGTCGCTCAAGCCATAATAACGCTGAAGAAACAACACCTTGAACATCAGGACACAATCTATTGGGGGCGACCGGCATTGCTTTTACGCTCTCCAGTAAAAAGGGTAGCCTCAAGAGTGGGACGGAACATCTCGAAATCAATATAAGAAGACAACGCTTCCAGAGGATTGCCCATATCGTTCAGACGGGAATCACGGTGCTCGCATTCAAACATATTGTTATAACGACGCTTACGGTATCGGGATAATTTGTTCATAGTTGGAATATTTTTTTTCGATTACAAATTTAACGGTTTCTATACACGTAAGCAACTATTCCCCAGTGATTTAATTTATAGAACCCACCTTAAAATAATATATCAATAATAGTATTCTGTTTTGAATATGTAACAAATTCAAAATTCGAAAGAATGTTTACCTATAACTGACTTAAACTTCAATGTTCATTTATTTCATATGCGGTCTGAAAAGACACTATGCAATAAATACATAATGCTTTTCATTTCCTAATCAAATTAACTCACAAGAGAGGCGATAACCCTTGTAAAGTCTGATATATCACCTTTGACACTCGCTTTTTCCAGTGCCTGCATATATTCTCTTCTTTTCTCAACAGGAATAACAGTCCAGTTATAACCGCCAGAGGCAAGCATAACATTCAGTAGGAAACGTCCCATTCGTCCGTTGCCATCCATATAGGGATGAATGAATACAAAGAAGAAATGTCCCAAAACAGCCCTAACTGCTGGACTTGGTTCATTCTTCAGCAATTCAAAAAGAACATCCATCGCATCATTGACAGCAGTAGGAGGTAGGGGTATATGTAACGAGCCGCGTATATACACCTGACCGGTGCGATACCCAGCCAGATCAGAAGGCTTTAATATATTGGCAACAACGAAAGGAGACCACATTTCAAAATACCAGTTACCGTGAGATTCCTCAATAGCTTCACCTGGGTTCTTACCTTTCAGAATATCTGAAATGGTATGTTTTACCTCTTGAAAAGCCTGATAATAACCTCGTGCGACAAGCGCATTTTTCTGTTCCTTATCTTCACTTTCCGGTTTCCAGTCCCCTGCACCTACCTTTGCAATCAATTCGGGAGACACTTTGTATCCTTCAATTGAAAGCGAATGATAAGCATCCTCCGTATATTTCTCCTCGACACTTTTCAAATATCCCTCTATATCAGCTTTCATACCTGGAGCTTCTGGAAACAGCGACAATACAGTTCCTCTCATATTCTCCCACATAAGACGCAGACGAGTGGCATACGGAGAAATCTGAAAAGTTATCGGGATGGAAGGTCTCTGAGTGAACGGGTCTTCTTCAACCACCTTATAACCAAGCCTTGTCATAAATTGCATTATGGCATCAGCGATTTTGTTATTCCCGATGTTACGGAAAGCACCGGCAATTCTGCCAGCCCTTAATGAAGCTCCTTTCTCTGAAAGGATTCTGATAATATCAGAAGCATCTTTCACCATTGACAAACAGGTACGTGCAGCCACCTCTTCCGTCTGGAAATATGATGGAGAAGCATAAACAAGTCCCTCCGGCAATGAATACATATTTACACCATATACGGGATGCATGAATATATCTGTCGGCACATCAGCTTTCAGGTCAAACAGAGAAGTACCATACATCAGTTTTATAATGTTGTTATTGCCATGTGGAGAGCGTACGATTGATTGAACAGGGATAGTGGTCTTTCCGGAGTGAATATCAAGAGACTGTTCGGGAGTCAGACACCATTCAACGCCGAAGCGTTCTGTAGCATATTTCGCCACAAAATACCAGTAAGAGGTGTACCATACTGTTGTATCTCCTTCCGCACCAGGTCTTGAAGAAATATACCAACCTTTCATTACTTCTTGTAAATATCCACTTTTAAGCAGCCTGTTCAGATGAGTACGGCTTATTTCTTTTGTGCCCTTTAAAACTACACAATTTTTCTCCTTCTGTAAGGCTTGCAGCACTTTTAAGGATTCAACCATTTTTTCTGCTATAGTTGCCATATAATAGAATTACACGTTTTTATTAAGAGGCTTACACACGTTTTATCTTATCCATAAATACAAGTATTTAATAAGTTACAAATACACGTATTTAATGCAAATATATAAATAAATTACGGTAAACAATTACTATACAGTGTAATATTTGAGGTATAACCAACATTTACTACAAATGTTACTCTAAAGTAAGACCCCTGTTTTTGAATATGTCACAAATTCAAGGTTTGATAAAACTTATAAGGAGCAATACAATATTCATACTTCATTAATCTATTCATTAATACAAAAAAGAGTAAATAAGAAGATAAAAAAGCATTCCAAACCGTTTTTAGTCTGATAAGAGAAATGTTTTGACCATTTTTAGTCAGATAAGATGCAAAAACTCTTATCGGCATACTTGATTACATTCAAATCATTTTCTCTATTAAAGAGGAAAATGGATTATGAAATGAATATCAGTTGACCTCTGAATAACCGTTATTCTTTATCGAAATGACTACCCTTGTCTCCGGGCGATTGACACCAATCAGTTTTCTGAAAAGGGGAGAAACCTTGTACAAAGTATGCAAAAGAACTTCTTTTTTTTCTACAAGGCCCATCCAACCGAAAAAGCGTTCCATGATACGTATATCAAAACAAGGAACGGCTTGATTGACATACTCCGGTTCTGTCATCTGATAATAATATCCAAAGTCGGGATCCACCTCTGCATACTTGGCTGCATAGAACTCAACATAACGGAACTCGTCACCATAAGTATCAAGGAAAACCGCAACATGGTTCATTGAATTATTAAAAGAATGAAAAGGGAAATAATCCAGCAGTGACGTATCTGCCATAAGCTGAATATAATAGAAAAGATGATGCGCCAGGCGTTTTGGGTTACCTTTCATCATCTTTCCCAAATTTGTAAGTCTTAGTTTACCTTTGTACTTCCGGAAAAGTTCTACATATTTTAGATAATCCCAGATTGTAGCCCACTCTGGAATTGCAGATAGCACCATTTTCTTCTTTGGATAATTCTCCCAGAAAAAATCCTTAGGTCCCAAAGGGTAAAGTTCCTCTATAACAGCAGAAGTCGGATTACCCACTTTTGTAAGAGGGATACCTTCAGCTGCCATATCGAGCATACGGTATACCATATTAACAAGCGGCATCTCAAGATATACGCTTTCGTCTGTAAAATCCTTTAAGTATGCAGAATCCTGTTCCTTTGTCCAAAAGTAATCAGACATAAGTTTGTTCATATATAATAATGTGTATTTAGTTATAAGTATAGAGACTTGAGAGAGTTTATCTTCTATTAGGTTGAATATTCTCTTCTGTCAGATAATTGTATATAGTCTGCTTTGCCTTGATACCGGTTATCTCCATTATCTGTTGTAAGGAGGTGCCAGCCCTGTAGAGTTGTAGAACGGCTTCCTTTTTTGGCTTCTTCATTTTTACACCTTCTTGTCTACCCAACTTTACACCCCGTTTCTTGGCGGCTTCGATTCCGGCTTTGCATCCCTCCAGAATAAGATTACGGTTATACTCTGCAAGCGATGCGAGTATCTGCATAGTGAACCTGCCAACAGCGGTAGAAGTATCAAGGTTGTCCTGAAGGGAAACAAGCTTGATGCGCCGTTGCTCCAGCTTGGCACATAGGTCAAGCATTTCCTTTACGGATCGCCCTAATCGGTCAAGTCGGTAAATGACAAGTGTGTCATCGGCACGAAGGTAATCTAAGCAAGCAGTCAGACCTTCACGCTTGAACTCTTTTCCGGAGATTTTGTCTGTGAAGATTCGGATGCAACCGGCATTGTTCAGTGCATCTATCTGAGAAGAGAGGTTCTGCTCCCTTGTACTTACTCTGGCATATCCAATTATTTCTCCCATAGTCTAAATTATACTTGATTTTTCAAAGTTATTAGATTTAGACTTAAAAAGCAAGAAAAAAGCCCTATATATATAATGTATAGGGCAAATTTATTTAGTCTATGGTAATCTATAGTTTATTTTAGACCGTTAATAATTAAGAGAATAAAAAAATATGAGAGAATATTGCAAAAGATGCATATATCATATATATTTGCAATCACATAGGCGTATACTATAAGTAGTATGCGTATAAAATCATAAACAACAAATTTTAATAAAAGATGCAGAACAACACTTTTATGAATTAATACTATTCATTAAGCAGAAGTATGTTTTGATGCCACAAAAATTTTGTGGCAGTTATCTTTGTGTTCTTTGACATTTGAGTTCATACTTTGCCTTCAACTGGGAAGGTAAGGTTCTTCTTATTACTATTCAATACATATGTAATGGATTTTATTATAACAAAGAACATTAAATTAAAATAGTTGTTTATGAGAAATATATATATAAGTGCAAAGCACAACCCCAATTTAACATTAAACAATACTGCACCTGAATATGCAGTAAACCATCTTGATGTGGAAATTTCATTTCCTCAGTGTATCAAAGCAAGTGAATTAAGCATTCGCATATACGATGTAAATTACAAGTATATTGGTTCAGACGTCATTATATTATCTGAAAACAAAATTAAGAAAGCTCTATTTGATATAGCCAGCAGTGAACGCTGGGAAGAAAAAATACTATACGTTTATGTATTCATGAACGGTAGAGCAAAATGGCATTGTGAACTTTTCCTTTTGGATCCATCTGAAAACTATACGGATAAAGAAAAGCTCCTACCAATAAATAACAACTCCATTGAACATTTTTTTGCCGAGAAGCTATCTACATCTTCCTGGTGGAACTTATTATATTCTGGACTAGTCGTTGTTCCTTCCACAGATTATCTAATTAGAAAACTGATGTTTTTTAATAACGAAATAGAAAAAAAGAACAAGACCAGCATTCCAGCTATTTTTATAGTAGGTGAAGAAGAAAATAACGGTCTAAAAGAATTCTCAACAAAATTCATAGGCGGCTTCCTGTCAGAAGACAATAGCATACATATACTACAGCTATCATTGAATGATATAATAAACTGTACCTTCAATTGTAAGAAGCAAAATGACGATATAGACTCTGCAAAAACAATAATCTTAGAAGTTCCATCATTAAACTATAGCGTTCAGATAGTTAATCTTATAAACATATTCTTTTCTGTTATTATCAATAATAGTAACATTAATGATAAAACATTGGTTATATATGGCAGCGAAGAGAACATAGATATGATAAAAGAGAATTGTTATATAATAAATAGTCTTATCAATAGAGATAATACGATAAGTCTATATACAACAAAGAATAAAATCGAAAACGACTGTCCTGATATACCGGAAGATGACGAAACAGAACGACAATTTATTCATCAGGCTTTTGAGGACAGCATCAAAGAGTTTATAAGAAATGATGAAGAAGATGCTGAAAAAGAACTTGAGGAGATGATTGGCCTTCAAAAAGTAAAAGAGGACATGAAGGAAGCTAGAATGATGAGCATGTTCAATAAAAAGAGAACAGATATGTGTTTACAAAACAATAAAGAATGCATCAATCATATGCTCTTTCTTGGCAACCCTGGTACAGGTAAAACAACTGTTGCCAAGCTTGTAGGTAGGATTTACCATAAAATGGGTTTCTTAAGCAAAGGGCATACAATAGAAACAAGCAGAGCTAAATTAGTTGGTGAATACATTGGTATGACAGAAAAGAAAACATTGGAAGCAATAGAGGAAGCAAGAGGTGGTGTATTATTCATTGATGAAGCATATACCTTAATACAATCAAAGGATAATGATACCAAAGACTTTGGTAAAGAAGTTATTAACACATTGCTACCTGTTTTATCAGAGCCAAATCCCGATATGATAATAATTATGGCGGGATATCAAGATAAGATGACGGGAATGCTAAAAACAAACCCGGGATTAAAAGATAGATTCCCATTAACATTTACTTTTGAAGATTATACTAAAGATGAATTAATGGAAATTGCCTGCAAAATTCTTAAATCAGAAAATTATCAACTGACTAAAGAAGCATTTATTCGATTGTATATGCTAATTGATAAAACGGTTACTAATAAAGACGAATATTTTGGGAATGGACGTTGGATTCATAATCTTATTAATCAAGGTATCATTAAAAACATGGCAAAAAGAGTGATGCAAACCGAACAATCTAAAATAAACATAGAAACCTTATGTAAAATTGAAGAGATAGATATAATTGAAACAGAGCATCATTATCTTGAGTTAAAATGTTTAAAGAAGTTTACACCACGAACTATTGGTTTCAGAGCTTAAATAATAATTTGCTTGAACACTAAAAATATTAACTATGGTTATAAAACATCAACAATATCAGAGTTTTATAATCAATAATGTCTTATCTTTGTAGATTATAAAGTAATCTCCGTAAGAGAACTTCATATAATAATTCTATAAATTCAATAAAAGAGTTTATGGTAACAACTTAAATTAAAAATATGAGCCACAACTTCATGTTTAATATTTAAAAATTATATGATATCGCGTTCAAATTAAACATATCACTATAAGATGATATAAAGGATACAGAAAACATGTTTTCATATCCTATGCAAATAGTTAAAATATTCTTGTATTGGTTTTAATCTTTGTAACACTAATATGGATTCAGATAATTACAAAAAATACGTAGAGGATATATTGTATAAAAAAAAAGATTCCCTTTTTAGTGGAGAGACTGTTGTAAGAAAAGCGATAGTCTCATATGATATAAAAGGAACTTTTCTTCTTTTACAGTTAACCTCTGATTATTGCTATTTATATGAGTGTGAAACTGATGATGTAAGTTCAAAGTTTCGCATTAAAAGTTATGACATATATCATCATAAATTAAGCAAAATATTTTGCGAAAAGTTTGATAAAAAGAAATTTGATAAATTTAGTTGGGCATATTTCAAGCAGGATGGTAGATATGTATATGATGAGTATTACAGCCAACTTTCAGTAGAATTAGCTGAACATAATAAAGCACTACAACAAGCCTTGTGTGAATTGCCGGTCAGTTGGAAATGTTCATCGTTGTATATAGATGGTGATTATAGTGAAATACCGTCTGTTGTTTATGCTTTACAACGAAATGCAACAAAGATAATATCAACGAAGTTGGATAAACCTTTGTCAACGGATAATAACAAAGTACTTAAATGCTGGTTTCCTGATGTTGTTAAAGGAAAAATCAGAACGGATAACAATATCACGTTTTTAGATTGTCTAAAAGTGCCTCAAACCGTATTTGTACCTTTGGATGACAAAAGTCTTGATTCTTTTTTTTATAACGAGATTAAATGGCGAGATATATTGCCTAATTTCGAAAAGGACTGTGAAATAGCAGGTATTGAATGTAAGACCACAATGTTGAGAACTAAAGTTGATGGTTTTCAAAATGTATTTTGTAGGGCTTCAGACGCTAAAGATAATTATAAGTATATAATGGTTTATAATTCTCAGAACATCAGTCTTAATTTCAGAAATGAGCCTATAGAAAATCAGCATTCAAAACAAAAAAAGAAGATTGGGGCCCGCACCTGCTCTTTTTCCGCCACGCTTGTCATTAATAATCTTCTCAATATCCCAGGCTGTAAGATTAGTTTTAGGAAGAAATATTTCCTCTCCTTTTGAAGTCATCGCATAATATATATCAGAAAGCCATCTCTTCCAGACCTTTGTAATCTGTCCAGTAAAATATAGGCGAAGAAACTCTTTGGTAAGATGGTTGTCAGGGAGTTTTCCAACAGGAGTTACACCGTCTTCATCAATAAAGACATCTACATCAATATTATATTTTTCAACTAGTTCAAATTTATTTTCCATATAAGCTGATTTGTGTGGTTTGGGACAAAAATAGTGAATTTTGATTATGTCACAAAATCAAAATTAAATAATTTGAACGTATTGTGTTGTAAAATTTATTGTAAAAAAAAGACTTGCCTATCCCATCAGGAATCAAGCAAGCCTACAGCATAAATGCGCAATGAATCAGTCTTTCAGAGAGTATGTCTTCACTATCTTCTTACCTACTTTTTCTGTAGAGAAAGAAAGTTTGTCTTCCTTAGACAACCAACCGATAGCAGCCCAGAACTCTGCATCTGAAAGTTTGGATTCCTTTTTAAGGTATGAGAGTTCAACGCTTTTTTTACCATCGAGAATATGCCAGATAACGCCGGCATTCTGACCAATTAATACCTGTTCCATAATAAAGTGATTAAATAAATAATGAAAAATGAATAAAAGAAAAAATGTCTATCACAACCTAGAAAGGACACGATAGACTTGCCGCAGATGCAGCTATAAACTTAAATTATAATGTGCTTTGATTTACTGTCAAGAATATAAGAGATGAAAAGGGAATAACAGTATTGGAGTGTTATAAGTGTCTTATAACGAGGCAAAGATACAGAAATTTTCTATCATCAAAGAAAAATTGAAAAGAAAAAGCGGTTAAGTTGCCTTAACCGCCCAGAGCCATGCACGTCTTCCGTAATAGGCTATTACCAGAACCTCCACCTGAGTTTCATAAAATTACGAAGAACATCTGACAAAAGCAAATAATTGATGGATAACTTAAAAATATAACCATTTAAATTATCATCATCAGGAGAAAATATTAGTTTTGTAATAACGAAGTAAATCAGCTATTTTTCTTCTTCCTCCCTGGTCTGATTTCTCTGCTAATGTATATACTTCTTTACAATATTTGGTTATACCTGAAGGGGAACCAATATTATTATAAAATAAGTTTTATAAACCCAAGATATAATTTATATGATACTGGACACAATGACAACAGAAGAGGTACTGAGAGAAATTAAATCAGACTCAAGAGAAGTAAAAGCCAGATGGAGAAAATTCTCTACTAAATTCAGGAAACTTATACTGAAAAGGCAGTCATTCCCATGGCTTTGGGAGACTACTATAAAAACAAAGAAATATAACGAATGGTACATATCATTTTATGCCGAATCAAAAAAAGAGGTTGGTATAATAAATGCAACATTCAATATGATATTCAAGTATAAAGGTCAACTGCTGACCGGTACGGTTAAAGGAGACGAAGCCTTTATTTTTTCTGGTCACTTCTTTGACAGATACAAGGAAAGGTTCTTCAAAATACATAAGGAAAACCGTCTTATTACTGACAAAGATATAATGAAGGTGTTCTTCATTTTCAACAGTAACTACTGGTTCTGCAACAAAGAAAAAGAGGATAATATCAGGGGATTCTGCTATGACGGTATTCTCTTAGGAGACTGGTTTGGAGGAGAAGGAGGTATTGTTAAAACATTCATATCAAGACAGGAAATGAAGATAAACCAGTTTGCAGAGTATTTTGAAATCTTCAAGATGTGGATTATAGAGGACATGTTCAAAGCAAGAAAAGGGTTTGAGTTAGAAAAGGGACTGATAAAATACATACCAGACACATATTTTAAACATGAAGAGTGGGACAAGTTCTTGTTTGAACGAGATAATCAAAGACTGATAAAGGCGGCAGAAGAATGTCAGGAGATATACATAAAGAACATGGATGAATACAATAGATGCCTTAAAATGATTGATACAACCTATCTCAATATGGCAGAAAAGAAATTATAAGGTTGGCAGGAGTAACCATACTAAATTCATTAACAATACAATAACATAGTGATAACTTACAGAGAAAGAGAACGAACATATCTTTACCGAAAAAGGAAAAGATATGAATGCCATAATGAAAGCCATAAAGAAGAACAAGATAAGAAGACTATATAGAAAGTTAAAGAACGAACCTGTATATCCGTCTTGCTGTATAGTCACGATAAATGAGAAAGGCAAAAAAGAAATCTACATGATGTTATAATTTTTTTCAGAAACTCGTAGGAGGATATTGCAAACACGTACATTTGTATCAGTTAAACAAAATAAGAGTACACAGCAAACTTTTCCAGCCGTGAGGTCCGAGTTTTTCAAATGATAACTCTAAAGAGCATCCACAGAAGGGTGCTCTTTAGTTTTTCAAATGGATTAATATGCTTTAAAACAGAGAATATTAAGTCTGATTTTCTTTTAAAATCACTATATTGGAGTTGTAATTATAAAGACCATACACCTTTGAATAAATACATTAAAAATAGCTCTAATGATGCAAGATAACCGTGAGGTTAAAAGTGTCATGCAAGCCCTCAAATGAGGGCTTGTTTTATTTTTTAATATTGCGTATATTTGTGATGTAGGATAAAGACAGTATTCCTTTTAAACAATCCTTCTCGGGTGTGCTTGATATCCTATGCCCTCTGTCTGTCAGAGGGCTTTTTTATTTAATCGTGATGACATCATCGAGGTTGGTGGTGTACTGCTTGCTGATGTGTTCGCATTTGAGATGCCACGATTTGTCTGTGGTGCCCTGGACTGCTACCTTTATTGTGTTGTGGCCGTTCTTGCGGTTGATGGCATCTATGGCAGCGGCCAGACGTGACTGTTTATCACGGTCTATGGTATCAAAGAGGTTGGTTTGGATGGCAGAGTCAGGAACTATGTTCCAGACAATGACACCGGCTTTCTTGTACTGGTAACCGCCTTCTTTGCGGAAATCCATGCGGAGTGCCCGGACAGCGGTGCTCACAAGTTCCTGAAGGTCGTTGGTAGGTACCTGCAGGTGGATGGTGCGGTTGATGCAGTGTTGTGGAAGATCCAGACGGAAACGGCTGGTATAGGCGAAGACTGTTATCTCTGTGCAGCAGCTGTGCTGCATACGGAGCTTACGGACACATTCGGAAGAAAAGTTGGCGACAGCTTCCTCTAAACTGGAGAGGTCGGACAAGCCGGAGTCAGGAAAACTTCGGCTGGTACAGAGACTCTTCTTCTGTGGCAGTTCCTCGACATCGATACACGATTCACCGCGAAGCTCCTTCCAAGTGCGTACACCGGTAATTGTAAGTAATTTTCGCACGAAACTCTCGCTTTTCTGAGTGAAATCTAAGGCGGTATTTATACCATAATAGCGCAGCTTATCCAAGCTCCGATGGCCGATACCCCAGACTTCGCCAATTTCGAAGCCCTGCAACGCCTTGATGCGCTTTTCCTCAGAATCAATCATGCATACACCCTGATATCCCTTGTACTTCTTTCCGTAACGGCTTGCCACCTTCGCCAGAGTCTTAGTAGGAGCAATGCCCATGGTAACCGGGATGCCAGTACCCTTTCCGATGGTCTTTACAATATTCCGGCCGTAGGAAATCAGTTTCTCTCCTTCTCCGAAGCCGGAGAGATCCAGGAACGCTTCATCTATAGAATATTGTGTCAGTTCGGGCGTGAACTCGGACAGCAACATCATTACCCGGCGGCTCATGTCACCATACAAATTGTAGTTGGAGCTGAAGACAGCCACATTGTTTGCCTCCAAGACTTCACGGATTTGATACAGTGGTGTACCCATCTTGATGCCCATTGCCTTGACTTCGTTGCTTCTGGCCACGACACAGCCGTCATTGTTCGAGAGAACAACGACAGGTTTGTCACGAAGCTGCGGATTGAACACGCGCTCACATGAGCAGTAGAAGTTATTGCAATCAACAAGGGCTATCATCTGCCTTTTCTTAGCTGTCTCTTGATGTTGTAGGTAAGAACGCCCCATATCAGGAAGTCGTTTTCTTCAGTAATTTTTATGGGTGAATATTCCTCATTGGCCGGAACAAGCCAAATACAATTTTCTTTTTCGTCAAAACGTACGGTCTTTAGTGTAAACTCGCCGTCGATATAGGCCACAACAATGTCACCATCCAAGGGTTCCAAGGCCTTGTCTATGACAAGCAAGTCGCCGTCGTCGATACCGCAGTCCTTCATGGAATCGCCGGAAGCACGGGCATAAAAGGTAGTAGCCGGATGGCGTATGAGTTCCCGGTTCAGGTCTATGCTGTCAGTCATATAGTCCTGAGCCGGTGACGGGAACCCTGCCCTTACGCCCTGGTCTGCAAACGGCAATGGCAGTTCGCTGCTCAGGTCAGCAGAATACATGGTAAGTTTTATGCTCATCCCAGAAGCCCTTTCTCCAGCATTTCCTTACGAAGAAGTTCTTTTTCAACTTCATTCATGTCAGCCAGTTTCAATCTGTGGGGGTTCTGTTTCTGATAAGCCTTGACATCTTCAATCACATTCTGGAAGTCATAAAGGAACTCCCTTGAAGCACCATGTTTTCTGTAGATTTCGATGGCTGCCTCCAATACTTCTACCGTACAGGTATCATCACCTTGAAAGACAGTAGCCGGTATTTGATTTAAGACGCATTTTCGTAATAAAGCAAGTTGATCTTTCATATTTTGATTATGTTACAAATTCAAAAATAGTATAGAATAATTTAGTTGTGTAATTTTATCCTAATCATACACCCTCTACAGATAGTTGTGATACAGATAAATGGATAGTTGTGTAAAACCGTCCCTATTAAATATTTTTCAATTTACTTATTGAAGCAACAAACTCTTTGGCAGGTTTGAAAGCAGGTATATCATGTTCCGGCACAATTAATGTAGTGTTTCTGGAAATATTGCGAGCGGTTTTCTCTGCCCTATGCTTCAGGATAAAGCTGCCGAAGCCTCTTAAAAAGACAGGTTCCTGATTTGCCAATGAAGATTTTACTTCAGACATGAATGCCTCTACTACTGTTAATGCTGTTGCGTAATCAATGCCAGTAGAATAAGATATTTGTTTAACCAATTCAGATTTTGTCATATAGCTATTTATAAAGGTTTATAATAAATGCATTAAAATGGGCACAAAGATAATAATTAGGAAGCATCAGATTTCAATAATGACAATTTTAAAGAGCCATCACACAACAAATCATAGTATAAGTAAAGCAACGGTTTTAAATAAGAACGGATAGCAGGAACCTGCAAATATATTTTCTTATTTACCATAACACACGAAAGCTTTTCATAACCGTTAGGGATATGCTTATTAAGCTGAGAGATAAAATTAATAATCTTTTGAGGAGTAGGCCAGTTCAAGAACTGAATGGTCACATTCATATCATCATAACAAACAGATAATTTATAAGAAAGATCTTGTGATGTAACGAAAGAAGAAATAAAAAGCAGAGCCTCTAAATAATTGCTACCAGCCATTACTATTATATCTCTATCACAAGATATTTTGGACAAAACATAATCAATCAGCAAAGTTGAAGATGAAGCAAGTAAATACCCTGTTGAGTCTGGATCACCGGATTTATCCAAACCAAAGAACAAGATAGGATTCCAGCAGATATATACAGAACCAGACTTATCTGTGCGTATTGAAGCCAGGCACTGATTATCGTCAAACAAAAGTCTTGTAGTTCCCTTAACAGGATCAAATTGAAAAAGGTTACGATAGGCATCAAGCCCTGATTTATCCTGATGTATAGATTTGAGCAAATAGCCATGCAGTCCAGATACATGCTTTAGTTTCACATTTGTTTCTTTTGCCGAAACATCAAACAAATAATCTATTATTTGTTGTCTGCTGCAATGAACAGGCAAGGAAAACTCTTCGCAATCTTCCATTTCTTCTAAATTAACCTTCAGTAATTCAGCCAGCATAATAACCGAAATATCCGTAAAACCGTATAATTCCATACAGCAAATTACGTTATTTTCATTACAGTAAATGACATAACCCCTATTGTTGATTCTATAAAGGCGAAAAAAATCACCATACTCTACTGGAGTATATTCTTTGAAAAGCGACTGGAAATTCATATTTGATATTTTTAAAGTGACAAATCATTATTTTTATGTTTCTTTTTCCGTTTCAAAGGAGGAAGATCATCTTCTCTATTTTTCCTGCTACCGCCGGTAATATCAATATCCGGTATAAAAGGAAGAGCAGAATGTGACATATACTCATTATCGCGTTCTAAAGACTCTCGCCACTCCCCTACTCTGTGAATCGTGTTGTCATGCAACAACGGTTCATTGGAGAAATGACTCTGAATATTAGCATAGGTAAATTTGCGAGATATATCGGATGCCTTAAATTCAAATGGAATATCTGTATCCATGACAGAATAAGTAAGTCCATATATGCCTTTACTATTCACATGTTCCTTTATACCGATACCAGATTCTTTCAATAAACGCTTAAATTCATCATAAGAATCTGATTTATCCAGTATCAGATTCAGCTTATTGAACAGGTAATGTTTTTGTTCATCGTATGACATTGACTTTGCATCAAAGTTCATATATCCATATCTGAATTTCTGAGGCAAGGATGTATCCTTAATATAAAATGAATCCTCGGACAGGCCATAAACATAATAGGACTTGTCTTTCTTACTTGTAAGACGCATATACACTCCTTCCTTCTGCAAATTGGCTCTGAACTCCTGAAAGGTGGTACTTGAAGCAAAAGCTTTATCAAGTCTAGATAAAAGATCATCCTTATATAAGGATTTCAGGAAGCCACCTTTTTTAAGGATAGAAAGAATTGAATCATATTCATGATTGCCAAGAACTGACATCCATTCTTCATTGCTCAGCTTTGATTTTTGTAATCTGTCGCCAAGCAGTTCTGCTGCACCTGAAGAAGATAAAATCTGCATCACCCTTTCTTTAACAGAATAATTTCTGAGTGCTTTCTTCAAAGCATTATCAAAATAGTAGCGCTGTCCGGATATTGAGGATAATCGTTCTTTAGTTCTTTCGTTTGCTTTAAGGCTGACAAGATTATATTTCTTTTCAAGTTCCCGTGCTAACTTTTCAGAGCGTTTGTAATCCAAAGAATTTGATACGGATTTACCTTCTGAATCTATGCGACTGTGTAATATATGGACATGAGAGTGTTCCTTGTCCTTATTTAAAATAATGGAGTAACAACAGTTCCCATAACCCATCTTCTCCATATATTCCTTAGAGAGATTAATCCAATTAGCCTCAGACAATCTTTCACCTGGAGAAAGATTCAAGGTGATTTCAGAATAGGGTAATTTCACCCTGTCATTAAGCGAAGAGAAAAGAAACATATAATCAGAAAAAGAAGATAAAGAATCACCCGTAGAGTTGAATAATTCTTTTGCTTCACCAGAAGAAATCTTCTCCAACTGATAATCTATTTTTCTGCTTAATGTTGACATGGATGAAAAAGCCGGTTCAATTTTAGCTATCATATCAAACAAGTTTTTTTGTTATTACTGATAGCATATTTAAAATATCGTGTAGTTCTTGAAGATAAAGTTTAATATTATCTTCATGAGGAATCAGATTAATTTGTTTCGCTATCTGATTGATATTGTTCCCTATTCTCTTTAATTCTATAACGGTTTGAATATCAGTTTTAGTAACTAATTTATCATTAATAACTAATTCTCTTATAATTTGAGCAATAGTTTTACCTCTTTCTTGAGCCATTTTACTCAACTTTTCCTTCTCCTCAAAAGTTAGTCTTAACTCTAAACGAGCTGTTCTTTTCTCATTCATGAAATTATATTATTATAATGAACAAAGTGAGTTATAAACATCAACTCGGTTGATGCAAGGTGTTTTTGTACGTACAAAAACATACCTTGCGTGTACTAAAGTAATCAAGATAATTATGATAAGCAATAAACCCCGGGGATTTTATTGATTTAATTAATCGGGATTAAAAAATCAAGGACAAAATAAGTAATTATGTAACAAACGTAAATATATAACAGAATAACATATGTTACATATATACAATATTACATACGTTTATTAGTTACATCATCACTTTGTATCATTAGTAACAATGTAATATTGTAACATTGTTACATTATTACTTACTTACTTTATAACATATTTTCTTATGTTATAAATATCTTAATATAGTATATATGTTATTTATTAATATCTTACGTTAGGAATAAATATCTTACTTTTTCAAGTAATAAATAATGTGATTTCTTGCATAAGTAATTTATAAAGTATATATTTGCAAAAGAACATAATTTAATAGCATATGGGAAAAAAATTACCTGGTATTACTTTAGCTTTTGAGAACCCCAAAGGTGGGGTAGGAAAGTCAACCCTTACTGCGTTATTTGCCGGTTACGTACACTCAATGGGCGAGGATGGCATTAATATTGGGGTTGTAGATATAGACGACATGCAGAATACAATGGGAAGGCTACGTCAGTCAGAAAGTGATGAAAGCAATAACCTGAAGGAAGAATATGAAGTAATGAATATATCTTCTTCAGAGTTTATCAATCAGCTTGATATGCTGAAGCAAAGTTTTGATGTCATATTAGTAGACTTCCCAGGCAACCTGAAACAAAACGGCGTTATAGAGGCTTTACATTTCATAGACATCGTAATCATGCCTTTTGAACCAAACAATACGGATTTAAGCGCAACACTATATTTCTACGATAATGTGTATAAAAATATAATAAAGGCAAGAAAAGAAAATGGCTTAAAGACAACTGTAAGAGGTGTAATGAATAGGGTAATGACGAATGTCATTGAGTTCAAAGAGTTAGTCAGTAAAAAGGAAAACCTTCCTTTCCAGCTCATGGAAAGCTTTATAAAAGATTCAAGAGTAGATTATCAGAGGAACTTGTCAACGTTGAGCAGTAATTACCATCATCCGTGTGACCAGTTTTGTGAGGAAGTTATAGAATTAATCAGCAAACATATAGAGGAGGAGTAACATGGGAAACAAAACAACTTCAATCGGCATGAGCAAGCTCTTGGCTAATGCATCCAAGATGGAAAAGGAAATAAAGGAAACAGAAAACGTGGCTCCTACAATAACTGTGGAAGCAGAGCAGACAAAACAGAATGGCGAAGAGCAACCACAGGAAGTAAAAGAAGTTATCAAACCTGAAGAAAACGTACTTTCGGAAAAAAAGAACAAGGACGAACAGGAGGATAAGGAAAAGAACAAGTCTTGCAATCGAAAGGAAGAGTACAGTTTATTATTCCAGGAAAGGAAAATAAAAGAAGTGGAGATGATCCGCATATCAAAAGAAACACATGCCAAACTGAAAAGACTTGCCAATGTATCTGATGTAAGTATGCACGTATTGGCAACTAATATTCTGGAAATTGCATTTGAAAAATACAATAAAGAAATTCAAGCAGCAGTAAAGAAATATATGAGTTTATAGTATTTTGAATCTGTTACAGAATCAAAAGCCAGGTAATGGGTAAAGCAGGAGTATAAGAATCCTGTTTTACCCGTTTTTTTTAACTTAAACATAACCGCACATGTCATAGATGAACATATGAGGTAGCATAAACTGATGATTATATAACCCGGACGCTTTTGCACAACTATTAGTGAAATCTGGGGTAAGTGGGACACTTTTACACAACTGCGGGAAAGTGCCCTAATTTTTATATCGCCAAAGCAGAATAGTTAATATATGTAAATAATTCAGTATTTAACCTGATAATATTTTTCCGAAAGTATGTTTACACAAGTCGAATCATTTCTTTATTTAGGTTTTTAGGGTATTATGAATATATGGGACACTTTTACACATCTGGCAAAAACAGAAAAACCGTAGATACCGCTTGGGGAAAGGCTTTCGGGGAATAAACGCAAAACTAAAAATGGGACACTTTTACACATCTGGCTTCGAAGTCGGGATACTTTTACACAACTGGGAGAAGTAACTGGGACACTTTTACACATCTAGAAGAAGTAACTGGGATACTTTTACACATCTGGGAGAAGCAATCGGGATACTTTTACACATCTGAGAGAAGTAATCAGGACACTTTTACACATCTGGGAAGGCATAAAACCATCGTTTTAGGACGGTTTTACACAACTAATGGAAATACTTTGAATAAAAGCCAGGTAAAAACTTTATGTTAATTTTTGTAACTGCCCCTTTTGTGGCACAATTTTTATTGTAAGTATAAAAAAAGAGAAACTGGGACACTTTTACACATCTGGACGAATGATTTATTTCATTATTAGCTATTTAGTGTATAAATAATACACTAAATGAATAGAAAATCGCTATATTTGCAAACAAACGGTAAAATTATGGTTGAAACAGAACAATACAAAGAACTCAGCAGGGTACCACGAACACTAAGCGAACCCAATAATGGTGCTAGTCTTGATTTATTAATTGAATCAGGAGGAACAATCATGCATGATATCATAATTTTTGCCGCTAACACGCAAATGAAGGATCTGTTCGGCGACATGTGGTTTTCAATTGAAGACTTCTGCACGGTTATGGGGTATGACAGGACAAAACTCCAGCGCAAGTTGACCGAAGAACAGAAAGCAAAAACATTTGGCCAGTTAACGCCTATTTATAAAACTGAATATGAGGGTGAACAGATAGAACATCCTATAGAGACATTTTTTGAGTCTGCCTTATTCAGTTTAGGTAAGAATACACTCAGTGTTGGCTATACTGTAAATGGAGTAACTAAATTCAAATTTATCCCTATTTTAGAAAGCTTCGACATCAAGGACAATTTTGGGACAAAGAAAAGGACGAAGCGATTGTATAAGGTAAATCTTAGTAAAGATTTGAAGAATATGATGTTCACCGGATATAATCTGATAGACCTTAAAGACTATAGGTGCCTGCCCAATAAACGAGCATACCGAAAATTCTATCTGAATTTGTCCAAAATGATTTTACTTATAAAACATAAGATACAACAAGGTCAGGAACCAGAGTTTACATTGACTGTGGATGAATTGGCCAAGCACTTCGATATAAACATAGCAAATAACCATGACCGCAAGAAAAAGGTTATTGCAACATTAAATGCAATAAACAAGAATCTGACACAAACAAAATTCGAATACGAGTTTGTGAAAAAAGAAAATGAGAAGTGGGCATATAGCGTAAAATTCAGATTTTCAGAAGAAACCCTCAAATATTTTGATGAAAAGGCAAAAGCAATAATTACCGCAAAATATTATGAAGGCCTCAAAGATGCCTTCTTAAGAAAAAAAGGCATACAAGTATATGAAACCTATAAATATAAAGATTGTTTCATATTCGGCAGCGGAAGCTTTAATGAGGAGTTTACAGAATGGGCATATAGCGATGATGATTTAGAATTAAAAAACGAGATTTATAGAAATACATATATCCACGTTATGAAGATGCCACCAAAGGAAAATTATACTATAAATATGGCTGATATTAGGCAATTATAGGAGATAAATGAATAACTTTTTATAATTTTGCAACGGATTTCCATGTCATATGGGAATCCGTTTTTTACATACATACAGCTGCCAAACGGAAGAGTGGTGTCAGAAGTTAAACTATAAAGCAGCTGCGAACCCGTACCGAATAACACGGCGCGGGGAAGCAGTGCTTTATAAGGGAAACACCACCCCCTCGTTTGGCAAGGCGGAACCGTGCCTTTATATATATTTATGGCACCTAGACAAATAACTAAACTCATTGAAGAAACCATCGAGAAGATGGAACTTCAAGAACACATCAGCTTTACGCCGGAAGAAAAAATCTATTTTGAAGAGAATTTCGAACCATTTCATTTGAAAAAAGGACATTATCTGATTACCAAAGATGAATTGGTTGAGCATTTCTACTATTTGGAAGAAGGAATCCTGAACATCTGCTTTCCTGACGCTAAGGGTGGCTTTGTTAATGCACGATTTATGGATGACAGGGCATTCATAAACCCTTTTTTCCTGCATAATCCGGAACACAAAGCCTGTTACAGTATCAAAGCCAATACAAACTGTAAGGTATGGCGAATGAAAAAGCACAAGGCTTATGAGATGTTCGGAGAATCTTTCAATTTCTGTAAGCTGGCTATTTTTCACCTTGAAAAATCTCTTATGCACAGAATAGAAAGAGAAGAAGGAATACACTGCATGACTGCCGACCAAAGGTATGAAAAGGTATTAAATAAAGAAAAATGGCTTTTTAAACATGTTCCGTTAAAGGAAATAGCAAGGTACATCGGAATAACACCACAGGCTCTCAGTAAAGCCAGAAAAAAGATCTTCAGATAGCTTATAAAAGGACAGGATACTTTTACACAACTAGTATCCTGTCTTTTTTTTGTGCTTGCCATTATATGTTTTACATCATAACAAAAAATGAAACTAGATTAATAAAACAGCATGTCGCTTAAATTATAATGTCTTTTTATTTGCGGTTTTGCATATTATCTATATGTTTGGACAGAATCAATTGAATTTCCTGACAGAATGAGCAGGATTTGATACAATTACTAAATTAGGATATGATAAAACATAAAAATAATAAACTGGATAATATTAACTTTAAAAATAGAAAGCACTATGTACAGCAACATGAAAATCGTAATACTGATTCTCCTCCTGTTTACTGGAGGCAGTGTGATTAAAGCACAGAGACACTACAAGAGGATTTCAGCTTTAGAAGGTAGTTATGGTACCAATATATTCGGGAAAGCTGATAACATGGCAAATATATCATTCTCAAAATACATTGACAGAACATCCTACTGGAAAGCCGGATTGAATTATTTTGAAAAGAGTTTCGATTATTCAGTCAATGCTGAAGCTACCCAGCCTTTAGGCATAATACCGGTAATGCAGAACCTGCAAAGGGAAGATACAGCCCGGAACTGGTTTGTAAACGGCAGTTATAACCGAACAATAGCCAGTAACCTTAAATCAATCTACTGGAATATAGGTATAGGATGTTTTCTGGGCACAGAATACACCAGACATCCATCAAAAGAGTATCAATTTATCGTTGGTCCGGAAATAGGGACTGAAATAGAACTTTTCATATTGCCAAAGCTCGCATTCACCGTCGGAATAAAAGAAATGTGGAGTCCGTTGTCTGTAAAGAACTGGAATACCGTATGGAATGCGGGATTGAAGATTCTCCTTTATAAATAAAAATCATGTTACTTATTGTCTTATTGCAAGCCAGTACAGATGTATCCGGCCTGATATCGTTGTACCGTGAAGTAGGTGCAATGCTGGTTGGTATTGGCTTTATTTGTGCAGGATTATCTGTACTTAAAAAGCTGATAACCAATCATGAAAAAACAAAGGAAGCTATTATTACCTATGTAGTAGCGTTGGTTGTCTGGCTATTAATATGGTCGTTGATATGAGCATAGCAGATGTTATTATACTTATTGTCATCTCTCTTGGTATCTATCATTTTCTGACTAAAAGAAAAGTCCCGAAAGACGGGCGAAATAATGAAAAGAAACAAGTACCTGGAGTAGAGAAAGACAAAAGGGAAAATATACAGGAAAAAGCGCCGGTCATCAGGGTAATCTTTCAAGTTGAGAACACCGAGGAAGATGACCTTGCCAAGGAAATAGCGGACATGTTCTTAGATGGGAGAACTTACTATTACAGTGGGAAAAAGCCGGAAGAAACAAAAGAAAAAACGGAAGACACTGAAATGGAAAAGTTCGTAAGGTTTGAAGATGTACAATGGAATTTAATTAAAACAATACAAGTATAAACTTTAAAATTGAAGAATTATGGAAGTACTAAAGCAATTAAGAAAGAGATTTGAGAACGTAAACAACAGTGTAAGCAGGTGGGCAGTAGGTCTTATGTTTCTGTTCATGGTGGCAGCTCCGATTGAATTAGAAGCACAGAGCGGCCTTAAGATAAGCAGTCTTTCGGAAGTAACGGACACAGCCAAGGAAGGTGCTGACACAATCCTTGATGTCGCAAAATACATTCTCGCAGCCGTTTTGGGTATCGCACTGGTGTTCGTGATTTATTCTCTTGCAACAAATAATCCACATGCCAAAGAATACCTGTTAGGATGGATCATTGCAGTTGTAGTGATTATGGTTGCCTTCCTGATTATCTGAGCCATGAGAACCATGAGGAAAATAAACAAGCCTATCAAGTTTTTCGGCTTGTCATCCGGGCAATTCGGAATATTCATGCTTATAGTAGCCATCACGATTATCGTCTGCATATTCAAGCAGCTGCATCCGCTGGTCATAACGCTTCTACTCAGCGGAATAGTATTTCTGTCAGGGCTACTGTTCAATACCTTGAAAAAGGAACATAAGGCTGGGAATCCGGATTTTCTCACAGGTTTGAGTGTACGGAGCGCAACTCCCAGAAAAATAGTAGATAAAAAAAAGATTTTCAATTTCATTCTAAACTGAACAGCCAATGGTCACACTTATCATCCTAACAGCCGTTGTCATTTGTTTGTTGGCTCTTCTCATTGCAATATTGTATATGCGCAATGAAGAAGTGCAAGTAACAGACAAGGCCACAGATCTGGCAGACATATTGCCTATACAGACCATCACCCAGGATGCAATCATCAATGGGAACGGTGACATCACAGTAGGGTACAGAATGCTTCTTCCTGAAGTGTTCACACTTTCGGAAAAAGAAGCAGAATATATCCATGAGAGACTTGAAGCTCTCTTGAAGATGCTTCCGGCCGGAACTGTCATACATCAGCAGATTTTTTATTATACCGGAGAGTATAACAATCAGGAATATTCAAATAATGCTCTGATAGCAGAGAACAACCGGCATTTTGACGGCAAGGAGATTCTGAACAGTTATACTAATCTGTATCTTACATTTACCAATGGGAAAAAGAACGGCAAGATAAGAAAAAGTGCGACCAACACATCACTGTTAAGAAGATTACATTACCCGTTTAAGCAGCCATATAGGGATTATGAGAGACGAATGACAGAGATGGAAGCATCGCTTCTTAATTTTGAGAATGGTCTGGCTTCTATCCAGCAATTCGAAATCAGGAAGATGAACAGCAAAGAGTTGAACAATGCTGTTTATGATTACATCAATCTATCTTATGATACACCTGTAGAAGATGCAACGGAAAAGGTTGTGAATCCGATGGCCATCACACAGAACGGTGAAATGAAAATCGGCCAGCAGTATGTATCGATGTTATCACTGACAATCGAGGGGGAGCATCTGCATGAACTCTCCGTTCCTCACACCGGTAAAGCACGTTCATACGGTGGAAACATTGAAATACCGGACAGTATCAAGAGCAAGTGCTCGATGTTATACCCCGTAGGTCTCGGATTGCCTTTTAATCATATCGTCAATGTGGTCATCGAGATAACAGATCCTGATGCGACAGTAACAGCAATAGGAGCAGAGAAGGATGCCTTGAACTACATCACCAACTTTTATCCCCCTGCAGCAGAGAAGCAGAAGGAGCAAAGATTGTTCTGTGAAGAGATTACGAAATTTGACTATCAGACCGCTTACACTTCGTTCAATGTCATTCTTAATGATACGGACAAGACTTCACTGATGCGTAAGATAGCCCTTGTACAGCAAGGATATTCCTTTATGAACCAAAGCAGCTGCTACGTTGAAAATGTAGAGCTTTGCAACCTGTTCTTTACGAACATACCAGGTAACGCCAGGGCGAATTACAGAGGTTTCATCAATACAACCAAGCAGGCTATCTGTTATTTGCAGAAAGAGGGTATGTATGTGTCGGATACAAAAGGACACATTTACAATGACCGTTTCGGTACTCCGGTAAAGATAAACCTTTGGGATTATCCGACATTGAACAACAAGAACAGAATAGTTATCGGGCCGTCAGGTTCAGGAAAGTCTTTCTGGCTTAACAATTACATTCTGCAAAGCTATGAGTTGGGCAGAGACATCATGATCATCGACATCGGTGGTTCATACCGTTCTATGATAGCCCTGAACGGCGGCAAATATTTCGACTCTACGGAGCAGAAGAAATTTGCCTTCAATCCGTTTCTGTGTGATCGTGACAAGAACGGGAAGTATCTGTATATCGACACATCGGATGCGGAGTCTGCGGATGACCAGATTAAGACTATTGTAGCCATAATAAGCTACATCTGGAAGGCAAGGGAACAGATGATGCCGGCTGAGACGGCGATTCTAAGGAAATCCATCATCGGCTTTTATGACTATGTAAACAATTCATCAGTAGGTCAGAATAATGAAAGAATCTTTCCTGATATGAAAGCATATAGAAAATATCTTCAGGAAGTTTTCAAAAACAGAATGAGTGATTTTGAAAAGCAGAAATTCGAGATTGAAGAGCTTATTCTTCTGCTGGAACCATATACAGACGGTGAACTCAGTTTCCTGCTCAACGCAAAGGAAAACGTGGATATTGTTCATGACAAGCTTATAGCATTTGACATGGAAGATGCGTCAAAAAAGGAATACTTTCCGCTTGTGGCCATCATTACCCTTCAGATGATTGTCGATAAGATTAAGAAACGACAGGGAATGATGAAGGAACTGATTATCGATGAAGCCCTGGATTTCCTTCAGGATGAAAAGTTCGGAGACTTCATAGCCTATCTGTACCGTACATTCAGAAAGAAAGAGGGAAGCATCACTCTGGCAGCACAGAATATCCTTTTCCTGAAGAACATGCCTTCAGGAATAAAGGATTCAATTATCATCAACTGTGCTACAAAGATAATCCTGGATCACTCGGAGCACCGCCAGAACCTGCCGGAAATCCAGTCCGTCTTGTCCATCAATGACGAAGAAATCTATATGATAGAGTCATTGCAAAGGACAGACCGCTGGAGAGAGTTCTTCATCAAGATGTCCAATGATGCATTCATTTTCAGAAATGAGGTATCAGATTTTGCAGCGGTAGCATTTGACTCAAAACAATCAACCGTAGTCAGGATTAAGCAATTATTCAAAGAAACAGGCTCGACCTATACGGCCATAAACTTATATCTGGAAGAAAGGAGAAAGCAATATGGATGATGCAACAGCAGGATTAACGGAGTTGTTAAACTACAGCACTGACATGAACACGAGCATGAACAGTGTAGCACCCAGTATAGCAGCAGCATTATTAGGCATAGCCCTCATCTTTGTGGTTTGGGCTTTGGCCACAAAAAAGCAAAATGCACGTACATACCTGATAGCTTGGGTAGTATGCGTAATATTTACTATCACATTTATCATTTAAGCTTATGAAGAAATTATTTGGAATAATCATAATCACGACAGCCATGCTGTTTATAGGTGCAGGGAAGGCAGAAGCACAGTGGGTTGTGCATGATCCGGGACATACCTTCCTTAATTCAACAGAGTGGTACACCAACGTAAAGAAATGGATAGAGCAGATAAAGGAGATGGAAGCAGCCCAGAAATTAAGGGAAGGTTTACAGAACATAGACAGGATGAAGGAACTGAAATCTCTGAAAGAGCTTGCTGATCTGTTGGATGACGTTGCCTGTCTTAGTCAGGACTACAGCTTTTATATGAATGTAGGTTCCAACTACCACTGTTTGAAGTTTCTTAATTTTCAAAGAGTAACAGTCAATCTCAGCGTCAGCACCGACCTTCTGATGAAGGTAGCAACGGTAACAAGTTATTTCTCGATGAACTCAGAAGGAAGAATCTCCTTTATCGAACAGGTAAAGGAGTCTGTTGAAAAGGCAGCAGATGAAATGAGAGAGTTTAACGAAACAGTCAGAAGTACAGTCATTTATAAATCGATGAAAGGACACAACCGGAAGACCTATTATCAAGGTCGCCTTTCAGCCTATACAAGATATACCAACTAAGCCTATGAACCAGGACAATTTTTTGTGGGGACTCCAAATAACAGACGGCCTCACTATGGAATTAGTTTCAAAGATGACAGTTATAGCATTTGGAGTTGCAGTCATCTGTTTTATATGCAATCTGGCTTATAATTATCTGTATCACGGAGCCAGTCAGTTGTTGACATCAAATGAAGACAAGTTTCCGGACATGATGGAAATCGGCCGCTGTCTGGTACTGTTTTTCTGTCTGACAATGTATAAGCCAATCGCACAGACCATTGTAGGAACAATGGAAGTCATAAACGAAGCTACATCGCTATCTTCAGAAAGAGCCAATGAATTTGCCCAATTTATGGCCAAGGCAAGCAACGAGCAGGGTGAAATGATAGCAGAATATGAGACCAATTCACTTGAAGCGGAAGTGGCAGCCGGAGAGGACACAACAGGAGCCATGCAGCATGAGCTTGATAAAAAAGCGGAAGAGGATGAGACAACAGGATTAAGAGCCAGTATAGAGAAACTTGTCAATATCCTTAATCCGGCAAACCTTGTAGCACTTGTATTACACGCTGCGGCAGCCTTGGTTGTAGGTATCATACAAATCATCATCCTGGGTTTAGGTGTAGTTATTGTAAAGATACTGGTTATACTCGGCCCGTTTGTCTTCGCGTTCAGTATGCTTCCGGTATTTCAGAAACAGCTATCCATCTGGTTCGGTACTCTCTGTTCATCCTGTATGGTGTTCACTGTGATAAACATACTCAATCAGATTATGTGGCAGACATTAAAAGCACTATGCGAATCACCGGCCGACATGGTTGATATGGCAACACAACAGTTGCAATATCTGGGCATGGATCTGGCTCTAATCGGCGCATATTGCAGCTGTTTCTGGCTGTCGTCAAAGATTGTCGGACACAGTGATGCCGGCAAGGTTATCTCAAAGGTTATGTCGATAGCAACGACAGCAGCCACCATAGCCCTGCTTGGTGGAGCTGGAGCAGCAGCCAAAGCAACAAATGTAGGAGCTGCGGCATCAATTGGAGAAAGTATAATCGATGATAAAAAATAGCGGATATGGACTTGATGAAATTTAAAGGTGTAGACAATGCCGTAAAGATGACTATAAGACTTTCGATAGGCTACTGTGTCGTTCTTACGATAGCTTTTATTACATGTATCATCTATCAGACGATGAAGCTGGAAAAAGCTTACAGCCAGGCATTGGTCATAGACAAGAATGGGGAAGTATATGAGGCAAGTGGTATGCCGGCATCAAATATGAGAAGGTTCGAATACATCAATCATGTCAAGACCTTTGTCGGAAAATGGTATGCCTTTGACGAAAATACCTATGAGAAAAATATCACAAGTGCCCTGAATCTCATTGGGAACAAGGGGAAAGAGCTGTTGAACGAATACAATGATGTGAATATGCTCAATTCACTGGTACAGAAGAACATCAGATACGGAGTATCAATTGACGAAATAGTCATTGATATGGGAACTATCCCTGTAACAGGGAAAATACTTTTCACACAGACGGGATATAGGGCCAGAGGAAAGATTTCAAGAAAGGTAGAAGCAGAGTTCTCCATCTACGATGTATCAAGAAGTGAGGAAAATGCACACGGAGCCAAGATAGAGGACTGGATCGTGCATTATTCGGCACCAATTGAAGACAACCAGGAAGAATATAATAATACCCAACCAGAAAAATCTGACGAACATGAAAACTAATAATTTTTTAAAAGACAAAAACAAGCTTCTGATGATTATACCCATCGTATTAGGTGGTCTATTTCTCTACGTGTTTTTTGTTCACGACACATCATCAAAGGAAGTTGCGGAAAATGAAAAAGAAAGGCAAAGTGTATTGCTGGAGCCGGATTCGGAAGCAAAGGACAAAGCTCTCAATAAGATTGAAGCCTATAAACAGGATGAAAGAGAAGAGAAGGAGAAACAAAGAATCATGGATGAATCACAGGTAAGAGGTTCGGATTTCTACTTCGACCTTCAGAACAGAAATGAAAAATATGACCAGGCAACACTGGAGAAAATACGGAAAATGAGAAGAGATCCATACTCTGATGTAATGGGTGAATATGGCAGCAGCGACAGCCACCTCTCGGAACAGCTGGAAAAGCAGCTTGCGAGCATTGAGGATGAAGAAGAGTTGAAGGAGATTATAAGGGAAGCAAGGAAAAATGCTGAAATCCGAAAGGAACTGGAGCAGAACAATGTCTATAGACAAAAGATATATAAAAGGATTATAGGTTATGATCAGGAAAAGAAAAAAGCCGAAAATCCCACTAAGCCCAAACCAGGCAGTGCAATGGACAGCCTTGTAAGCAACCAGCCTATATACATAGCCGAGAATGGCAAAAGGACAAGGAGGCAACAGGCAAGTATGCCAAGCAGCAACACCTTATTCAAGGCCTGCATACATGGAGACCAGACAGTCGTTACCGGCAGTACAGTAAGAATGCGTATGCTGGAAGATGCCGTTGTCTGTGGCATGAAAATACCGGCTAACACACTCTTTTACGGTGTGGCGACATTAGGAGCAAACCGGCTGGAGGTAGTGGTAAACAACCTGAAGGTCGGAAATACGATCAGTCCTGTTTCCTTTGTCATCTTCGACAATGACGCTATGGAAGGGCTGAACCTACCGAACAACATGAAGGCTCAGGCAGCCAAACGTATGCAGCAGGGACTTGTCCAGAATATAGATATGCCTCTTGCCTCTATCGGAACAATGACCAGCGAGATAACCAGTGCAGTAAATGCTACGACTCAGATAGCAAAACAGATATTGAATATGAAACTTTCGCAAGTCAAGGTACATCTGAAGAGCAATTATCAGATGTATATACAGGAAGAGACAAAAGAATCAAAGCTGAAACGGAAAGCTGTTCAGGAAGAATTGCAGAGACTATATGCTGAGCTTGAAGAGAACAAAAATAATCAGCCACATCCTTTGGAAACATTAATTGACAAGCTATGATTTTGAATATCTTGAATTATCTAATTGTTATAGCAACCCTGTTTTTCGGGTACAGAATCTATATATCAAGAAAGCAGGGTAAGAAATTTACAGAAATCAAACCGCTTTTGGTTTCATTTTTCGCCTGTATTGTCTTGTTATGGGCGATAACAGTATTCACCGCATTTTATAATTGAAAGTTATGAAAAGAATCTATATTTTAATTGTTCTATGTGTGGCCGCATTCGGCTTAAAAGCACAGAGTCCCGAACAGGAGAGTATCAAAGCCAAGAACATTTACGTATCATTTGACTTTGTGAAGCATCTGGTATTCCCGGTACAAGTGTCCGATATTGAAGTAGGAGAGAAAGAGCTTATTTCGGCAGAAAGGGTTGAAGAAGCACCCCACGTTGTCAGACTGTGCGCACAGAGTGAAGACTTTGAGAAAGAGACAAATGTAACCGTCGTTTGTATCGACGGCAGTGTCTATACTTACCATGTGAAATATATAGCAAACGGTCTTATCGATCCTTCCCCTAACATCTATGAAGATAACGGTAAATGGGAACACAACGATTATCAGGCGGATGTCAGTGACATGCACATGGCCGAGTTTTTCTTCCCCTCAGACATTATATACGGCACACAAGGTAACGAAATGTCCTTTGCTTTACAGAGCTACAACAATCAGCTGAAGGTTTCAACAGCTAAAGATGCCGTTGAAAATTCGAATCTTTTTGTCATCGACAAGAACATGAATACATACAGCATTGTCATCCGCAGAAACGAGACTTCGGTCTTCACCTACAACTATGATGACAAGCGTGAATATACTGCCCACATCGATGTGAACAGTGAGGTGATGGACAAATGCCTTCAGGAGCTGAGAACAAAGAAAAGGAACATCTACAGTGTTGGCGAGGTAAAAAACAAGTTTGAGCTGTCAATGTCCAACCTGTATGTACATGAAGACTTTATGTTTTTCATCTTTGATTTGAAAAACAAGTCATATATAGACTATGACATTGAATTTGTCAAATGCTTTCAAAGAGACATCAAGAAAAGCAAGAATGCCATACAGCAGGAAACAACCATAGATCCCATTTATACAAAGGATTTTGAAACAAAGATAAAGGGCAAAAGCGCCAACAGGCTTGTTCTGGGATTTAACAAGTTTACAATTCCGGACAACAAAATCTTTGAGATAGAACTGTATGAAAAGGGTGGTGGCCGCCACATGAAACTGGCTGTTGAGAACAAGTATATTATCAGGGCAGAACCTTTATTCGAAAAATGATATGAAACTGAAAGAAGCTTATGAGAACTATTCCTATAATAACATAGGGCAGTTCAGAGCCTTGTCGGAAACTCTTGGTTATAAAACAGAATATCATGACGGAAGCTATCTTTTCCACAAGGGGGATGACAGTATCCAATTATCTTTGGATGAAATCAGATCTAAAGCTAAAGAAAACCGGAATGAACAGCGAGCCGAGGAATCAAAAGAAAAGGTTTGTTCGTTCTTTGACAAGAACAAAGCAAATGAGCCTTCATACATCGAAGAACTTAGAAAAAAAGGAATCAGTGTGATTCGGTGGAATGACATAAAGGGCGAGAACAAAGACGGTTTCACCATCATAGACCATAACCGTAAAGTATGCTATACAGGCCAGGAGCTATACGAATATGCACACAACACCGGCAACCTGCTGGACGGTAAAGGAACAAAACTGGAAAAGGGTATAATGTCAGACCTGATGGATATAGGTGAGAAGAAAGGGAAGCTGCGTATGAGTGAGAACGGCATTTCCGTCTTTTACCGCAAGGAAACCCTAACCATTCCGGACAGGATGCTTGGACACAAGCTTAACAAAACGGAGAAAGAGCGTCTTCTACACGGTGATATTGTTCCTTTAGATACCAAAAGAGGTACAATTATGCTTCAGGTTGACAAGGACTTGAATTCGGTAATCGTGAGATCAAGCAAAGAAATTAAGATACCTAATGTGATAGGCAAGACCGAGGAATATGACGGATATAAGTTAACCAAAGCAGACAAATATCTGCTTGCCAACGGTCATACGTTAGAGAGTAAGCTCATGCACAGCAAGGACGGATATATCCTTGCCGACATATCTCTCACAGATGACAAAAAAGGCATTCAGTTCTCAAACATACAGAGTATTACAGAAGGAAAGGCTCATGAACTGATAAAGGAGATGAGACCTAAACTGGAAGCTGTAAACCCCGTCATAGGAAATAAGGTATCGGCAGATAAAGGGAGAGACATGGACAGCGAGTTTAAGGAAGCGGTCGGTAAAAGGGACTTTGAAACGATTGACAAACTCAGGGAGGACGGTTATAAGCCAAGTGAAGATTACATCAGAGGTGTAGGAAAACAGCTGAATCTGAGTGATAATGAAATGAAGGAAGTTCAGAAGATTTTTCAGGTTAAGCCGGATGAACTGAGCGAACATCAAAAACAGGCTGCCAAGCTTTTAGATGCAGCCTCAGTAGGAAATTTCAGAGTCATTCAGGACATCCAAAAAACCGGATATCAGATAACACAGAATGATATAAAAGCCATGCGAGAAAATGGCGTACAGGAAAACACCATCATCGCCGTTCAGAAGATATTCGGTCTTGAAAACAAAGGCAAGACTTTGGGTGATGTGAAGTTGGCAAGCAGTCCGAAGCCAGACAATACAAAAGAAATGGCCAGACCAATTGCCAATACCGTAAACAAGATGTTCAACGACTTATAAAAATGCAATTATGGACTACAATGAACTGGTACAGAAAAGACAGGAAGGCGTCATCGATGACCTGGAGTTTCTGCTCGCTCAGAAAGATTTGGCAGAAATATATCTTGAAGACATGAAGTCAAGAGGAGAGAGGCCCAATAATGAGAATGCCGTCAAGTGGCTATGTGAATATGAGAATAACCATTTATACGAACAGTTATGAAAGAAGATTCAGCAGGTGACAAAGCACTGAAACAGTTTGCAGACCTCATGATTCAAAAAATCAAGGAGGTTGAGCATGACTGGAAAAAGCCCTGGTTCTCTCCAGAAGGTGGAGGGGGCTTACCCCAGAACATCGAAGGCAGAGTATATAATGGGATAAACCTCTTCATGCTGTACTTACTTTCGGAAGAAAAGGGTTACAGCACACCATTGTATATGACATTCATGCAAGCTAAGGAAGCCGGAGCCTCAATTATAAAAGGAGAGAAATCGTTCCCCGTAATATACTGGAACTTTTCAGTAAAGGACAAGAACGGGAACAAGATAAGCATAGAAGACTATCGGAATCTATCAGAGGACGAAAAGAGGGAATATAAGGTAACACCATATATGAAAACCTACAACGTGTTCAATGTCTCTCAAACCAACTATCCGGAAGTCCAACCTGAGAAATGGGAAAAGCTGAAGTCACAGTTTGTTCCACCGGCTCTGAAGGATGAACAAGGCATGTACACCATGCCGTTGCTTGATGCACTTATCAGAGAAAGGCAATGGATATGTCCGATATATCCGAGAGAAAGCGACAGTGCTTATTACAGGCGTGGAGAAGGATGCCATATAATTGTCCCGCTGAAGGGACAGTTTGATACGGGGGAATCCTTTTATTCAACACTGCTGCATGAAATGGCACATTCAACCGGTGAAGTCGGTCATCTGGAAAGAGAAAAAGGAGAGGTTTTCGGAGATTCCAAATATGCCAAGGAAGAACTTATCGCAGAGCTAACTTCTGCTTCATGCGGTAAAACCATGGGTATATCAACCTGTATCAGGGAGGAGAATGCGATGTATCTGAAGAGCTGGCTGTCGGCATTGAGTCAAGATCCGAAATTCATATACACCATTCTTTCCGATGTGGCCAAGGCAAGTGCCATGATACAGGAGAAGGTTTACGGAATGGAACCTAAACTGAGCAATGATGAAAAATTCTTACTGGCGGCAAGCCAGGGCAATGAAGATAAGTTGAAAGAGTTGAAAGAAGCCGGCTATAACCCTTCGTTGCTTATGATAGACAGGCTAAATGTCAATGTAAGCAACAATGAAGGGAAAGAGGCAGTAAGCAAGGTGTTTGGAATAGATTTCGATACTAACAAAACAGCAGAAATGAGCAAGGAAATGGTCAAGCCTGCTGAAATAACAATGAATATTTAACCCCTAAATCGAAGAATTATGTTTACAGGACAATTAATCGGTTATGTAGGTGCAGACGCACGTTCAAACAAGAGTGGTAAAGGATTTTATTTCCCTGTTTCATCAAAGTTTAAAGGAGTTGGAGACACAGAAGACAAGACTCTTTGGATAACTTGCTTTGTAAACTTTGACACAAAAATCATGGAATATATCAAAAAGGGTACTCAGGTATATGTGACTGGAGATATATTTATTGATGTATTCAAGAAAGAGGACGGAAACTGCATACCGTCTGTCACTATGAATGTAAGCCGTGTAGAACTGCTCGGCAAGAGTGAGAAGAAAGAAGAGACTAACGCATAAAGATTGAACTATGGAAAAAGAAAAGAAAGACCTGTCATTCATCCTTATACTGCTATCTACTCTGATAGGTATAGCTGTATTATTCCAGTGGGCTATAGTAAACGGTTTGTATGTTCCGGTCAGGAATCAGGCCATGTGGGAAAAACTGCTGGTAAAGGGAATCATGTTCCGTTTCCTGTATGTGATACTCATCGCCGGATTAGCTTTTCTTTTTCCATATAAGAAACCTGATGATGAAAGTAAAAAATGGTTTTACACAAGTCTGACCTTAATGACGGCCACTATACTTGTGGTTGGTTTCAGTGAGTTGTCAAACTGGTATAATCTATTCGTTTTCCCGGTGATATTTGTAGCCTACACATTGTTAATCATCAAGACAATGCCTTACTTCTTCAGGAGACATGTCAAGTCAGATGAAAGTATATTCGGCCTGAGTAATGTGGAATCACCCTTTTATTTCAGATTTGAGACAGCAAATGGGCCACTTACCATCCACAAGCCACAGCAGAATATATATATTGACGGAGGTCCGGGTTCTGGTAAATCAGAAAGCTGGATAAAGGGAATGATTTATCAGTGTGCGGAAAGGAATTATGCCGGGTTCATCTATGACTGGGAGGGTGATCCGACAAAAGATAACTCACCAATACTTTCAAGAATAGCTTACGGAAGTATCGAATACTTCAGGAAGCAGGGCAGAGAGGTACCTAATTTTGCCTACATAAACTTTATAGACATGTCAAGAACCGTCAGGGTTAATGTATTGTCACCCAAATATATGTCAAAAGGTAATGAGTCTTTATTCATCAGGAATATTATAATGACACTGATGAAAAACCTGGAAGCAAGCTGGAAAGAAAAAACAGACTTTTGGGCGAACAATGCAATAAATTATGTATATTCGATAGCTTATAAATGCTTCAAGGAAAAAGACCTTGGCATCTGTACCCTACCGCATGTGATAGCCTTTGCTTTATCAGATAGTAATCTCGTATTTGAATGGCTATCGGAAGATCCGGAAATTGCACTTAACATGTCTTCCATGTTGACTGCATGGAAATTAGGCGCACAGCAGCAGACAGCCGGAGCTGTTTCTTCAGCGCAAACGCCACTTGTGTTACTGAACAACAAGTATATATTTTGGGTTCTGTCTCCGCTGCCTGAAGAAGAGTTCTCACTGGATATAACAAACAAGGAACATCCAACACTTCTATGTGTAGGTAATGCCCCGACAATCAAGGAAGCCGTATCACCGGCCATCAGCTGCATAGGCAGTGTGCTGATGTCTCAAATGAACAATCCGGGAAAAGCAACAAGCGTATTCATGGTTGACGAGTTTCCTACAATCCTTCTGCAAGGTATAGACACATTTATAGGTACAGCACGAAAACACAATGTTTCCACCATACTGGCCGTACAGGACTTCAATCAGGCAGTCAGGGACTATGGAGAAAAGAGTGCCAATATTCTCAAAGCCTCCTGCGGAACACAGGCTTACGGCATGACCGGAAATGAGAAAACAGCCAAAGATATAGAAAGTCTGTTCGGCGAGAAGAAGGAAGCCCAGGAAAGTTACTCTCATCAGGAAAGTGGCGGAGGAAGCCGAACAGAAAGCCTCCAGAAAGAGAAAGTCCTGAAAGCCCGTGAAGTGGCCGGACAGTCAGCAGGACACTTTATCGGAAAGATAGCTGGCGGACAGCCTCCTTTCTTCAATGCACAAATGAACATGTGCCGTTTTGAAGAAAAAGAAATACCACCTTTCTCTCTCCCGGTAAGACTTGATGAAGGTAACGAAAAACTCGAACTGGACATTCTTGAAGAAATCGTGCAACAGAATTATATTAAGATAATAAATGATGTAAACGAGGTCTTGAAAGGCGTTGAAGAAAAAATCAAAAAACGCAATAATCCTGATACTACACACAATCAGAGACAAGAAAGAAATTTTAATTAACTAATAAATTGAATTATCATGAAAAAGTATTTTGCAACATTATTAGCAGCAGTGAGTTTATTGACAGTATCATGCAGTAAGGATGATGATCCGACAACAGGAAGCAGTGATGCAGGAGTGTATAGAATAACAATTGAGGTCAGTGGAACTGATGCAAAAGGATTTGCACATATAACAAATCTTGACAAGGTTAATATAAGGAACGAGAAAACTGGAGATTCTTCACTGTCAATAGATGATGAATTTACAACAAGTGCAAGTTATGTAACAGAAGGAAAGGTTAAGGAAATTGCCGCACAGGGCATGGTACATTCAAACGAAAAAGCAAGTGTAAGAATGAAGGTAACCAAAGATGGGAAAACTGTTTTTGATGAAAGCAAAAGCATAGATCCGGAAACTGGTACCGGTAAAATAGGCGAACTCAGGTTTACAACAATTTCGCAATAAGTCGTAATTTTGTATGATTATTATAGAACTATAAAGTTGTAAAACTGGATAATTTTTAGTATCTTTGTAATACATAAAACACTGATATTCAATAATGAAAGTTGATTTTAACAGACTAAAAACAGAAATTTCCCTCCCTGATTTTCTCTTAAATCTGGGTTGGAAATTTGTGGCCGGTTCTTCTAACAGCTGCCCTAAAATGAGTAATGGTACACATACCATTGTCATCAAGCGGAATGCACAAAACCAATATACCTATTGGGATGTGCACAGCGACAATGTAAGAGGCAGAACGATTCTCGACATGATGCAGGAACATCTGTTTGAGACTACCGGGAAGCAACCGACATTAAGAGAAGTCGGTGAAATCTTACAAAACTACATAAATACGAACCAGATAATTACTCCGGAAAACAGCAGATACGATGTTGGTAACACGAGCATGAGTACAGACGAACTGACAATGTACCTTAAACAGCTTTTACCTTATAAGGGTAATTATCTACAGAAACGCGGTATATCAGAAGAAAGTATAGATAGTCCGGTTTTTAAAGATGTCTTTCTAATTAGGGAAGTTAAGAACAAAAACACCACATACAGAAACATCTGTGTAAAGATGTACAATGACAAGGGTGTCCAAGCAATTTCCCAGAGAAATGAAACATTCAAGGGAATCATCGGTGGAAAGTTTGATTGTCTGGCAACAAGTAACCATGACAAAAGCAGACCAATTGATATTTTATACGTAGGAGAATCTATCATAGACTGTATATCTCACTACCAACTATGTCACAAAGACACAAGCTTGAATCTTGTTTATGTATCTACAGAAGGTACACTTACCGAAGGACAAATGCAGCTGCTTCGTATCATTATCAGTAAGAATGAAGTGAAGTCACTACGGACTATATTCGATAATGACAAGCAGGGTTATAAGTACACGCTATGGCTTGATAATAACCTTAGAGGTATGCAGCATGATGTAGAGCAAATGGATAATGAGGTATTAAAAAATTCAGCTTACCAGGTTCAGAATACTGAGTTTCCACAAAAGAAAGATTGGAATGATGACCTGAAAGCAGCAACTATAGAAAAGGCCGCCGATTAAAGGCGGTCTTTTTTTACATGACAAATTAAGCATTAATTATAGTCAATCAATAAGGATAGTATCTCTGTTGCATAATTTCTCCGACAGGAAATTTTCTCTCAGGCATACTTTCGGAAAAGAAGATAGCTTAATCCACGATTTTGTTAAAGGGTTGAATTTTTTTACCACAAGTTTATCTGATAGTGATATTCGTATTACTTGGAAACCGGCTTCGCTAAGGTTTATGAGATCAGACACCTTAATCCGTTCACTCGCATTAAGAATATACTTGGATGAATGGCGCATAATGGATATGCAAAATTCAATATCTGAGAGTTTAGATGACTTCTCAATAATGCACCAACTTGGCGTTTGAGAAGCGCACATTTGTTTAAGAACATATACACCTTCCTCAGTCTTGCAAATCTTAATGACATAGAAATCGCCTTGTAGTGCAACTTTAAGCAATTCTTTTTCCCGCATACTTAATATTACGTTCAAGAATATTAAACAGTTGTATGTGTACAAAGATATTAAATTAGTACCTCTAAGGTACTTTTTTTGCTACTTTTTGTGTGAAAAAGTAGACTAACCATCAATAACCATTATTTATAAAGGTTATAGATGGTTAGTTTCTTTTCGTATGCCTTTCTTACCGTATAAGATGTACCACCTAAAGATATTTCATCCCAATAGGCAATAAGCTGAGAGGAGTGGGAAATCATATAATCATTACGTTTCAGATATGCGAAATTTGAAAAACTATCTGAAATGGTAATAACTTCATCTGCCATATTAAGAATATTAAAGTATCTGTTTCTGTATGAGTTATTAAACAGCTTATCCTGCTGCGGAAATGGCACAACAACAATAAGAACAATATCAGGAAATTCCTCTTTTAATCTAAGTACACATTCAGCTGCTATGGTATCAAATCCGATAGCACCACCGACATAAAAAAATCGCTGACCATTCTTATAACAGAATCTAACCGCATTTTCCACCTTCTTTTTTACTTCTGCATAATTAGCTATGTGGCGATGTCCGGTAAAAGAGGTGGACAGATGGCGTTGCCATCTGTCCCGCAACTTCCGACAAACATCAAGACTGGCAGCAGTTGTCTTGTATATCTGTCCATTGTGAGCGATATAAGTATAGAAAAACAAGGTCTCATTTTGAAAGAGACCTGTTTTCTTCATTATGTATTCTTCTTTTGGTGTCATATTAGTTACTATAAACTGTTTTACCGATAAAGAGTCCTCCCAATACTTCTGCTCCCATTTTTTCTATTTTATTGGCGAAAATAGCATATGCAAATCCTTTAGTAAGAATATCATCAAAAACTATAACCTTTCTACCTTTGAAAAAATCTTGGTCGAACTCTATCTCTTGTTTGTTGTGTATTTCACTTTTACTAACATTATCATGCTCGGCTGATTTTTCTCCCTTAACCTTAATATGGTCATAAGCGTTGTACATTCCGCAAAGTTGGCAAACCATCGATGAAAAATGCTTATATCTCTTTTCGTTCTTCTCTGCACTTGAAGCCGGAACACAAGCAAAGATAATATTATTGGTTTCTTTACCATAAAGTTGAATGAGCTTGTTGGCTACCAAATGGGCTACATTTGCAAATGCCTTGCCGTCTTTGAAATCCCAAATAAGTCTTCTGATTTTCCATTCTTCTTGGGTTGCATTTCTATTCTTTGTAGACAAATAAGGATAAAAAGAAAACATCATCTTTCTCCACTGCTTGTCTAAACTTGGGTATTTTCCGAATGTTGCTGCCATATCCGTATGCTTTAGAGTGTTAAACCTTGAATTATTCTTCAGCTAGATTTAGACCTTTTTTTTAAAACCTTTGTCTTGGTTTGGTCTTTTGTCCGCTGACTTTTTTTTTAGATTGAGAATCATTCCCCATCTGAGTTTGAGCCTTT
>OLGN01000297.1_pt1 | contig 45145 bp, 58 predicted proteins | sample 1605941 | NCBI WGS metagenome assembly OLGN01 (sample SAMN03283269) | human gut metagenome | biome: human-associated habitat; material: feces | host: Homo sapiens | place: USA | collected 2013
AGAAGCGAATCTCATCATCAACCTGTAACAACTGTTCATGCAAATCTTCGTTGATTTCTTGAAAAGCAGCATTTTCTTCCTGCAATTCCGCTTTCTTTGCTTCCAACTTCAATTGAACATCGCACGGTACTAACATTTTACCCTTAATTGTATCAGTCTCTAAACCGTTTGTGTAGGCTCTAGCCGCTTTACGTACTACATTTTCCGTTGGTGTATCCACACCGTTCGCGTCTGTTTTGCAAATAGAAGTTACCCAAATAGTACGGAAAACTTTCCGTTTCATAGGGTCATTAGGTAGAGTTTCGTCTCCTTCACTGGCTAATATGAAGTCTCCCTCATTTTCTCCATCTTCATCTTTTGTGTGATACCTACGAAAATAGGCAACAGGCGTTTCTTGCTCAAATCTGTTAAGATTGATAGTAGGAAAAATAGGTTTTTTGCCTTGTTCCTCTCTATCGTCATTATCATTGAGCAATTTAATGAATACATTTGCTATTCGCTTGTCATTAGGAAATAGAATAGTACGGAAAGGCGATATATTAGACTTATTAGTTAATTCGCTAATATCTCCGCCCTCCATTACGATACGGTCTAATTCCTCTTCACTCATTGCATCATCATCTGATGCAATAGGGTTCGCAGTAATTAAGAAACATACCGGAACATCATTAAACGGTGTTTCAATGTCGTAAGACTCCATAGACGTTATTTGACACTTCATTTTGATTTTTGAACACCTGAAAAAACAGACCTCAACGCGAAGCCCGTAGGGGTGTTCCCTCCGTATCCATATATCGGGGAGTGATTTGGGTGCAGCTCAACACACGCAACCCCTCTCTCAAAATTTTACCTCCCCTAAAAATTTTATATAATTTTTTTGTTAAATAATGTTAAATAATCACTGTTAAATAGCTCTAAACATTGTTAATAATTGTTAACAAATAGGTAACCAAACCCAGGTATTAGACGTTTATATGGGGGTAAGGGGGTTACTAAGTAAGTAGTATATGGTTAGTTTAACATACAACTACTCTTACTTTAGATTATTACTTTAAAGTATAACTATATGGAAGATAAAGACTATTTACTTTCTAAAGTAGAAGAATTAGAAAGTAAATTAAATAAGTTAGAGACACGTTTCAATGATTTCTATAGATATGTGATTACTATAGTAACAAAGAAGCCATGGTATAAATTCTGGTAATATGATAAAAATAGAAAATAAGTTATTACAGTTAATAGAGAATGCAGTAGATGCAGAATTATCATCTAGAAGCCCATTACTGAAATCTTACTCTAAAGAAGTAAGTGTATACGTTAGTAAAAACACCTTTAGTAAGATAGTAGAACAGATGGATATTAAGTTTAAGGATGTGTCTACTATAGATTTTAGGACTAGTGGTGGAGTAACGGTATCTATTTATATCGCTAATATTCCCGATGATATGTTTGATATAGGTATATTTAACAGTTGATTTATGAAAAAGATAAATAGCACAGCTTACTCTGGTAAGTATATAGATTATGATAATAAGAAGTATTTCTTAGCACCTGAGAGAAGTACTTTAGGTTGTAGTGGTTGTTCCTTAGTAGGTAAAGGGAAATGTACTAAGAAAGTAACAGATTACTGTACTCAGGGTTATATTCTAGTAGAAGTAAAGTAACATGTTAGTAGATATTAATACAGAATTAGGTATGACAATATACGATCCAGAACTAGCAGAGATAATTAAAGAGCGTACTCCAGTAGATATAGCAGGAGTATCTTATTACATAGAACCTGCAAAAGGAGGTTCTTGTGATGGTTGTGTGTTCAATAACGGTAAGAAATGTCCTCAGAGAGCTATTACTTTTTGTACTTCTAATGGAGGAAATATACTAGTTAAAGCGGAACCACAGAGTAAATAATACGTTATAAGGGAATAAACTAAGTTAAAATATTATGGAAGATAAAGTACTAGAAACAGTAGTTGACGGCATTAAGTGGAATATGTTAAAGGATGTGTTGGTTAAACCACTGCCTGCAATTATGGTTACTAAGGAGTTTACAGAACAAGTACCTAACGGTAAAGTAGATGAAGAAGGATTTAACGAGTATGATACTAAGACAGAGATAAAAGAGGTAGAATCTGATTGGGCTACTGGTATCGTACTGAAGATTCCTTCACATCTAAAGGATGTTGAGTTCAAAGTAGGTGATACAGTTGCTTATAATAAGAAATTTGCAATGTATTTTGACCTAGTAAAAGATACTCAGTTAGTGAAACCTTATGATCTTATTGCCGTTAAATAAGATAAGTTCTAAATTTCATATTACAGATTGGGAGAGCTCGACGAAAGTCGGGCTTTCTTTTTATATATTAATTAATTGTTAACAAATGTTAAAAGCTATTAACAATTTTAACATTCTAGCGTTTATTAGGCATATGGAAAAATTAATGGTTATAGGTCTCTGCTTTTCCATAATATGGCTTGCCATATGGGGACTTAACGATAAAAATAAAAATTAATATGGAATACACTTTTACAAGAGATTTTGGCTTTTTCAAAGAAAACGATGTTCTTACTTGGGATGAAGAACTTGATGCTTTTACTATGGATGTAAAAGACGAGAATGGTTTTAGATCTGCGATGCTCGATGAAAGAACAGCTGAAAACATGTTCAATGAAGGTATTTTATCAGTTGGTATCGAACCAAGAGATAATAAGATTGATAAAACTGTTGAGTTTATCGACACTCTTCTTGATACTTATGCTAAGGACTATGAGGAGATGAAGAAAAAGGCTGATAAAGGTGAAGTTCAACCGTGTGTTAAAGTTGAAGCTGAAACCGTTTATTACAATCTTACTAAAGTATTAACCAAAATTAAAGACGAATTAACGAATGAATAAATTAGTAAAAACGGTATCTAAATCCGAATTACTAATGGAGTTCTTAAAAAGTCTTAATGGAATACTTGACTTAACTAATAGGGAGATGGAGTTGTTAGCCTGCTTAATAGAGTTAGATATTAACACTCCTAAACTCCCTAATATTGATAGGAATGTAATATCTACTGAGAATAGAAAGTATGTTAATCGTACTTTAGGCATTACTCCGGATAATTTAAGTAGGTACATAGCTAAGTTCAAGGCTTAGGGCATACTACAGAAAGGTAGAGGAGAGAGTGAAGTACATGTAAATAAGGCTTTAATTCCAGAGATAATCGGAGATAGAGTACAAGTAACAATAATACTAAAAGTAAAGAAAGATGAAGATGAGATCACTGCTAATTGATGCAGGTTCAATCATACTTTGGAAGGACTATAACATACTGAATAGATTATGGCATAAATTGATAGGTAAAACATTGCCGTTTAATAGATTCTCTTTAGTAGGGCAGAAGACGGAACTGCTTACTTCGGATAAACTGGAAGATGTTATAGTATATGAACCTATAAGAAAGTATAGTAAATTAGAGAGCAATAAACTAAAATGTATATCATATAACTTAGCTTCTACTAAGGATTGGAATGAAGTAGTTACTGTGATTAACTTAATTAGACCTAATACTCTGAATATTGACAGTAGTGTTGAGAAATGTAAATACTACAAGAAAGTTGACTGGAATGAGAAACTAGACGAGTATATATACTAAATTAAGTAATAAGTATAATATACCATATCAAGTAATAGAAGTAATATGCAACAGTCCATTTAAGTTCGCGAATCAATCTATAAGTAATTTAGACCCTAAACCAGTAATGTTTGCTTACTTAGGTAAAATAAAGATAAAGAAACGTTATGAAGAAGATGCCAAAAGTAGATGAGTATGACCCAGTAATATACCCTAGAATGTTATGGGTAACTGGACAGTTAGAAGGGTTAAATAAGATATTCACGTTTACTAAGATGAATGATACTTCTGTAGAAGCAGAGAACGGATACAGAGATTTACTAGATAGCTCAGGAGTATTAGCAACATGTCCAGTAGTCAGGAAATCTGATAGAAAGAAAGGCGTGGTAGTAATCATATTAGATTGTAATGAACTAATACCTGGTGATGAAGCACACGAAGCCGTACATGCAGCAGATTATATATTTAATGAATTAGGTATGTACTCACAGTCATTTGCAGAACACAATGAACAGTATGCTTACTTAGTTGGATGGATAGCTGGTTGCATTAGTAAAACAATAATAAAATTAAAACAATATGACACACGAAGAGAGTCTGATGATGTGGAAGATAGAGCTTGACAACTTTAATAAGTCAGGTATTGACAAGGCTTCCAAAGATATTAAGAAACTATATGAAGTACTTGATAAGGTAATTACAACTGGTACTATTACTTATGAAGATTTTACTAAGGATATGATAGATGAACTAACTACTTTAATGGTTGAGGCCGGTAAAGAGGGTAAAGAGCTTGATAGAGCTACCGAAGTTGATACTATTTGCAAACGTTTAACTGAGAAGTATGAAGCGAAATATAACGAGGGAGAGCCTGTAGAAGGAGATGAGGAACTTTCAACAAATAATTCACAGGTACAAGACGAATCGGGAGTATGTGAACCCGAATGTGCCTCTGAAGAGAGCAGAGGAGATACTACAGAGATTGGTTAAAGAAGATTATTTAGGTTACAGAATATAATAATATGAAAAAATATTTTAACAAGCGCACTAACGGTGATGTATACGTAGTAGAATTCGAGAATCAGAAGTTTGATACATTAAAGTATAATAGTGCAGGCATTGACTATAGCTACTTCATCGAAGAGGATGGTATGTTTATAGTATTAGATGAAAATGGCGATGAACTAGAATCCTTCGAAGTTAAAGCTAATGATGTTGTGTTGAGAATGTATTCTTATACGAAGAACTGGCAAGAAAAAGTATACATTAGGATTACAGATCCAGCGTTGTTAGCTTACTATGATAACCTCAGAGAACATCGTGAGATTATAGATAAAGAGGCAGAGAAACTTAAACAAGCTGCCTATAATAATGACCTTAAATGTGAACCAGCGTAATGGAAAAGATAATCGTAAATAGTTATGGAGATGCAATTGCACTTAATACAGAAACTAATGAGATAAGAGAGAAGATCGAAGGACTTAGTTATGATACTATAATCAGAGCACACGAAGATGCTCAAGTAATAACTAAAGATGAAGTAGTAAATGTTAATAAAGGAGAATGGGTTATTACTGTACACAGATGGAGCGAAAAAGGTAATAAAGCTAAAGTAATAGTAATATCTGATCCTGCTACAATTCACGATCTGAACGAATGGAAAGAAGAACTTGATACTCCAGATTTAGCCGGAATATCTTTAGACGAAAATATTAATGAAGCTGTTTGATATACTTGGTGGTAAAGTAATAATTCATTCAGACGCCTTAGGTATCCCATGTTTTAAAAAGATATGGGATGCCGATAAGGCAGATAAAGAGCATGCTACTAAAGTAATCAGTTACATAGTATTGAAGAACAAATGGGATAGTCCATATGTACTCAGTATGAACTCTGATTCTATAGAGACTAAGCTCAAAGAAGAATTATTCAACGACGTCAACTACAGTCTCACTGATGATGAACTGCTTTGTGAAGAGCAATATAAGCAATTCTGCGATACTAACCTACTTAAGATGTTACGTAATATGCGTCGTAAACTAGATAGTTTTAGCGATTACTATGAACAATCTCTAGGTGAGGAGCTAGATGAAAAGAAGATCGAGAAGTACTTGGCTGGATTCGAGAAGGTAAAAGGGTCCTATATTACTTTAGATTTCTTAGAGAAAGCGGTTAAGACAGAAGAGCTTACGACATCTAAGGTTAAGGGTGATTCTAAGATCAATCCTTATGAGTTGGCAAAATAATACAGTAAAAAATAACCAGAATTAAACAACACGTTATAGGTGTTATAAATAGAACTAAATATGAAAAAGCAATTGATTATTACAATAGACGCTACGCAGGGTTCAGAAAAAGCTTGGGCGGATATTAATGAAGCACATGAAGCAATAATGAAGGCGAATAAGCCTTCATTGTGGCAAAGAATTAAATCTTGGTTCTAATAACCAAAAGGTCCGACGGGGACGGACAATAAGTATTCCCCGGCACATATTGGGGTATAACGTAATTGGCAGCGTCGCCGGCTCTAACCCGGTATGATTTGTGTGGGTTCGAATCCTACTGCCCCAACCAATTGATTTTTTACTATGTCGTACAGAGATATTGATCCTAAATTAGCAGGTATATATATATTCAAAAATAATATTAACAATAAGTGTTATATAGGACAAGGAGTATCGTTGAGAAAAAGAATAAAACATCATTTTAGTAATATAAAGACTAAACGTTACGATTTACCACTATATAAGGCTATTGAGAAACATGGCATTCATAACTTTACTATAGATATATTAGAATCATTTATTCCTGATACTAGTCTAACCTTAGAGGAATTAATTAAGAAGTTAGACGATTTAGAAATAAAGTATATCGAGTTATATAAAGCTTATACGGAAGGTTATAACTGTACTAGAGGTGGAGATTATGGAGTTTTAGGGTTGAAGATGACTAAAGAGCAGAAGCAAAAGATTTCTGAAATATCTAAACAAAGAGCTCAAAATTACTATAAGCCTATCTACTTATACAATATAAAGGATAAATCTATTATATATGCAATTAGTGTAACTCATGCCGCTAATATAGTAGGCTTTCATAGATCTTGTATTATAAGATGTGCCAAAGGAGAATATAACGAGACTCATGGATATTTAATTGCTTATACAGAAGAGGAATTAAATACAAAAATACACTCTTATAAGAGGAGTAAGTATAATAGTATAAAGAGTTAACAATGGTAGATTTCGAAAAATAGATCAAAAATAGTGACAAGTTTAGAGGCCCAGCGCTATAGTATTTAGCTACTGGGCATTATTGTTAGTACCCAGAAGGAACTTCAGAGTTCTTCGCGTACTGGGATGAATAGATGGATAGATGTAAGTATGGTTATACTGCTGATGATGGAGACTTTATCAGTGGGTATAACTATTTTTATTTAAACTTCTGTCCTATTCAGAGAATCATCTATAATACTATTACTAATCCAGATGGTTCTACTACGATAAAGAAAACACGTGATCTACAGTTTCCTGACTTCTATGACTATGACTATTACTTCTTCTAGGCAGTAGAACAAGCTGAAACAGAAGGTAAACACTTATGCGCATTAAAGAGTAGACGTAAAGGTTACTCATATAAGAATGCAGCTATGGCATGTCGTAATTACTATCTGTTTGCAGGTAGTAAGACGTACATCTATGCTAGTAACAAGCAATACCTTACTGAGGACGGTATACTTACTAAGGCTTGGGACTATATGGACTTTATAGACAAGAATACAGCCTGGGGTAAGAAGAGATCTGTGAACACTTAGATGCGTAAACGTGCCGGTTTCTATACTAAGGACGAGTATGGTAATGAGGTTGAATTAGGTTTCAAATCAGAGATTATTGGTGTTACTTTGAAAGATAATCCAGACGTAGTACGTGGTAAAGCAGGTAAGCTTATTATATTCGAAGAGGCCGGTTCTTTCTCTGAATTAGGTGCAGCATGGCAGATTGCTAGACCATCTGTAGAACAAGATGGTATGGCATTCGGTACTATGATTGCATTTGGTACTGGTGGTGATGAAGATAGCCATTTTGAGACTCTTAAAGACATGTTCTATAACCCAGATGGTTATAACTGTTTAGGCTTTGATAACATATGGGATGAGACTCCATCTGATAAGAAATGTGGATTCTTTATACCACAGTATACTAATATGGACTTCCGTGATGACAAAGGTAACCGTCTATATATGGATGTAGATGGTAATACATTACGTAAGAAATCCTTAGAGTATATACTAACAGATCGTAGAAAAGTAATAGAAAATGCTACCAACTCTGTAGCAGTAGATAGATACGTCGCAGAACACTGTATAACGCCCTAGGAGGCATGTTTGGAGTTCGGAGGTAATATCTTCCCTAAGAAGGAGTTACAAGAGCAATTAGCCAAGATTAGGATCAATAAGCACCTAAGTAATCATAAGTAGGTAGGTGATCTGGTATGGAATACGGATGGATCCCTCAAATGGGTTATCAAGAAGTTAGGAGATATAACTCACTACCCATTGAAGAGAGACGATGACCCAACTGGTTCTATAGTAATATGGGAACACCCAGTACCAGATGCCCCTATAGGTCTGTACATACTTGGGGTAGACCCGTATGACCACGACTAGTCAGGTACTAATTCATTGGGCTCTACGTTCGTTTACAAGCGATTCTAGAGCTTTGAGAACTATTATGATATAATAGTCGCTGAATACACTGGAAGGCCTTAGACGGCAGAAGAATACTACGAGAACCTGCGTAAACTAGCAATATACTACAATGGTAGAATAATGTATGAGAATGAGCGTAAAGGTCTATTCCCATACTTCACAGCTAAGCATTGTGACTACTTACTTGCTGATCAACCAGATATCATATCAGATATAGTTGGTAATTCCAAAGTATAGAGAAAAAAGGGTTGTCACATGAACAAACAGATTAAGCAATGGGGTGAAGGCTTAATCAAAGACTGGTTAAATGAAGAACAAGCACCCGGTAAAAAGAACTTACACAACATACTATCAGAGCCGCTATTAGAAGAACTTATAAGCTATAATGACACAGGAAACTTCGATAGGGTCATGGCGTTGATGCAAGTAATGATCTATAGAGAACAGCTCTATAATCTCAAGGTTAAAGAAAAGAAGAAAGAGAATAAGAATAGGGTACTATTTGAAGGTCCTATCTTTACTCAAGCGTGGTTTCATGACGATGAAGTCACAGATAATTTAGAAGCATATATGTTTTAACTATGAAGAATATTAATCAGTTCCCTATTTAGAAGTTACCCATGTCTAAGAAGACTCAAGATTGGAGAGAGTCTTGCGTAGACTATATAATAGGAAAGAGCATGGGTGGCTCTAGAAATGGTAATAACAGAACTCGCAAGGAAGAAATGTAGACATACTATGATCTGTATAATAGTATATACAATGAGAAGGATCTAAAGTATGTTACAAATCCATTTAAGCAGGAAGATGGATTCCCTGCAATGGCTTAGGATTATAATATTGTCAAGCCTAAAATTGACTTATTACTTGGTGAGGAGACTAAAAGACCATTTAACTTTAGAGTGGTACGTACTAGTGATATAGCTACTAGCGAGATGCAAGACAAAGCTAAGTAGATGCTAATAGACTATATACAAGCTAGTATCATGAGTAAGTTAGGACCAGAAGAGTAGGCAAGATATCAGCAAGCTTTACAGTCTGGTGAGATTATGCCTCCTGAGCAAATACAGAAGTACATGAGTAGAGACTATAAGGACATAGCAGAGATCACCGCTTATCATAGTCTTAATTACTTAAAGAATAAGTTGAACATTACTCATGAGTTCTATAAAGGTTGGAAAGATGCATTGATAGGTGGTGAAGAGGTATACTATGTTGGAATACAGAATGGTAATCCCTGCCTTGAACGTATCAATCCTCTTTACTTTGATTATGATACTGATACATCTGACCTAGAGTTCATTCATGACGCACAATGGTGCGTATATGAGATGAAACTATCAGCTACAGATATCTATGATAGATACTATGACAAACTGTCTGAAAAACAGCTAAATCAGTTGCTAGACATGATGGAAGATGGTGCTAAAGGTGGTATTAACCCTGAAGTAAGAAAGACGTCTATGGACTTCCCACACTTCAAGATGCACAACATTAACGGTTTTACTACTAACCCATTTGATTCATCTAGTAGTATAAGTGTGTGGCACTGTTGCTGGCAGTCGTTTAGAAAGATTGCATTCGTAACTATAGCTGACCCTGAAACTGGAGAACCAGTAGAGTATATAGTAGACGAGTCATACAATGTAACTGGTATGGAAATTAGTGTAGAATGGAAATGGATCATTGAAACGTGGGAAGGATATAGAGCAGGTGAAGACTTATACTTTGGTATAGAACCTCTTGAATACCAACATGTATCAGCTGATAATCCTAATGCACAAAGATTACCGTACACCGGTGTGATATACAATAATACTAATAGTAGACCTAGGTCATTAGTAAGTATGATGAAACCGTTACAGTATATGTATATAGTACTGTGGTATAGACTAGAGTTAGCAATGGCTAGAGATAAAGGTAAAGTAGTGAATATGGATATTACTTAGATACCTAAATCTATGAACATTGATGTAGCTAAATGGATGCATTACTTATCTGCACTAGGAGTTAACTTCATTAATCCTTATGAAGAAGGTTGGGATATACCTGGTAGAGAGGGAGGCAAACCATCGTAGTTCAATCAAATTACAGCTTTAGATCTTACTATGGCTAATACTATAGATCAATACATTAAGCTGATGGATAAGATTGAATCAATGTTGTCTGAGATTACCGGCGTATCTAAACAGAGAGAAGGAGCTATCTCATCTAATGAGTTAGTAGGTAATGTAGAGAGATCCGTAATACAGTCTGCTCATATTACTGAACCATGGTTCTGGACACATAATCAAGTAAAAAGAGAGACATTAGTAATGTTACTTAATACTGCTAGGTATGCATGGAAAGATACTAAAACATCGTTGCAATATGTATTTGATGATGCAACTAGAGCATTTATAACATTATCAGATTAGATGTTCTACGAAGATCTAGATGTATTTGTAGAAGATACTACTAAGAATCAACAGAACCTCGAAGCATTGAAGAATTTAATGTAGCCAGCCATGTAGAATGGAGCCAGCCTGCTTGATATAGCTGAGATTATTACTTTGGATAATGTCAATATGATCAAGAATAGATTAGAAGAAATCGAGCAGAAACGTATGGAACAACAGCAGGCTATGGAACAAGCTCAAGCTGAACGTGAACAGCAAATGGCTCAAATGGAAAATGAAGTTAGAGAAGAAGAGTTGATGATAGAAGAAGCTAAGCTCGATCTTGAGAAGTATAAGATTGATGCTGATAATGCTACAAAGATTACGGTAGCTCAGCTTAATGCTTATAGAGGTACAGAGGATATGGATCAGAATGATAATGGTATACCAGATCCTATGGAAATAGCAGCACAAGCATTAGAAGAGAGAAAACAGATGTCAGACGAAGCTTCTAAACAACTTGATATTAGAGCTAAGATGAGAGAACAGGATCTTAAAAGAGATATCGAGAATAAGAAGATAGAACTCGAAAAACAGAAGTTACAGGCTCAGAAAGATATTCAGAAACAGAAGGACGATGCAGCTTTAGAAAGAGAGAGAATTAAGGCTAGAACAGCATTAAAGAATAAAGTAGCAGGAGAGAAGTAATGAAGGTAATACAGAATAAACTAATACCATTTAAGGGTTACTCATACATTAACCTGTTTGGTTTGATATTTACTAGAGATAAAAGTAAAATATCAGCTAAGTCCTACAACCATGAGAAGATTCATCTCAAGTAGATGTAGGAGATGTTATGGATACCATTCTATCTATGGTATGGCATTGAATACATTCTTATAAGATTATGCAGACTATTTTCTAAACAAAGTACTGTTTACCACGATGTATCTTTTGAAGAAGAAGCATATAATAACCAAGACGATTATACGTATCCTGAAACTAGAAAGCATTACTCTTGGTTGAAGTATCTTAAAATTGGTAGCTTTAAGGAAAGATGGACAGAAACGCGTTTAAACAAAGGATGAAAGCATTTAAGACTTATCGGGAGTAGAATCCCGGTAAGACTTATTTTGACTTTAAAGCTTATGCAGATGGAGGAGAAATACCACCATCTAATAAACCTATAATACCTGAAGAGCCTCAACCATATAAAGGTAAGTTGTATAAGGATAGATATGGTCGTAAGTATACTGAAAGTCAGTTGGATGATTATTATGACAATAGTACTGATGAAATTGATAGATTCACTGGGAAACCATTCGTCAGAGGATTGAAACCTGTAGGTGATATTGAAGATGCTGCTAACATGACTCCAGTTGGAGATGCAATATCAGCATACGATATATACAGTTCTATTAAGTAGTCAGACTGGCAAGGTGCTGGATTAGCTGCAATGGGGTTGATACCGTTTATGCCTACTGGTAGCAATAAACTATTCAGAAAATCTGCAACTAAGCCTAAGAGTACTTATATCCCTAAAGTAGATCCTAACTATAAGCAGAAAGTAATTAGTAAAGCCCTTAATGAACAAGAGGCTTATAGCACCATGCCTTAGAGCGTTGTGGAAGAGATTACTGATCAGCGTAACAGAAGTTATGAGTTGATGCAGGAACCTTATGCTAAAAATAGGGCAAAACAAGTTGATGAGCAATACGGTACAGATTATCTTAAAGTATATGATAGTATGCTAGATAAATACGTAGATGTCAACGAATATTTCAAACTTCCAGAACCACAGTATAAATAGATGGAAAGACCAACTATAGCTGCTCAGGTAACTCCAGCTAAGGGTACTACTATGTATTTCAATAGAGATATGATAAAGACTCCTGAAGATATCCCTAGCAATGTGGTACTTCATGAAATGGGTCATTTGGTCGATGGTGCAGCTGGAATGAATAATGAGTTCTTAAAGAAGCTTGGAGATAAGAGTAAGTTTATACCTTTTAATCAAGCCAGAACTATGTATCCTAATATGACAAGAGAAATGTACAATAACATATTGTAGGGTACTGAAATTAAGAGTTACATGAATCAGTTTAGAAACTATCTGCAAGAGAAAGGTAAACTGAATAAAGGAAATTACACAGGGAGTTATAAGAATCTTAGACAAGAACTATTAGAAGCTCCTAGAGAAAGCTTTAATAACATTAAGGCAATCTTCAATCTCTATAGAAGTCCTAAGTTATTTAATAAGGACTTTAATATGATTCCTGTAGTTAGTACTGACTCAAATCGCGATATAGTATGAAAACAATATCTAAGGCTAACGATTACTTAGAAACTGAGCTTTAAAGAAGAGAACCGGTAAGAGTACCGAAGAACTTACTCATAGTAAGAACCCATTGACACGCAAACGTGCTATCTTTGCACAGAATGCTAAGAAGTGGAAACACAAAGGAAGAAAGAAAAAATAATCTAATTATATATAATTATGGACGAAATTACATTAAACGGTTTTGAAGTATTTGAAGACTTCCTGCCAGGAGCTAATGTACCTAAGAAAGAAACACAGCCCGCTGGCGATGATGAAAACAAAGATATCCTAGATAGTGTAGGTGAATCAATGACAGACGAGGAGCTGGAAGCATTGCGTAATCCTAAGAAAGAAGAGGATACAAAGGATGATAAACAGGAAGAAGAAGTTAAAGAACCTGTTAAAGAGCCTAAAAAAGAAAGTAAGAAAGAAGATAAGAAATCAGAATCTGAAGAAGAGATCGAAGAAGAAGTAGTTGAAGAACCAACTAATGAACCAGATAGTAATGCAGTAAGTGCATTTTTTGGTGTAATGGCGGAGAAATTCGGATGGGAAATGGGTGACGATGATGAAGTACCTAGTACACCAGAAGAGTTAGTAGACTATTTTCAAGCAGTAATCGAAGAGAACTCAGTGCCACAATATGCTAGTGAAGAAGTAGAAGCACTGGATAATTTTGTAAAGAATGGTGGTAACTTGAGAGATTACTTTGAGATTGATGGTGAACTTGATCTGGAAGACTTTAGTATTGAAGATAATGAAGTGAATCAGAAGATTATCCTTAAAGAATTCCTTAAAGAGAAAGGTTATAGTAATAAGCAAATTGATAAGAAACTTACTAAGTATGAAGATGCTGGGTTACTTGAAGATGAAGCAGAAGATGCTTTAGAAGCCTTAAAAGAGATTAGAGAGAACAAGAAACAACAGCTATTGAAAGATCAAGAAAACCAAGCTAGAGAAGCTGCGAAGCGTCAACAGGAGTATTTTAATAGCGTTGTCAACGAAATAAAAGGCATGCAAGATATACGCGGTATTAAAATCCCAGAAAAGGATAAAAAACAACTGTTGGAGTATATCTTTAAGCCAGACGCTGATGGTAAGACACAGTATCAGAAAGACTGGTCCAAGAGCGTAAAGAATTTACTCGAGTCTGCTTACTTTACAATGAAAGGCGATACACTACTTAAAGCTGCGAAGAACGAAGGTTCTAGTGACGCCATCAGTAAGTTCAAAAATAGTTTGAATAAAACTGGAGTGAGTAGAAGGACGAAGAAAACGGACAACACTAGCGATATAGATATGTGGAAGTCTTTTGTGCAGCAGTTGCGTGTAAATTAATAATAAACTAAATAAATTAAAATTACTAGTATTTTATGGATAATAATATTCTAAATAACTTAGTTTTATACAAAGGTAAATGGTTTTCAGACTTGATTGACACTGCCAAAATCAGTGCAGCTTCGCAATAGAACCCATATCAGGTTGCTACCGTATTGTCTTATGTATTCGGAACTAAGGATAGCGGTTACAACACTTCCCTGGATATGTTAACAGGTGGTCTTGGTAACGTTATGACGATTGACCAACCGAGCTGGGAGTGGAGTGTAATGATTGATGCTGATAGAGCAGTTACAATTAGAGATGCAAAATGGAACGGTGCTGCTATTACTGCTGATTCTACTCCGGGTCTGGGTAATACTCCTATCCAATTGTGGCTTGAAGATAACTGGTTCGGTCCTACAGCTATCTTGGAATTCGATGATAAAGAATACCAAGTACGTGTAGCTGGTGCTCCTTACCAAGATGGTAACCTTTGGGTTTACACTTGCTTCGTAGCAGACGGACAACCTTCATCTTATATCCCTGCTGACCTGCTGACTCCGGGTAGCCAAGTATCACGTCTTGCTTCTGCTGTAGAAGAATACAGTGAAGAAGGTGATATCCTGAACTATAATACTCATTTCAAAATGCGTAATTATCTGACGACAATTCGTATTAACTATGATATTACTGGTTCAGCTTATTCTACGGTTATGGCTATCGCACTGAAAGATCCTAAAACAGGTAAATCTTCTTACTTGTGGGCAGACTATCAGGAATGGGTTGCTATGCGTGAGTGGTATAAGAGATGTGAGAGAATGTTGGTTTACATGAAAAACAATGTAAACAAAGATGGTTCTTGTAATTTGAAAGGTACTAACGGTCGTCCAGTATTTATTGGTGCTGGTTTGCTGGAACAGATTGCTCCATCAAATAGACGTTACTACACTGAATTGACAGCAGAACTGTTGGAAGATTTCTTGTTCGATCTTTCTTACAATGTACTGGGTACTAACGAACGTAAGTTTGTTGGTTTGACTGGTGAAATGGGTATGAGAGAATTCGACAGAATCTTGAAAGAAAAAGTTGTTAACATGAACTTGATTGATACAGTATTCGTAACTGGTTCTGGTGATAACTTGACTTTCGGTGGTCAATTCAAGACTTACAAGATGACCAATGGAATCGAATTGACTCTGAAATATTTCCCACTTTACGATGACTTGACTTACAACCGTAAGTTACATCCAGTTACTAAGAAACCTCTGGAATCTTATCGTATAACATTCCTGGATCTTGGTAGACGTGATGGTGAAGCTAACATCGTAAAAGTAGTTCGTAAAGGTCGTGAGTTCGTAACTTGGTATACTGGTGGTGCTGTTGCTCCGTCTGGTTATGCTAACTCTAAGAATACTCTGAGATCTAATGGTAAGGACGGTTATACCGTATACTTCCTTGGTGAAATGGGTATTATGTTGAGAGATCCAAGAGCTTGCGGTGAACTTATCATGGAGGCAGAGTAAGAGTTAATTTCTCTGTAACCTAGGGGCCTTCGGGCCCCAAACCCTTATAACTGGATATTCTAATATTTATATTATGGAAGTAATCGTTAAAATTATTAAAAGTAATCCTTGGACTGGTATTACTAAATGGCCTACGTGTTTTGATTGGGTTGGATCTTATTGGACAAGATCAGGTAACCGTTACACAGGTCTTACAGAAGAAGACGCTAGACGTCTAGAAAAAGAAATTGGTTATGCAGAAGGACAGCTGTCATCAACTAGTGAGTTTTGGAAAACTTTCGGTTGCAAGATAGGTAGAGACGGTATTATACTGCATACAGAAAACCCTTATGATGAACTTCAATATCTGTTCCTGAAGAGTCATAAAAGAGTAGCAGATGGTATTAATAAGATTAAACCTTCTACTGATTATGTGATGACTAACAGTGACAATGAGGCAGAAGAAACTAATAGAATTAATAAAGCTAAACGTGAAGCATATAGAGAAATGGATAAGATGTCTATTGAAGATATGCGTAAGTGTTTGAGACTCTATGGTATTAAATCTGATACTATGTCTAATGAGCTTGTAGAAGCTAAGATGGGAGAGAAGATTGAAGAGTCACCTAAGAACTTCATGTTGAAGTGGGTTGATAATCCTAATAAAGAAATTAACTTCGTAATTGAAGAAGCCATCTCTAAAAACATTATCAGAAAGAACAGAGCTAATTATTACTTTGGTACTGACTTGATTGGTAATGGTCTTGAAGATGTTATTGCTTACTTGAAAGACAAGAAGAACAGTGACATTAAGATGGCAATACTTAATGAAATTAAGTCTAAATAATGAATAACCGTACTGCACATATTTAGTTTAAAGTTATCCTAGATAAGAATGCTTAGGGAGTTGCCTTCGGTGGTGCTCCTGCATTCCTACCTTAGGAGACAGACTTATTTCTTAATCAAGCTTAGATTGAGATCTTAAGTAATAAGATAAGCGGCAACAATATACTTAAGATAGGCTTTGAAGGATCTCAATAGAGAATCTCAGAACTAGATGCTTTAGTACGTACAGATAAGAATATATCTGCTACTAATACAGAGTATAATGAGTTCTTATTAGAGAATGTGCATAACAACGGAGAGAGATTCACTATATGGGGTATTCAATTAAAGTACGGTAATTACCCTACTAATTGCTTACTAGTGGATCACAATACAGCTGGTCTATTTAAGTAGACCTATAATAATATACCATGGGTAGAATTCCCAGTTGCCGTACTAGAGGATAATGATTTACTCATATATGTAGATCCTATCATGATGCAAGAGAATCAGTATAAACCTACTGATGGTAAATATGCAGTTGATATTACTTATATCAAGAAACCTACACCATTTGATTATACCAAGCCTGATAGTGAATTAGACTTACCAGATGATGTGATGAATGAGATAATCAATAGAGCTGTAGTATTAGCATTAGAGAATATTGAATCTCAAAGAACATCAACCAAACTATAGTTGAACCAATTATCTGAATAATTATGACCGAAAGACAATTCCAAATAGCATTCGAGAGATAGTTGTAGAGTATAGTTCCAGGATATAACACTACTATTAAGCTTACTTCAGATATGATATTTCATTATATTAACAGAAGTAAAGATGAATATGTTAAGTCATTATATAGAGTTTTTCAACAAAACCAAGAGATAACAGATAAACTACGTACTTTAGTAAGTAAGAAGATATATACTAAGTCCGACTTTAGTACCGAAGATAATAGATGGTTGACAGACTATCCTGAAGGTTATGTGTTTACAGTAGGTGAAGAAGTTTATATTGATATTTATTTTAATGCTTGCCCACTCTTAGTAGTTAGGACGAGAGACGTATTAGAGGCTACCATAGAGACAGTAGATAGAATTCTAGAAAACAGTCTGTCAGAATACCACTTGCACCACAATCAAGCCAGACCTGTTCGTTTATATACAGAGAACAAAATAGTCTTGATTACAGATGGTAATTATGGTATTACCAAGTATATTGTAACTTACTTAAGAAATCCTAAAGATTTAGGTAGTAATCTAAAAGAAGAATATACAGAGTTACCTGAAATAACTCACCAAGAAATTGTTGATGCTGCGGTTAGACTATATCTATCAGAAGCTGCTTCAACTAAACAGTCAGACAATTCTGACAATTAATTTTTAATTTTAGCGTTCGTTTGACGTGGAAATCTGAAATAAGGAAAGTAGAAAAACGAATATGTTAGACGGCGCGCAAATTGTCTAATATGTATTATGTATACGCATAAGAAGAGAATAGAAACTTCTAAAGAAAATTCATTAGAATACGTTATGAAAGCTAGATTAAATGACGCAAAATAGAGATCTAGAAAACATAATGTATATTTTGATTTAACATATTAGGATATGTTAAATATGTGGTCTAGACAAAATGGTCTATGTGCGTTATCAGGTATACCAATGACACATTAGATCTACTCTGGAAAAGTTAGTACAAATCTAAGTATTGATCGAATAGATCCTAATAAAGGTTATACTAAAGAAAACACATAGTTAGTATGTTCCTGCGTCAATATGATGAAAGGTATGTTAACTATAGAGGAATTGATTCAATTCTGTCAAGCAATACTTAATACGCAAAAAACTTTAATACAATGATTCAACACGTAGATTATATTCTAATCGGTAAAAACCTGCCTGCATCATATACCACAGCTGATGCTCTTTCAGCAGGTGATGTTGCTTTGTTCGACCAGAATAGAGCTATCATTAAAACAGCTGCTGATGCAGTAAACGCTACTTCTTTGTATGTAGGTGTAGCTCAGAATAAGATCAATGTAACTATGCCGGATGGTACAGTTGCACAGAAAGCTAACATTAAATTCGGTAATGAAATCCAGAAGGCTTCTAAACCATCTGCTGTAATTGGCGAATATGTAGCTCCTGTTCAAGATAAAATTGTTATCACTCTTACTGATGCTGAGATCGTTGCTGGTCACAGATATGTACTGAGAATGGTATACAAAGATATCTATGAAGCACCGGGTCAGTTTACTCATACTTATGAAGTATACGCTAACTCTGCTGATGCTGAGGATTTAGCTGCTGCTATCGTTAAGAAAATCAACAAACACAAAAATCGTAGAATTCAGGCTCAAGCTGCTGCTGCTGTTATTACTTTGACTGCAATGGAAAAAGATGATAACGAAGGCGTTTACTCTTTGAGTGAATACTCAGTAGTTAGCATGGAAGCTACTCTTTATACTACTATTCCGGGTGCTCTGTTGAGCAATCAGCCGATGGCTATTCCGGGTGCTACTATTGTTAAAACTCCTGGTACACCGGGTAAAGGTTACTGGAAACAAGTACGTGATGCTGAAGTACGTTTCATGGGTTACCAAGGTCATGTATTTACTGGTGCATATCCTGAAGTAGAACAGGCTAGAATGGTAGAAGAAGGTGCTACTTACGATTACATTACTATCGAAAACGATAATCTGTACTTAAGTAATGATAACCAGTATATCAAAACTACTCCGCTTACTACTGAATTGTACGTTAAGCATTCAAGTGGTTTTGCTAATTCTATCGTTGCTAAAGGTATCGAAGCATTTATTTCTGGTAAAGCAGCCTAATAATAAATTACTGTAATAACGAAGTGGGGCGGGTTGGATTATTCCTTCCCACTCCACTTTTTTTATTTTGATAATATGAATAAAATAGTAAACGCAAATATAAAAGACGATATACTTAAGTTCGAAGTAGTATCAGATGTATCTATCGTTGGAGATTAGATAGATCATACTATTTATGTAAACGAATGTAGTAACATCGACAATTTGTACAGTGACGATCCTGAGCTCCAAGACTACGTGTTTGACAGCACTAATAGTACTATTACAGTAAGATAGATAGTTAAAGAAGGCGAGCCAGAATTGGTAACTACTGTATATAACTATGAAATTAGTATTACATCTAATAAGATTAGTAGCTTTGATGGTAACATGAAGTATATCAAGATGTATTGTACTACCGAGAATTATGTAAGTGATTACATAGACGGAATCGTATACGATCCTAATACGTTATATAATGCTGAGATAAAGATGTTACATTGTTACTGTAACACTTGCTTAGATGATAAGTAGATGTAGAAAATAATGATATTAGTGTTCAAAAGACAACTGTTAGAATAGGCTATTGCTACTTCTCATAATAAAGAAGCAATGCAGTATTATTTAGATTTGACACGTCTAATGGGCGTTAATGTTAGTAAAACAAACGAAGGTAATGGATGTTAGAAATGTATTAACGGGGTGTGCTCGTTGTAAATGTTGCAGGTGCAACAACGAATGTATTCGTCCTCTAGATCAATTCTTTTTTGTTACTGTAGACTATAAAGGTAATTTAGTATTGATATCCGATTATGTTGATTACCCTACTGTAGAAGTAGATATGACAGATCAATAGATTACCTTTCATGATGATAATGTAACAGACTTCAATAAACCTGATACTAAACTATTCTACAATGGAGTACACAAAATTACTTGGTAAAGTAACCTTAACAGCAGATGGATTACACGATAGTGCTAGATCCTACGATAGACTATGCTTAGTATACGACTCAGCATACAGATCTTTTATATCTATTAAGGACGTACCTGCTAATGTTAGTATTGATAATAGATCATATTGGCAGCCTTTAAGTATAATTACAGCTGATAATGAGGACTTAATGGTTGATGAAAATCTGCGTATTAAGTTCGCTGATAAGGAGTATGAACCACTAGAGAATAGTGGTATGGGTTATAAGATACTGCGCAAGAGAAAGAATAATGTACTTACTCAAGATGATTTCGAAGCTCATACATTGTATGTAGTTGAGTACGACTTCTACTTGGGAGGTGAAACTATAATTATGCCAGAGGACTGTGCGATATACTTCAAAGGTGGTACTATTAACGGAGGTACATTAACCGGTACAAATACTATTGCATATGGTACTGTTACGCGTAAAGGTGATGCTACTTTTGATGGTACATGGTTGGAATCTGGTTCTGGCAGTGGAGATCTATCAGAGCTGGAAGCAAGAGTGGATAGACTAGAACAAGCTATGTTCCCTTATAAATTAACTGTAACTGGAGGTGGAGTATATAAAGAAGGTACTACTACTTCAGTAACAGTTAAATGGACATTCACTCAGGGATCTACCGAAGATACTCCTGATGATATTAAGATTAACGGTGAGTCCATTACTACTAATCAGACTAGTAAGACATACTTAGATGTATCTACTGATACTACTTATAATGTTGTAGTCACTAAAGCTGGAGTAGAGTATACCGGCACTGCAAAAGCAGTATTTGTTAATCCTTCATACTTTGGTGTAGTAGTAAGTAACTTCACACCTACAGAAGATTCTATTAAGAATCTATCCAGTGGTGACATTATTAAAGATACTAAGACTTATACTACTCCTACATTTACGCAGAACGCTTAGAAGAACTGTTATGCATATCCTAAATCATTTGGTATATTAACTAACATTAGGGATTATAACAACCAAAACCTTAATGATTCCTATGAACGTACAGAAGTAGCGGTTAACAATGAGATGTACTATGTATATGTACTTAAAACTCCATCTACTGTAACTAACTACAAGATAACATTTAATTAAAGATATATGATACAGATTATAGATAATTTTGATCACAGAAGTAAATTGCCTAATTTCGCAAGAGATTAGTTCACTACATTGCAAGACATGAAATCTTGTCCAGATAGTGATATAGATGAAGGACATATATCTTATTGCGTTTCTACTAATAAACACTATAAATTTAACTCTAGTAACTCGTCAGATGAGACACTGGGTAAATGGCGTGAATGGAAAGGCGAAAAAGGTGACAAGGGAGATAAAGGTGATAAAGGAGATGCTGGACAAAGTATATCGGCCAACTTCACTGCATTTATATTTACATCTAGTGAAATAACTCCTACTACTCCTACAGGAGGTAGTTGGGATCCAGATAGTAACGTATTCACTCCGCCTGCAGGCTGGTATACTACAGACTCTAACTTAGTAGGTACTATATGGATGTCATGGGCACAATTCCTACCAACAGGTTCAATTAACGGTGTATGGGCTCCTCCAGTAAGATTAACAGGAGAAGACGGGGAAAACGGTAAGGATGGTAAATCTATAGAGTTCATATATTGTACTTCTAATAGACAACCTACTGAAGCTGATAAACCTACTAGTACAAATGTAGATGGAGATGTACCAGCTGGTTGGACAGATCATCCATCAGGTATTAGTTCTACTATGCAATATGAATGGATGTGTGTTAGAACTAAAACAGATAGTGTATGGTCATATTGGAGTACTCCTACTATATGGGCTAAATGGGGATCAGATGGTAGAGACGGTGATGGTGTAGAGTATATTTATAAGAGAACTATTACTAATCAAGCACCTGATAGACCTACCGATGTATCACAGGAAGATGATTTTGTACCAAGCGGATGGACTGATAATCCTAGTGGAGTAAATGCAGATAACATGTATGAATGGGTATGTCAGAGAAAGTACCAAAACAATACATGGGGTGAATTTAGTACTCCTACTATATGGGCTAAATGGGGATCAGATGGTAGAGACGGTAGAATTGTATACCCAGCTGGAATATATGATGCTACCGTAACATATACAGCTACAGATACCAAGGCTCCATATGTACTACATGGAGAAAACTATTGGGTAATGAATAAAACAACTAGTTGGTTAGGTACTGCTAATGAAAATAAAACTCCTGAGGATAATTACAACTAGTATGGAGACAATGCCACATGGATACCTATGGAGCAATATGACGCGATATACACCAAGTTATTAATAGCGGATAATGGTACATTAGGTAGTTTTGTATTCAATGGAGATTATATGTTTAGCCAGCAAGGAATAGACTATTTATATAACACCGTAAATAATTACGAAGATTTTGGTGTAACAGATACTCCTTTTAAATGGAACGATGGAAGTATTTGGACAATACCATATAGTGATGCTACTGCAACTGCAGATACTATTACTATATCCTCTACAACTACTTATAGTTCCTTTCATTTTGCACAAGCTACTGAACTCCCAGAAGGACAAAAATTAAACGACTTCTATGTAGAAATAAACGGACTAGACACTGAAAGTACAACTAATTATATTGCATGGAATTACGTTGAAGCTAATGGTGTTATTAATACAGAATATATAAGAAGCTCTGGAATATTTAAACTGCATAGTACTGTACAGAATACAGAAAATGGTAATTCAGCTAGTATTCAATTGTACAGAGGTTCTACACTTACTAGCAATATAACTATAAAAATACTACCTACTACATTCACACCAAATCTCTAGATTAACGGAAGAAGTGGAGATATAATAATCAACAAAGGTACTTTTAAAGGAAGTATAAAAACTGGTTGGTATAAAATAGAATTATCTAGTAGTGGTACAGATGTGCTAGCTATTGCAGAAGCAGATACATTAATTACTATTACTGGGAGTGGAACATCACCTAGCACAATAAGAATAAAACCCCCATCCTTTATTTATAGTTCTTCTTTAGCAGGAAAAGTATTAACCACATTCTATGTTATCAACTTGTCTAGTTCTGTACTGGATTTTAACAACATTATGGGTAGGTACTTTCCTTCATATACTTTTCCCGGAGGAAATGAATATTCTAATGTATATGTGAAATAGTACGGTCAATTGCATGTTGCGATAATATTAGGAGGCCCTTTTACGAATTACTATTTTTAGGTTTTAAATCCATGGGATTTTGAGTTAAGTACCGCATATAATAGTACAGCAATGCCGACATCAAAAACATTTGGATAATGATTACTAAAGTAGATAAACAATTAAGATACTCTGTTAAGATAAACTACAGAGATGTTTTAGCATCTATCTGTATTAATGAACTAACAAGTCTACTAGATAAAGTAGACTTTGTTCAAGATAGGTAGATGTTAAAGGCAATGATATGCCATTGTTAGAGACAAATAGGTACAGATATACCTCTAGGTTTAGCTACTGTCTGCAATCTATTTACTCCATATACAGAACCTGAATGCTATACCGGTAGAGTTATTTACAATATATATCAGCAAGGTGGCGGTATAGAAGAAGCACCTATTGATGGTAAACAGTATGTTAGACAAAATGCTCAGTGGAGTGAAGTCAAAGGTGGAGGTAGCGGCGATATGGAAACTAATATACCACTAGTTAAACCAACGCTTATGGCTACTTGGATTAATACTAGAACTGGTAATAGTAGTAACTCCTTATCTATAAATGCTGAGATAGGAGATAAATATAAATGGAGTGGTACTTATATGTGGTCGTCTAAGTAGAATTATAAAGATCCAGAGGATATGGAAAGCAACGTATTTAATGAATTAACTAAGGATGGTGAGATATCTTCCTTAGTAGATATGGAAACATTATCAAATACTAATTATTATATTACGTTAAAAGCTCCTAAAACTGGTTATGAGATAATAGATGGTACATTAGTACCTGCGACAGGAGACGATAGAGAAACTGCTACAAGTAGTATTAGTTTCCTATATCCAGCTTATTATGGAGTAGAAGGCAGTTTAAAGAAACAATTAGTATCTAGCTAGAATATAACTATAAGTAATGTTACTACTAGTAGCAATGAATACTTTGTATATAAATATCCTAGTAACTTTCCTAAGCTAACTACTATTACTTAGAATGATGCGTACAACGTTACTCAAGCTTTCAATTATAGTGAAGAGTAGTTTGTAACAGATACTGGACTTAAATTAACAATGAGAGTATATACTTCTGATAATCCAGGAGCATTTACTAGTGCTAAACTAAACTTTAAATGACAGAAAGTATAATCACATTCCCGTCGAAGATTGGTAGTAATAACCCTAAAGCCTATGGAGCAGTTAATGCAACATAGGTTTCTGGGCATAAACAAGTACCTACTACGAACGATCTATATAATATTGCTGATGCGATACTTAGTGAAAGTAAAGACAACAGTAATAATGACGCTATAGGTTAGGAATGGTACGTACAGGATAAGTAGGCTTATTACCGATTAACTAGTTGGGAAAACAGAAATAATAACAGAGGTTGGTCAATAGTACAAGGTGGGAGTGGTGATAGTGGTACGAACATTGTTATATCAGATACTCCACCTTTAGATACTAATGACATATGGGCAGATGATTCAGAAAAGTCTATACCAGAGTATGTAAATGAGGATTTACAAAGTCTTATTCAAGCTGTTAATGCTATTCAAAAAACTATAAGAAAATATGAATATGCATTTAACAATCAATTAAGTTCTGGTGATTTTACTAATAATACAGCAGATGAGATTACAAAAGTAACTCCGGAATAGCCTGTAGAATACGAAGAGTAGAATCTAAGATATATAGGAACCAATACTGCCAGAGATCCAGAGTACCCTGCTTACTCAGAAGAAATGATACCTAACCTTAAACATCTATGTATTAAGGCTGGTAAATATACAGATCTATTAGAGAATCAAGATAAATTTTTAAATAACGAATTATTGTGGTGTACCGATACCCAAAGACTTTATATTAAGAGTGAAGGAAGTCTAGTCTGGATTAACAAATCTGGTGGTGGTGGAGGTGAAGACCCAGACCCAGGAGACGAAGGCATGACTAAAGATGATTTAGATAAACTAGACTACATTGGATTTGTAGCGCCTAGTGGACAAACTTACCGTGTTAAAGTAAGCAATGATGGTAAGCTTATTATATACATGAAAGAACTTGATACACCACAAGCAGAACCAACAGGAGGACAGACAGATCCTTCTACAGGTTGGGTGTATGTAACATCTCTGTATTTACAGAAATTGTACATTAACAGTTTATATTGTGGTGGATTAACCGCAGATGAACACTCATATAACTATTGTTCTCATAACTTTGTAGAACTATCTAATCTAACTGACGCTGACATTAATCTTAACGGTCTATCATTACAGTATTCTAGTGGCGGGACTAACTGGGAGGTTCTTCCTCTTGAAGGACTAATTAAGAAGGGAGAGACGTTCCTTATTAGAGGAGCACAATGTTCAGTTATGGATGCCAATACTACGCGTATCAAAGTAAATAGTTATGATATGGAGTGGTATGCTAAGGATGGAGAACTTATTAAGTTTGATAATACCAAAGCTAAGTTCTATCTTACTTGGGGTGATACTGCTTCTAAGGTGGCTTCTCCATATAGTAATGTAGGAGGTAGTTACAAAGTAAGTAAAGGTTATATAGACTTAGTAGGTCTAAATAAAGAGAATGCTGGCGATGCAGATACTATTGACGCTAAAGAAAGTAGTCCGTACGCATATCTTAACTCTAACAGATTATTTACTAAGTATTATAGTATGGACCCAGTTAGCCAAGCGACTAAAGCTCTTAGTGCTAGAAATAATGCCAATGATTGGTACTTTGTAGATCTTACTAAAGATATTATTCCTATGATAGAAGCTTATACTCCTAAGGCAACTTATGAGCATAAAGATATATTCTACAATAAGACTAAACTAGATGATACTAAACCTAATTATGTTACTTGTACATTTGGTATTCAAGCTACTGCTCCTAATGCAACTAGGTGTTTTAACTGGATATCCACAGAGTATCATGACGAATACTTATGGTATAAGAAGTCTACAGATAGTGATTGGAACAAAGTAGAATCATTCAAGAATGAAACAGGGTATAGAAAATACTATAATAGAATTAGATCTGAATTTACTGATGGTACGGCATTTACTACGCACAAAGCTATAATCAAGAATCTTAGTGCCGGTACTTATGACTATAAAGTAGTAAGAGATGCTAACTATGAAAGCGAAGTAATGCATTTCACAGTTAGAGAAGTAAGCGATGATTTTACCTTTGTTCAAGTATCTGACCAGCAAGGATTCAGATGGGATGAATATCAAATATGGAAATCATCTGCTGAATACATAGCAGAGAATGTACCAGAGATGGAGTTCACAGTTAATACTGGAGATATGACACAGAATGGTAACCGTGTTAATGAATGGATTGATTATTACACTGGTAGACAAGCTATGAAAGATTTCGAAGAAATGCCTGTTATTGGTAATAATGACTTGTGCCCTGCTAATATTTATCAGTTGGGTAACGGTGGTGATAGTTCTAAAATTAATCCCAAGAATTTATCATTCTTCTACACTTTTGAAATAGATGAGGAGAATCCCCCCATCTTTACTATAGAAGATAAGGAAATATTCATAGACTCTCTGTACTCATTCAACTATGGTAACACTCACTTCATGGCTATTAACTCTGAGATAACAGATGGTACTGAAAAGAATGTATACGGTTTGAGTACTAATGGGCTAGTGTATTCTAAGATGAAAACATGGTGTTAGAATGATATTGATAAGAATTCTGATAAGAACTGGAAGATAGCGTTTACTCATGAGTTACCGTTTACTATAATCACTTAGAATGTAATTAGTAACTTCTATTGGGATAATGTAGAGAATCCTAAGATTGAGAGATCTGGTAGTCACTTGAACTATAATACTTTAGCTGAAGATAAGTATTGGTTCAGTAAGTTCTGTCAGAACAATGATATTAGATTAGCTATCGGTGGTCATAAGCATACTTATGCAGCTACGTTCCCATTGAAGGAGAATCCTAATAGTACTATGAAACCAATTATCCAAGTAACGGAAGCTATGTTATAGGAGTCATTTGGTACTACTACATTAGCTGAAGATACTTCTGATAGCCAGTTGTCAGGACAGTTATTCCCATCAACTTGGATTGGTAATGATGCATATAAAACATAGAAGCATCTATGTACTTTCGAATTAGTAGATTAGATTACTGCTCCAGTATATATTACTAATCAAGCTACAGGTTATAAGCATACATCTAATAAAGAGCTACCATCTCCATATACTCCATGGGATCACTATTTCTTCCCGGCTACTATTACTTAGACTAGTTAGACAGATATCACTGCTAAAGTAAACGCTGGACAGAGATATCCTTTCTACACTATCTATAAGATATCTGCTAATGATATCCAATGTACTACTAAAAAGATTAACTATCTATTTACAGAAGCAGGTAAGTATAATGTGAATATACCTAGTAGTAGCAACCCGCCTACAGCTATAGGTGGTAATGGAGAAATTAACAATGGTAATGACATAATAGTTATAACAAAATGAATTTAAAAAAGTATAATGAATCTACTGGCACTTGGGATATAATCTCTTCTGGAAACGCTTCTGGTATTATGGTTACCGATCCTCACTTTCTAAGTGAGGGAGAGACTTATAAGTCTGTTAACTAGGTATTAGTTGATATGGATGATAAGGTTGAAGAAACGAAGAGAAACCTAAGTTGGGTAGTAATCAATGGTACTATAGGTGGAGGAGGAGGTAGTGGAGGTTCCACTGCTTCCATCCGACTCACAAATGGTAATATTACTACTAGTGAAGGAGTACATTATTTATACTCTACTGAGACTAGAATTGTACTTAACTATTTAATATCATCTACGAAACCAAATGAGAAGTATAGCATATCGGTATCGTTGGATGGTAATAATGTTATATCTAATCAAATAGGTTATTCTTCTGTACAAGGAACATTAGTAATACCTAATATAGCTGAATATACTGATTCTGCTAGTCATAGTATTATTGTTACTGCTGAGAATGCAGAAGGATTATCCGTAAGTCCCTACTTACTTACTGTAGTAGAATCATCTATTAGTTTATCGTCTTCTGTTACTTCAGTAACTGCAACTATCGGTTTGCCTTATAATATCACTTATAGGATAACTAATAAGGTATTAGGATCTGAAACATCTCTAATTGTTACTAATACTACTAATGGTATATCTAAGAGTTATTCTGTAGGAAAGTTTACTTCAGTTGAACCTAAACTGTTAGATGTAAACTTCTTTGACTTATTTGACGGGGCTACACCTACAGCTGGTAGTTCTTATACTATATCTGCTCAAGCTACTACTTCTGTAGATACTCAGATAATTCAATCTGATACGGTTACCAATAAGGTAGTAGTAGAAGATGGTGAGACTCTAGTAGTATTGGTAGATGGTATTACTACTTAGGCTGATATAGAAGCAGGCATTGAACCAACTGAATTTGCATAGTCAGGTAATATATCGTTCTCCTTTACTCCTTACTTAGCTGGTATATCTATTATATATTATGCTCTAAGAATATAGAGAGGAACACTTACTACAGACATAGGTACTTTTGATGCAGATGAAACTAACTTTAACTCTAACAATTATGTATTAAGAGGTAAAGCACAAGTATTCAGTTGGTCTATACCACAAGAAGAAAATTATTTAGGAGATTATACTATTACCTTAAGATGTTGGTCTGAGAAAGGTAGTCCTATTGCCGATACTATTCTTAGATGCAATGTTATTGCTGCTGACCAAAGTCTTATACCTACGCAAAATCCTAACAGTACAATGTATGCTCAATGGAACATTAAACAAGCTACATTCCCACAGGAGACAGCTGCTAAGGTCTGGTCTAGTGTTGTGCCTAATTTCATTATGCCAGGTCAACAAGAAGAATAGTCTGTTACTACTAACTTAAGAGTATATGATACCAACGGTATACTATCTGGTTTCCTTAATGAGAATGGTTAGAGTAAGTTGAGACTATCTGGTGAGGCATATGCAGTGGTTGATCTATAGCCATTCGCAGCAGCTACTTCTACTAATGATAACTGGTCTAGATTAGGGTTTACATTGTCTACTACGTTCAAGTCAGATCTACATCCTTACAATGATAGAACTGTATTCTTTATTGGAGACTATTCGTCTGATGGAGAGTTCCAAGAAGGTATCATAGTAAGTCTAGAAGATGTTATATGGAAGTATACCGATGGCGCTATTAAAGAAAGTATATCCTGTAAGATACAATAGAATACTGTTAATACTTTAGACTTTGTTGTAGACCAAAGTAATAAAGAAGTAAAGATTTTCGTTAATGGCGTATTGAATGTAGCTAGAGAGATTAAGGATAACTTTACATGGAATACTTCAAGTAAGATATACTTAGCATGTACCTATAAAAACGATATGCCGTCTAACTTTAGTGACGTAGAGTTCTATGAAATGAATCTATTTAGAAGTCCATTGAACGATAAACAGATAGTTATCAATGCTCTCAATGCAAGAGTTAGATCTACATTAACTAGTACGGGTTCAGTAGACTTTGTAGAATACAATAATCTTAAACTGAAAAACTTCTTTAGTATTACAGAGAATAGCAGTTCATCAACTTTATGGGATGACTCAACTGGTACATACGCGAAATTAAACTTTAATAGTTTGATTGGTGATGTTAATAGGAAACCACCATTGCCAGTAGTATATATAAACTGTTCTAACTCTGGTTTTACTAAAGCGGTATACGAAGCCATTGGTCCTAATACTACCATGTATAATGGTTGTACATTTAGTTACTTTGATCCCGAATCATCAAGCGGTTCAGCTGTATCTACTACAGAAATGTCTATACAAATATAGGGTACATCATCTACCGGTTATAGAAGTAAAAACTTAGAGATAGCATTTAACAAAGTACTTACCGATGATGAAGGTAAAACTATAGGACCAGAGTTATTTCAGCCTAAGTCTACATGGATGCCAGAAAATTAGTTTACTCTAAAAGCAGATGTAGTAGATAGTGCTCATGCTAACAATGCCTCTATAGGTAAGTGGATTAATGATAATGCAGATGTATTGTTTGATAAGACACCACCTATGCAGGAACTTGAAGCTAGACGTCCTGTAGACTCTATCACTCCAAGTTAGACTCATACCGATGTAACTATTAAGCATACACTAGAGGGTTTCCCTGTAATATTACTTATTCAGTTTGATGGTACTAGTACACAAGAAATGCTTGGTATCTACTCATTTAACTTAGGTCGTGCAGCATACTATAATATGGGTATGAAGTTCTTAAAGAACTTTACTACTAAGATTAAGAATGTAACAGGTGAGTATGTTGATCAACCACTTCCAGCGTTCATAACTAAGTATGAAGCATATAAAGTAAATGAGAACTTTGGTAGTATTAATCAACAGTAGATATACTCGTACGAATTTGGTGATAATGCCAATGTAATAGAGACAGCTGAAGGCATACAACCTACTGCATTGTTTATGCAAGATGACTTAACTGTTATCCAACACGTAGGAGAGTTCAAGTTTAATGGTGCTACTTAGGATGCTACAGCTGTAACCGATAACAATATATGGTAGAGACTGCAATTACTGTTTACTACTCTAGCTGGTATGACCGGTGAAGAAATAGATAAGTATAGGTGGAATACTATCAACAAAGGTTATGAAAAAACTGGAGTGACATATCCTGCGCAACAATCATGGTCAGCATTAGCTGATGATCTTACTTTAAGATTGAGTATACGTAACGCGTATTCATACTTCATGATATGTGTAGTATTTGGTTTAGTAGACTCATTAGGTAAAAACATGGTATTACGTTCATGGAATGTTGGTGGATCTACTACCGATCCTAATATGAATAAGTGGTATCCTTGTTTCTATGATATGGATACAGCTAATGGTCTAAGTAATACTGGTGAGGAGAATGTAGCTAAGACAGCGTACATTGATGGTTTCAGTAATGCAGATACTACTACTGGAGTTAACTCATTAATAATTAAGTAGAATGACCCCAACAACGGATATGACGAATACTCTAGTAGATTATGGGATGTACTTAGAGATAGTAGATTCATAAGTACCGGTGTATACTCTGGTAGTGACTATAATGGTCTATGGGATCTCTGGAGAACAAATAGCTCGCTTCTAACAAGTTCTTCTATGTTTGTAGAGAATTACTTCAGTTCTCAAACTAAAGACTGTGGTGAGCTTCTATACAACTATGACTATCGTGTTAAGTATCTGACTAAGTATTAGAAAGATAGTGATAGTCCCGCGTCATATGCAAATGTAGAGTTCTTGCACGGTACACGTAATGATTTTGTTAGAGATTGGTTGAAGAAACGTCTGACGTTCATGGACGGTGTATTCTTATTTGCTAATAACAATATCATCTATCCATATAATGAAAAAGGTTCATTCAAATGTGGTGGTGCTTAGACTAACAACTCTAAGTTAACTATTAAGATGAACAGTCCAGCTATACTTACTGTAAATATCGGTAATGCAGCTGGTAGTGAAACTAGATATTATATTGAAGAGAATGTTGATACAGACATATATCTCCCATCCTTGTCCTCTTTCAATACGTAGATTACTGTCAACAACATGTCTGAGATCAGTAATATGAAAGGACTATATGAGATCCGTTTTCAAGGATTCATGACTTCTATGTCATTACCAAGTATGTCTGAGATAGATATATAGAATACTAGTACACTGTCTTCTAATCCTATTGACTTCGCTACTATATTTGTTAAGACTCAAAACGGTGTATCTATGTCTGACATTAGACATATTAACTTATCTAATACTAGTTTTTGGTCTGGAAACTCTGGCGTTAATTCATTCCCAGTAGACGTACAGAAATATAACAAGTTAAAGACTATTGATATATCTAATGGATGTGTTACATCTCTAGCGTTACCTAATGCAGCTCTGTCTTCTATTACTTTGACTAATAGTACTATTGAGAGAGTAACTTTAGCTGATCAACCTTTTATTACTAAAGTAGACTTCACGGGTTGTAATAAACTACAGTCAGTAGAGGTAAGTAACTGTAACTAGATAACCGAATTAGACTTACGTAACCTAGGTGACTTAACTACTATCAATATAATTGGTTGTGCTAAGTTAGAAAGGATATACGCTCCTAATTGTAATAAGCTAGTTACTTTTAATGTATCTAATGCTAATGCTCTTAAGTCCGTAACACTATCCAACTGCAGTAATGCTAATCTATCTATAAGTTTAGTAGGTGCTCCTAATTTGGAAGAATTAAATCTAGATAATACTAATACTTATGATGTAATAGAGTTTGCTCCTAACTTTAATAAGTTAAAGACTCTCAACATATCATCTAGTAACATATGCGCATTTCAATATGGTAACAACCCTGTAGCTACAACTGCTTCTGGTGAAACTATATTAGACCTGAGTCCATTTACTTTTAACAACCTGTACTTACATTATAATAGTTCTAAGTATATTAAGTTTAAGAATAGTAAAACTAATCCTTATTCGGTTAGTAGTTCTACTTTTAATAACTGCTCTAGTTTAAAGAGAGTATTTGGTCATATAAGCATTACCGGTCCTAGTGTATTTAGTACATGTCCTAATTTCTTTATTCATGATGTACTAGATGATGAAACAATTAAACCTATTAGGGGATAGTGGTATGGACCTGACACAGATACTACAGAAGGTAAACAGCAATGGAATAGTAATTAGAATCTAGAAACTAATATAACTATTAATACTACAGATATAAGTAATTGTTTTCAAGGTACTAAAGTAAATCTATACGACGTTTATTACATATTAAATATGTGTGACAATGTTATGTATCTTAATAGTACTTTTTACGATTGTTCTAATATAGTGACTAGTATTAGTAATCCATTAAGCAGAGATACATTCAAGTACTGTGGTAATGTAGTAAGTGCTGTATCTCTTTTTCATGCTACTAAGATAGGCGGTCCAATGTATAGCCCTACTCATACTGGAGATACTGTTACCGAATATAATGGAATACTTAGTCCACTAAGGAGTATAACAAACGTAAATTCTATGTTTAGATCTGACGGAAGTATGTTTTATATTGACGATTTATTTTTCTATAACATAAGTGCTGATACTACATTGCAGATAAATAACCTGAGTAATCTATTTAGCTACGGTAACAGTAATGTAATTATAGTTGATAACTGTGATGAAACGCTCACCTCAGATAATATAGAAAGTCGTAGAGCTTATGCTAGAGCTTCTAAATTGTTAAGATATTTACCTAAGTTACAAACAATAGGTAATATGTTTAATGGTTGTTGGTTTAATTTCGATACAGAACAAACCGAGAATAATACATTATATAGTCCGCTATTCGCTTATAACAAAGAGTTAATAAATATCAACTGGAGTTTTAGAAGCTTAAAAGGTAAAGGGTCTCTTATTAATCTATTCGGGGGTAGAGAAGAGTTTGATAATATGGATCTTTTCTCCAGGAAGATATAGTAGATATTAGGTTCTATTCACATATCATCTAACGATGGAGACAAGGTGTATTTTCCTATTCACAATAGTATGTTTAGATAGATTAAAACTACTATTTAGTATTTAGGTAATACTACAGATACTAATATAACTCCTGGAACTTCTGAAGTATGTTTCTCTGGATCTGGATTAAATAAGATATTTGTTAGAGAAGAAGATGAGATATACCCTTATGATGTATTTAAAGGATGCATCAATTTAATAGCTTGCCCTTGTTTCTTTGCTAACATGACTGTCCCTAATTCTACAGGAGTAATATACGAACTGCCGGGAACCATATTCCAAGACTGTACTAACTTAGTATAGATAACTGGAGTATTTAGAGATTAGTTAGTTAAGTATAAATTGACAGGTAAGTCGTTCATTAACTGTAAGCTTACAAATGTTGCGTATGCTTTCTATGAAGATAGCGGTAGATACTCTAAAGAAGGTGGAGTACCATATGGTCTATTCTACATGGAAAAAGATATGATTAGATCTTCTACAGGATGGAGTCACGAAGATGCTATTAGATTAGGAATAACTGAAAACTTTGGTATTAAAGAAGATGGTACTCATGATCCAGATGCTGTGTTGCCTAATGCTATAGAGTACAATGACTCTATAAAAGCAACTAACAACACTATAACTAATATGTCTTACGCATTGGGTAACTTCAATAGTCCTAATGCCGAAGGATACATTAGAAAACAAGTAGAGTTGAATACAATTGAGGATGCTGGGGATCTGCTTATATCTAATGAAAAATACAACATAAGTGAATATATAGTTAACTCTGCATATGATCCTAGAGATCAAATACCTAATCCTGTATATGATCCCAATAATCCTGGATCTACCCCATAGTACATAGATAATCCAAATAAGGATATACACAGAGTAATAAGGAACCCTAATTATAGTCCTTATAAAAAAATATGGAATATAGATTATTATGATGGTATATATGGTTTAGGGGATCTAATATAGAATAGTCAACTATATAGTAATATACAATCTGGGTCAATAACGGGTATAGATCCAAATATACCAATTGAGTTCTTCAATGAAGATGACATGCGTTATCCTATGAATCCTCAAGGATAGACTAGATTAGATAGTATGAACTATATTGTTCCTTCTGACTTATTTAAATATTGTCAAGATAATGCTAGTACTAATATCTAGAATATTCTCTATAATAGCGGTAGAAAAAGTGATGGTGAAGTACAAAGATATAACTATGGTATATATGGTAGAATACCTAATCGTATATTTAAACATCTTCCAAATATATCTAACATAAGTAACGTATTTGCATACTGTTATTGTATAACTCCTTACACTTGGTAGAATGAAACCAGTAATGGACAAATGTTTCCTTCTGATATGTTATCTAACAATATAGCATTAAAAAACGTTTCTGGTTTATTCAGAGGAATATACGTACCAGCTAAGGTAGTAATACCTCCTACTTTACTTAGTAAGTGTTTAGCTCTCACGGATATATCGTATTTGTTTTATGATGCAACGTTCCTTGGATCAGCAGATGATGTACAGCAATTAAGCGATACAACTTTCTAGTACAATTATATTCTACAGAATATATCTTATGCTCTTGCTAGTACTAATTCTTCTGCTGGATGGAAAGGACAAGGTCCTAAGAAGATTGGATCTAACCTATTCACTCAAGCTAAACATAAGACGCTTACTAATGTTACTGGTCTCTTCTACGGTTAGACTAATACTACCGGTTCAGTACCAGAGTTCTGGACATGGTTGAATACTTTAACTAATACTAATAAACAAAATGTATTTGCATTCATGAAGAAGAGTAACATTACTAATAGTGCTAGTATACCTGATCAATGGGCAACTAATATGGTAGATTAATATGGATTTGAAAAGATTAAGTGATAGAGAACTACTAGAGAATATATACGCAATGTTGTAGTATGTAGTAGTTAAAGTAACAGAGATTGATAACGATGATAAATAGTTTGGCATGAACTTAGCTGCTGATTTACTTGGTAGTATAGTTTATGACGCTCAACCTAGAACTTCGAGATATGCAGCTTAAATGGTTAAAAGAAAGTAATAGAATGAAGCACCTGAAGTACGCAGTACTTCCAGGCGCTTTGTTTACCATACTCTTCGTAGCTGGTCTAGCATCAGGTATGGAATTTAAAGATAAATAGTATGGTAACAAATGGGATTGGTTAGATTGGCTTGCTACAATGATTGGTGGCTTTATAGGTCAAGCTATTCAAGTAGGTATTATGTGTTTGATATTGTGGTTAATATGAAATATTTTACATTAAAAGAATTGACTAAGTCTAGTACAGCTGAAGCTAAGAAACTAGACAATACTCCTGATGAAACTGCAATAAAGAATTTAAATACATTAGTTGACAATGTGTTAGATCCTTTAAGAGAATTGTACGGTAAACCTATTATAGTTACTTCAGGTTATCGCAGTCCTGAAGTAAATAGAAGTGTTAATGGTGCAACATCTAGTCAACACGCATTAGGAGAAGCTGCCGATATAACTGGTGGTAGTAAGGAAGAGAATAAAAAGTTATTCGATCTCATTAAAGACAATTTACCGTACGATTAGTTAATTAACGAATATGATTATTCTTGGGTGCATGTGTCTTACAGAGATGGAAGATTGCGTAAATAGATTCTAACGATCGGTAAGTGATGAAGACAATATTATATAATCCAATATTTATTAATCCTTAGGCATATTATGTGTTCCCTAGATTAACCAGATGGTTACGCCCTGATGACAGTTACAAAGAACCAGCTAACTATATAGGTTAGATTGAAGTAACTATCATAGCATATGGTGAGATAGGTTATACAGAATACTTCGAACATACCAATTACATAGACTTTACAAACTTTAGCAACAGTTACGTTCGTATTAGTCTATTTACTAGACTTGGGTCATGTGTCTTAGGAGAATGGAAGATTGGCACGATGGAAGGCGATCGTCCATATATTGAACCAGAAGTATTGGCTTCACTCAAAGCTGTTGTTATTGTAGGAGATAAGACTAATCAAGATAAAGATAGAGATATTGTAGCTAACCTAGTTGATGCTAGTAATCCATTTATCATAAGTAATGCAGCCTTTAAACTGAACAGCGGATTTGGAAAGTATGAAGTAGACTTTATGGATTATTCTATCGTTCCTAATGTAGTAAATATTACAAGAACATCTGACAAACTATCTGCTACTAATAATGATAAGATTGGTCAGATGATTATCTACAAGAACATAGCAGATTCCAGCAAACCTAATACTCCTGCTTTTAAGATCAAAATTAGTAATTTGACAAATAGTATAAGATACTATTATATTGATGAATCTGATACGACTAGAAGAAGTAGTATTAATATTACTTCTGACGGTATATATAATTTGCCTGAATCTAAGAATACATTATTCAGTGGTACGACATCTGTTAATATAGGATTCGGAATGGATTCAGGTGGTTACGCGACCATCGAGCAAATCCCTTCTTATCAAGGCGCATTCGTCACGGACGGAGTTAACGACTTGATTACTTCCACCAAGACTGTACAAGATATGTTGGGAGGAAGTAATGAGATTACGGTGGTGAGTATGATGGCAAACCTAGAAGAAACTGGTTCTCTAGTTGTTAATGTTGGAGGAAAGAATTATTTAAGAAATATTATAGCATCAGCTACTACTAACAAATATGGGATATTTGGATACAGTTCTACTAATATAAATACAATAGGTAATATAAGTGTAATCAATAATATTTTAGGAGACAAAAATGATTATACTGCAAATTATCCTTCTAGTTCAGGTGTTAAAGATGTATTTTCAGTCAATGGTTTTGAAGACACAAATGACAATACTATAAAGTTAGTTCGCAAAGTCGCTTGGTACTGGACAATCATCGCCAACAAGGTACTGACAACCGACCAAATCAATCAGGTCATAGCTTACTATAACTTAGACCGTACTGTCAAAACAGATATCTATTGTAATATAACTAAGCAAGGTATTACTAATGAGAATCATGCAGAGTTTGATGATAAACTAATTGATTATAGTGGTAATGGTAGAGATATACAAATGTATAATCTAGCTTGGAAAGGCGGGTCTGGTATAGGAGCTAAACAAGGAGAAACCATTAAAGATTGGAGTAAAAATTCCAGATGAAGGTAGACAAGAATTAATTATCTACGATGAATTTAAATATAAAGTAAAATCAAATGAAAAACAATATTATTGGAGCTTACAATATATTAATAGTGGAACTACTTCTTATCCTATAACTATTATAGCAGATAAAGATTGTTTTTGGAGTAATTCAATAAATCTATATGATGAAGAAGGAAATAAACAAACTCAAAAGAAAGAAATAGCAATATCTGCGAATACTCCTACACAAGTTCTCTGTTGTGGATTTAATGAATTTCCAGATGTACCAGAAGGGTATCATCCTACTACTGCTGTAACTTATGCTTTACTCTAGCTACAAGATACTAGGCTACGTTCCTGATATATCAGGTCACGGTAATCATGGTAAGATTAACAACTCTGCTTATGCTGGTATGAGTGGGGCTAATGGATATGTAGAAAACTTTACTATTTGGGGAGTATACAACGGAGTAATATTGACTGATAATACTATTAGAACTAATTCTAATTTCAATCCGGTAAACAGTTGGGTAGCTTACAAAGGTGCAAATACTATATTGAATAGTTTTAGTGTTAATATTACAGGTATTCCAGAAGGAGGTACATTAAACTTTAGAGTAAATGCTGACACTTTTATAGAACTATCTAACGGTAGAAATGATTTATCCTTTGATAATATACAAACTACTGTCTCGAGTGGATTTAGAATAACAAAGGGTAGTAATTTAGATTGGTCTAATCTTGTTATTCAACAAATTGGACAATACGAAGGAGCCTACTGCCTAGATGGTGTTGACGACTTCATTACTATTCCTACTACTGTTGGTGGTAAGCAGATGTTGATGAAAGTGAATTGGGGACAAACTGGCACTATATTGTATGACCAAAGAGCAACTACTGATGAATTTGCAATTTATACTGGTGATAGTAATTCTGCTTTGACATCTATTGCATACGATTTAAGAAACAATGGTAAAACGTATATTGACGGAATATTAAATGAGAATATCTTAACGTCTATATTAAAAGATATTAAGCACAATATTACTATTACAAATGAGCTTAGTTCAGGAGTTAGACCAGCTAGTCCTAGGATAGGTATTACTACTAGTGGTACTAATTATGGTGTTTTCAGATTCTACGACTTCATGCTATTCGATGAAATCTCGACTGACGAAGAGATATTAACATTGAATGAGTATGTAGGAATAGAAAGCAATACAGATGATTTATTTAACTAATCCTATATTTATACAAGAATGAAATATATAGTAGTGCCAGCAGAAGAGCTGGTTGATATAACACAAGAAACATTAGACGAACTACATTTAGTATTTCGTTATAATGTGGATGGAACAGAAGTAATTATGAAGATAGCTAACTATGAATTACTATTCCCATCAGCAGTAACATTACAAGAAACAGAAGATGAAGAACCGGTAGATAAAGTATATCCTTATCCTACTTATGAAGGAGAAGCATTAACTGAACTGTTAAATAGTGATGAATGGTCTAACAAAGAAGAAGAAAACTATGAAGGAAACTATTAATTTTGTATCTAGTAAGATAACTCCTAACTGCAAAGAAGTACAGTATTGGATTGACTTACAGTCTGATCCATATGGTAGAGTAATTAAAACATGGACAGGATCTGAATGGAGCACTATCACTGATAGTGATCTATTGAATAAGATTGAAGCTGAACTAGAGAATAAGGCAAACAAAGCTACAACTTTATCTGGTTATGGTATAACTGACGCTTATACTAAAACACAGGTTGATTCTAAAGTAGCTTCAGTTTATAGAGTGAAAGGTTCAGTAGCTAACTTCGATGCACTTCCTACTACAGCTGTAGTTGGTGATGTATATAACTTAACAGACACTGGAGCTAATTACGTATGTATTGTAGCTAATCCAGCTGAATGGGATAAACTATCTGAAACAGTAGACCTTAGTCATTGTGTGGCTTCAGATGATGTATCTAATGTAGTTGCTATGACTCAAGCTGAATATGAAGCTCTACAGACTAAAGATTCCAAAACACTTTATTTAATTCACGAATAATATGAAACTAGGAGATAGAAATATTATAGCTGCATACTTAGGTGATGTGAATGTATTCACTAATTACTATGGTGTTAGCTTTCCTCTCGAACCTCAGAATACTATTCTAACTAGAACAGGTTATATGCCTTGGCATAAAGAACTACCTATACAATCCAAGATGAAGTCCTGTACTATTACTTCGGATGGTATAGTTAAATATCTTAATCCTACAGATAGAACTAAGTATGAAGATGGTACAGACAGAGATATGACTCTTAATACTATGGTAGAGATACCAGAGTTCTGGTATAAATGTATAACAGACGATACTACTGTATATCTGAATCTTTATCCTAACAATCCACATATACCAGAAGTAGAACATGTAGAGAAGTTCTACATATCGGCATATGAAGCAGCTGATGTTAATAGTGTACTCAAATCTATTAATGATGGTACTAGTGTTCCCGTAGTAAGTATTAGTAGAGCTACGATACAGTCTAGAGCTAGAGCTAACAATGCTGATACTATGAACTGGAATATGTATACCTATAAGGCTCACAGAATACTAACCATACTTTACTTAGTAGAATACGCTTGTACTAACTCACAGAAAGCTTTTAACGCTGAACTTACAGCTGAAGGTTATCATCAAGGAGGTCTTGGTAATGGAGTTACTACAGGTACTATTACTATAAATGGTGTTACTACTTGGAGCTTTATACCTTGCGGTAGTACAGACGAGCATGGTAATTTTACAGGTGTTACTTCCGTTACTGTAGATAGTACAGATGCAGAAGGAACAGTAACTAAGAGAACATTTGAAGTACCTACCTACAGAGGTATTGAAAATCCGTTTGGGCATGTATGGAAAAATACTATAGACACATTTGTACATTATAATGAACAAACTCAAAAGAATGACGTTTATCTAAATACCAACTTAAGCACATTCGGGTCTACTAATATTAATGACTATAAATACCAATGTAGTACTGTAACTACTGAAGGTTACAAGAAAAGATTGGTATATAATGCTGCCTTTGATTTAGTTCCCCCTATTGATGAAACATATGGTGGAAGCACTACAACTTACTGGTGCGATTATAACTGGACTAATAGCAGTACAGCCGATAGAATATTTCTATTAGGCGGTTGCGCTGGGAATGGTGCGGATGCCGGTTTGCTCGGTGTGTATTCTGGCAATGGGCTCGGTTATGCCAGTGCTACTGTCGGTTCTCGGTTAACCTATATACCGTAATCTATGATTTAAAATATAGGTAAGTTGTTCTCCGGCGTTGAAAAGCAGTAACACTGAGAATAGTACGAATGCCAGTTTACTCAATGTGAATTCTAACAATGAGCTCAGTAATGCCAATGCTAATGTCAGTTCGCTGAACCCTAAATAATAAAACAGAAAGAAATTTGAAAGGATGCTGTAGGAGAAGACTTTACCTCTAGGTAAAAAATTACAAACTTATTAACTGTATTAGTAACACTGTGAAAATTCAGTAAGGGTTATCAGATGAAAAGATATAATAATTTATTCGATAAGATAGTAAGTTTAGATAACTTACACCTAGCTGATAAAAAAGCTAGAAGACACAAACAACATAGACCAGAAGTAATAGAATTTGATAAAAACAAAGAGCAATTACTTTTAGATTTACAAGACAAACTAATAAAAGGTACATACAAAACCTCAGAATATTTTATCTATAAGATATACGAACCGAAAGAAAGAGAAATCTTTAAGCTACCATATTATCCAGATAGGATTGTACATCATGCTATTATGAATATAATGGAACCAATATGGGTATCTTGTTTCGTTAAAGGTACTTACAGTTGTATTAAGAACCGAGGAATTCATAAAGCATTAAAGGATGTTAAATTTGCATTAAAAGATATAGCTAATACCTAGTATTGTTTAAAGTTAGATATTAGGAAGTTTTATCCTTCTATTGATCACAATATATTAAAGTAGATAGTAAGAAGGAAGATAAAGGATAAGAAGCTACTAGCATTGTTAGATGAAATAATAGACTCCGCAGATGGAGTACCTATTGGTAACTACTTATCACAATTCTTTGCTAATCTGTATCTTACATATCTCGATCATTGGATTAAAGAGGAGAAGCATGTAAAATACTATTTCAGATACGCAGACGATATAGTGATACTAGGTAAAGATAAGGAAGAACTACGACAGTTATTCAAATAGATGAAGGAGTATATTGAAACTAATCTCAATATAAGGTTTAAAGATAACTGGTAGATATTTAAAGTAGATTCTAGAGGGATAGATTTCGTAGGGTACAAGATATTTCATACACACGTTCTTCTAAGAAAAAGTATTAAGAAAAACTTTTGTAAGAAAATCAGTAAATTAAATAAAAAAGATAATCTAAGTTAGAACGAATACAAATAGAAAATCTGTAACTATATAGGTTGGATTAAATATTGTAATGGTAAGAATCTATTAAATAAGATGACAAAGTATAAAGAGCTATTGGAATACATTAATACAAACAAACACAATAGAACCTAATATATATTATTACGTTTTATAAATAGTTTTCAGATTCATTATCATATCCTAGTTCATCAGTTTGTTCTAGGATTTTTAATATATTTCAAATGTTTATAGAGTTTTTACCACAGATACTTACAGGAATAGCTTCTATCGCAGCACTCTGGTTTACTTATAATCAGTATACTAAGAATAAAATGACTGACTATAAGATTGAAAAATGGAGAAAAGAAGAACATCAAAACAATATAAAGAAGGCAGGTAGTATTACTACTATATATGGTGAATTGTGGGAGTTGTTATACTTCCTCAAAGCAGATAGAGTATACCTAATTCAACCGCATCCTTTGTATAGAGAGACGTTTATCTCTGCTACGCTTGAAGTAAAGAAATATGGAGTATCATCAGTAAGGGAATCTCTATGTGATATTAAGATTGAATCAGTAGCTAATTTCGTATCAGAGTTAGCAAACCAGGATTATTTATTCATAGAAGATATTGAATCATCTAATCTGGACAACAAGATTAAATCTATAATGACAAGCAACGGTTGTCATACTACTGCTATACGAAAATTATCAGATGAAAAGAATAATTGGATTGGAAGTATAGTAATAGGCTACATTCATGATTTCAAATAGAATGAAATAGATGTAGAACTAGTAGAAAAAATGTCTAGATCTAGTGCGCTAGCAATCTAGTATATATTACCAGAGTTTAAAACAGAATAACATGTTATCAGAGATTAAGAGTTATCTCAGTAAATTGGCAGTCATTATCATAATTGGTTTGACTGCCTTTTGTTTTTATTAGAGCAAGAAGATATAGGTTTTAGATGAACGTCTAGGACAAGTAACAAATAATTACGAATATTACCAGAGTTTGACAAGTAGATTAAGAGACGATAATAGAACGCTTCAGTTAAAGGTGGTAGATCTAAATAACTCAAATGATAGTCTACTTTAGACTGCCAAGGAAGTGTAGAAAGAATTAAAGATCAAAGACAAGAACCTCTAGTAGGTACAAGTAATCAATACAGAAATGAAGGATACTATTACTAAAATAATAACTAAAGAAGTAGACTTTAAAGAAGACTTAAAGCTAAATCCTTTAACTACTATCACAGTAGAAAGAAAAGACTCAATCTTAACCGCCATACTAGATTTAAGGAACTCTCAAGTATTGTTCGTAGAAGAGAAAAAAGAATATCGTAATAAGTATAAGAATGGCTTCTAGAGGTTCTTACACTTTGATTGGAAGAAAGATCGTATCAGAAAGTATCAGATATATAACAGCAATGACTTAATTAAAGTAACAGATACTAGGATAGTTGAAGTTACGGAATAATCAAACAAAACATTAAAATTAATCAATAATAATATGCATAGAATAATCCGTACAAAAGCTTATGAAGCTAAGCATGGTCCTCATTTTGATGACGAGCATGCACGTAAAGCTGTAAGTAAAATGGAGAACGAGGATGGCTCTAGAGGTCAACACTGGTCAATAGAGGAGACTTCGGCCTTAGCTAATCAGTATGGAATTCGTTTTGATGATAAGTTCAACAAATACGATTGGTATGTTGCATTGAATATGGTTTACTCTGATTACTATAGAGTGATAGTTAACATGACTGGCTCTAACAACGCTAAGTACTTTGTAGAACTAGCTAAAGCTTGGTTATGTGACAAAGATATCGACGAAGGTAAGATGTGGTATTACTATGTTTATATCATGTGTGACAAGATTAGAGAAGCTGAAGATGAACTCTTCGACAGAAACTACAGCAGATATGAAGATGATGACGATGATGAAGCCTACGGTAACTTTCGTAGAGGCGGAAGAATGGGAAGATCTTCATATGGTAGACGTAGAGAATATGACAGAGAATACGACGAGAGGGACTATGAGAAGGAGAAAATGTTTCCCTACGAAGATGAACTCAAACGTGGTCGTTCTGTGCGCTACATTAGATATTAATCAAATAAAATCAATCCTAAATAAAATCAACAATTATGTTAGAAGATAAAATTATCCTTCAAGACCGCGGTTTTGACGCTGGTCTGGCTGCTTTAATGCAAAACGCAAACAAAGGTATGGACCCTGCTGCTTTGATGGCTATGATGAATAATAATGGCGGATTCGGCGGTAACGGCGG
>OLGN01000298.1_pt1 | contig 45142 bp, 44 predicted proteins | sample 1605941 | NCBI WGS metagenome assembly OLGN01 (sample SAMN03283269) | human gut metagenome | biome: human-associated habitat; material: feces | host: Homo sapiens | place: USA | collected 2013
CCGCCAGGTCAGCAATGTTCTCCAGGAAGGCATTGACGCTGACGGTGGCTACCTGGTTCCCGAAGAGTATGACTCCCGTCTGATCGAGGCTCTGGAGGAAGAGAACATCTTCCGTAAGCTGGGCCACACAATCACCACCAGTGGTGAGCGTAAGATCAATATCGCTGCCACCAAGCCCGCGGCTGCCTGGATTGACGAGGGCGAGGAACTCACCTGGGGCGATGCAAAGTTCGCCCAGATCAATCTGGATGCCCATAAGCTCCATGTTGCCGTAAAGGTCACCGAGGAACTGCTCTACGACAACGCATTCCAGTTGGAGAAGTATATCCTTCGTCAGTTTGCAAAGGCTCTGGCCAATGCGGAAGAGGATGCCTTCCTCAATGGTACCGGCGTAGGTCAGCCCCTGGGTCTGCTTGCCGAGGAAGGTGGCGCACAGATTGGTGTGACTGCCGCATCTGCTACCGAGATCACCGCCGATGAACTCATCGACCTGGTGTACTCTCTGAAGCGCCCCTACCGCAAGAACGCCAAGTTCATCTGCAATGACCAGACTCTGGCAGCGATCCGCAAGCTGACTGACAAGAACGGTCGCTACCTGTGGCAGGATTCCGTGCAGGCAGGTGAACCCGGCAGACTCCTGGGCTATGAGGTTCACACCTCTCCTTATTTCCCTGTAATCACCGCAGGTATGCCTGCCATCGCTTTCGGTGACTACAACTACTACAACATCGGTGACCGCGGTACCCGTTCCTTTGCGGAACTGAAGGAACTGTTCGCCGGTAACGGTATGGTCGGCTTCGTTGCCAAGGAGCGCGTGGACGGCAAGCTGATTCTCCCCGAAGCGGTCAAGCTGCTCAAGATGGCGACTGCGTAATGAATGGAGGTGGCGGTGATGGATGCTTTGTTTGAAAAAGTAAAACAGAATCTGATTCTCGACCATGCGGCGGATGATGCATTGCTGAAGGGCTACATCACCGCCGCTGTTTCATACGCAGAAAGCTATCAGCATATTCCTGCAGGCACCTACAGTGAAAAGGATATGCCGCCCACTACCGAGCAGGCAGTTATTATGCTGTCGTCCCACTTTTACGAATCCAGGGACGGCAGCACGGGCGGCTTTTTTGCTGACAATGTGCAAGCGGGTCAGCAGGTCTGGAACACGGTCAACCTTCTACTTCGGCTCGACCGGGAATGGAAGGTGTGACCATGAGTTTCGGAAAAATGAATGGCTTTGCCGACATCATTATCACAAAAAAGGTCAAGGACAGCGAGGGCTTCACTGCTACGGTGGATGAAGTCCTCGCTTCTGTCCGTGTTTACAGAGAAGGACGGCACGGAAGTCAGCGGTGGGCAAATCTCGCCGCTTTCTCCGAAGCCACGGATCTGTTCCGCTTCCGGCGCATCCCCGGTCTGGGCATCACTACCGACCACATCATCGTTACGGATGGTGAGCGGTTCGAGGTGACCTCGGTCGAGGATGTGAAGGGACGCGGTATGTACACGGAAGTCCTCGCCAAAAAGGTGGTGGCTACCGTTGGCAAAGGTTGATATCAAAATGCCGGATGAATTTCTGGAAAGGATGTCCCGTCTGGGAAAAGACTTTGATGCTGTTGCCGAGAGCGTACTTGAGGCAGGCGGTGAAGTTGTCCTGCAGAAGGTACAGAGCAATCTTTCCGCTGTGGTGGGTTCCGGCACTAAATACGACTCCCGCTCCACAGGCGAACTGGAATCGGCTCTGGGTCTGACTCCCGCCAAGACCGATAAGGATGGCAATCACAATGTCAAGGTCGGCTTTGCCGAACCACGCAGTGATGGCACCAGTAACGCCAAACTGGCAAACATCCTGGAATATGGCAAGCACGGCCAACCTGCAAAGCCTTTTCTGAAGCCTGCGAAGTCCGCATCTCGGTCTGCCTGTAAGGCTGCGATGCAGCAGAAATTTGAAGAGGAGGTCAGAAAATTATGAGTGTACTGGCAGATATCCAGACGGCGCTCTCTGCTCTGGATATTCCCATTGAAACCGGCGCGTTCACCGATACCGCCCCTGCGAAGTACATCGTGGTAGTTCCCATCGGTGACACTTTCGACCTCCATGCAGATAACGCTCCCGGCATTGATGTGCAGGAGGCTCGACTATCTCTTTATGTCCAGGGCAACTACATGGCAGATAAAAATGCCCTTGTAAAGACGCTTCTGGGCGCAGATTTTACCATAACCGACCGCAGATACATCGGTTATGAAACAGAAACCGGCTACCACCACTATGCGGTGGATGTAGCCAAACACTATGAAATGGAGGAATAAATCATGGCTACTATCGGTCTTGATAAACTGTATTACGCCAAAATCACCGAGGACGAGAATGGAAACGAAACCTATGCGACCCCGGTGCAACTGGCAAAGGCAATGAATGCCGATCTCTCCGTGGAACTGGCCGAGGCTACGCTCTACGCAGATGATGGTGCGGCAGAAATCGTAAAGGAGTTCAAAAACGGCACTCTGTCCCTGGGCGTGGACGATGTCGGTGCATCTGTTGCTTCCGATCTGACCGGTGCAACCATTGATGCGAATGGCGTTGTGGTCTCTACCAGTGAGGACGGCGGCGATCCTGTGGCTGTTGGCTTCCGTGCAAAGAAGTCCAACGGCAAGTACAAGTATTACTGGCTGTACCGTGTGAAGTTCGGTATCCCCGCCACGAACCTTGCTACCAAGGGCGACAGCATCACCTTCAGCACTCCTACCATCGAGGGCACCATTCTCCGCCGCAATAAGGTGGATGGTAATGGTAAGCATCCCTGGAAGGCAGAGGTCACCGAGGGTGATTCCGCTGTAACCGCTGACACCATCACCAACTGGTATAAGGAAGTGTACGAGCCTTCTTATACCACTGCTGCGGCTGAATAAGGAGGACTGACCTATGACTACTGAACGCTCTGCAAATATCAACATCGGCGGCGATGAGTATACGCTGCTTCTGACAACCAAGGCTACCAAAGACATCGCCGGTCGTTACGGCGGTTTGGAGAACCTGGGCGACAAGCTGATGAAGTCCGAGAACTTCGAGATGGCCATTGGCGAGATTGTGTGGCTCATCACGCTTCTGGCGAACCAGTCCATTCTGGTTCACAACCTCAAGCGTAAGGATGCCCCCAAGGAACTGCTCACCGAGGAGATGGTGGAATTGCTCACTACTCCCGTGGATCTGGCAACCTACAAGGTGGCTATCACCGAGGCTCTGTATAAGGGCACCAAGCGAAATGTAGAAAGCGAGTCTGACCCAAAAAACGCGGCGGTCGAGTAAGTGACGAAGAGTTATTTACTCGACTTTTATATTACGGCATCGCCCACCTCCATCTGGCGCAGGATGAGGTGTGGCTGATGCCGTTTGGTTTACTCCTGGACCTTTGGGAGTGCCACAAGCAATATAACGGGCTTGCCAAGCCCAAGCGGGAACTGTTCATCGATGACATTATCCCGGACGGAATCTGACGAAGGAGGTGGTATAGATGGCAGATGATTTTGGCTTAAAAATCGGTCTTGAGGGCGAAAAGGAGTTCAAGAAGGCTCTGTCGGAAATCAACCAGTCCTTCAAAGTCCTCGGCTCGGAAATGAAGGTCGTTCAGTCGCAGTTCGACAAAAACGACAATTCCGTGGAAGCCCTCACTGCCCGGAACCAGGTGCTGAACAAGGAAATCGAAGCCCAGAAGCAGAAAATCGAGACCTTGCGCCAGGCACTTGCCAACGCCTCCGAGTCCTTCGGTGAAAATGACCGCAGAACGCAGCAATGGCAGATTCAGCTTAATAATGCCACCGCTGCGCTGAACGATATGGAACGGGAACTCGACCGCAACAATGCGGCTCTGGATGATGCCGAGCATGAAATGGACGATGTTGCCGACAGTGCTGACGATCTGGAAGAGGAACTGGACGATGCCGGAGATGCTGCCGATGACTCCGAGGGTAAATTCTCCAAGTTGGGCGGCACTCTGAAAACGGTGGGCATTGCGATGGGTGCGGTGGTAACTGCTGCCGCAGCCGCCGCGGTGTCCCTGGGCAAAGCTGTGGTGGAAGCCTACGGTGAGTATGAACAGCTTGTCGGTGGTATCGATACACTGTTCAAAGACTCCTCCGCATCCCTGCAGGAGTACGCAAATAACGCATATAAAACTGCCGGTATGTCGGCCAATGACTATATGTCCACGGTCACATCCTTCTCCGCATCGCTGATTTCCTCTCTGGGCGGTGATACGGAAGCGGCAGTCAAGTATGCGGACATGGCTATCACCGATATGGCGGACAACGCCAATAAGATGGGTACGGACATCGGACTCATCCAGAACGCATACCAGGGCTTTGCCAAGCAGAACTACACGATGCTTGATAACCTGAAACTCGGCTACGGCGGCACCAAGACCGAAATGGAACGGCTACTTGCCGATGCCCAGGCGATTTCCGGCATTGAGTACGATATTAGTTCCTACGCTGATGTAGTCGAAGCCATCCATGTCATTCAAGAGAGTATGGACGTTGCCGGTGCCACCGCTGCCGAAGCTGAACATACCATCGAAGGCTCCATGAACGCCATGAAGGCGGCAATCGACAACCTCATCGTGGGCTTCGGTAATGCCGATGCTGACATCGAGCAACTTTGCAACAATGTGGTGGATGCGTTCCAGGATGTGCTGACCAACATTACCCCGGTCATTGAGAATATCATCTCGGCTCTGCCAACGGCGCTGAATGCACTGCTTGCGACCGTGGGCGATTTGCTCCCAACCTTACTGGACACTGTTGTTGACCTGTTCTCACAGGTGCTGACCACGCTGCTGACGATGATACCGCAACTGGTGCCGGCAGTCATTGAAGCTGTGATGACCATTGTGAACACGCTGATCGAGAACCTTCCGCTTTTGGTGGATGCCGCCGTTCAGATTGTGGTTTCTCTGGTGGAAGGTATCGGCTCGGCACTTCCGCAGCTTATCCCGGCGGCAGTGCAGGCAATCATCACTATTGTGGAAGGTCTGATTTCCAACTTTCCTATGATTCTTGATGCCGCCCTGCAACTGATTATGGGACTGGCAGAAGGTTTGCTTGCCGCAATTCCAACGCTGATTGAAGCGTTGCCTTCTATTATTACAGCAATTATTGAGTTCATTCTCAGCGCGATTCCCCAAATTATCGAGGCGGGCATTCAGCTTCTGACCTCTCTGGTGGCGGCATTGCCAGACATTATCGTTGCTGTGGTAGAAGCTATCCCGCAGATTATTGACGGCATCATCACCGCCGTACTGGACAGTATTCCGCTTATCATCCAGGCGGGTATCGACCTTCTGATTTCCTTGGTGCAGGCTCTGCCGGAGATCATCACCACAATCGTGGCGGCTATCCCGGAAATCATCGGTTCGGTGGTCAATGCCCTTATAAACAGCATTCCCCAGATCGTGCAGGCAGGTGTGGAACTGTTCATCTCCCTTATTGCCAACCTGCCAACCATCATCATTGAAATCGTAAAGGCTGTGCCGCAGATCCTTGCGGGTCTGGTCTCTGCCTTCGGCAAGGGTGTATCGCAGCTTGCCGAGGTTGGCGGCAACCTTGTCCGTGGCTTGTGGCAGGGTATCCAGTCCCTGGCATCCTGGCTCTGGAACAAGGTATCCGGGTGGATTTCTTCCATCTGGGATGGTATCTGTGACTTCTTCGGTATCGCATCCCCATCCAAGGAAATGGGCTGGGTCGGTGAGATGTTGGTGGAAGGTCTGGCAGGGGCTATCAATGCCAACGGTAAGGATGCCGTTGCAGCCGCTGAAGGCATGAGTTCTGAAATCAACGATGTGATGCATAGCTTGGCTGATGATATGACCACGGCGCTGCCGACCGACTTCACCGTCAACGGCACGGTCAACCGCAACGATACCGCTTCTGGCATCGGCGGCATGGGCTACGGCGCACTCATTACCATTCAGCAGATGGTTGTCCGCAGCGAGGAGGATATCCGCAAGATTTCCCAGGAACTCTACAACCTTATTCAGAGTGGCTCTCGCGCACAGGGTCACTTCACTACAGCATAAAGGAGGGCTTTGACCTATGGGTTTTACCTATAACGATATTACATCGACCAGTATGGGCATCAAAGCCCGTCTGACCTCCTGGCAGGTGTGTGGTAAACTTCGCAACTTTACCACCACCGTGCCTGGAAAATACGGTGTTGCAGACTTCGGCGCTGATTTCGATTACAGAGAAATCACCGCCCATTGCAGCATCTACCCCAAGCACAGTTTTACGGCACTGGTTTCCGCTCTGGACAGCATTGCCGCCTGGCTTGACCCCACCCAGGGACTTCATCAGCTTGTGTTTGATGATGTCCCAGACAGATATTTTATGGCGCGTTTGAATGATGCGGTGGACTGTGAACGGCTCGTCCGCTCGGCAGGCAGCTTTGAACTGAAGTTTTTCTGCCCAGACCCGTTTGCCTATGCGCTGACGGATGAGACTTTCTCCATTACCGAGGAAGGCACTCATACCGTGACCCGCGCCATCGGCAATATTGAGTCCTTGCCGGTCTACCGCATCAAAGGTGTACTGACTGCCGGGGCAAGCAATTATATCAGCATTACCACCAACGGCACAGAAATGAAGGTCATGAATGCCACTCTTTCCGAGGGAGAGACCCTTGTGGTGGACACCGACAGGATGACTGCCTATGTGGTGGATGAAAACGAAGAAACGCTCCGTAACGGCCTGCCGTATTTGCAGGAACTGAACTTTCCGACTCTGGCTGTCGGTGATAACACAGTCACTGTGGAAGTGAGCAATGCTACGCTGACGGAACTTCAAATTGTGGCCAAGAGCAGATGGAGGTGACGGTATGTCTCTGAAAACAATTCTAAATAAACAGACGGATTTCACGGGTGAATTTCCGGCAGAGTATGCCGCCTCCGGCTTGTGGCGTTTTAATGAGTCTGAGCCGGATGAAGATACCTCACTGGTGGATGAATCCGGCTGCGGACGCAACTTTACCATTATCAACTGGTCTGGCACTACCGCAAACCTCTCCAAAAGCCCAAAAGGTCGCCAGTTCCGATTCAATATCAACAACCCGACCTCTGAAAAGACCCACCTGCAGGTCACCAATGACGGCAGCATCTTTGCAAACCTCGGTGAACGCATCATTGTGGGCGGTTGGATGAACCCTACCACTTACTCGGTGGGTAATACTTTCTGTCCCATCTTCAACACCCGCTACGGTCCCGGACAGCCGATTTTCTATCTGTCCCTTTATTCCGGCAAGCCCAGAATCATGCTGTATAACTCGTCTGGTTCGCTGATATTGGATAAGACTGTGACCCCATCGTTCTCTCTGGTCAACGGCGGTTGGTATTTCATTGCCGGAGTCATTGAGCCTATAAGTAAGCAGTTCACTTATGTTGTGGGCGACCGCTCCACGGGCGAAGTCTGGAAGTCCGATGTGCTGACATTCACCGGGGAACTGAACCGCTCCTGCGTTGCCGATCTGGTTATCGGTATGCACGCCACTTCCTATTACTACGCAGGTGGCTTTGATGACTGGTTCCTTGACTGTGATTCTCCACTGACCGCAGATGATTTGGTGGACTTTTTCAAAGCAACCGTCCTCTGCAACGGTGCAGACAGTTCTTCCGATGTGGATGCCCTTGCCGATGCAAGCGGTGTCACGCTGAAAGCCACTGATGGCGTCTACCCGGAAAGCGGTGTAATTTATACGAAAGCTGCTGACTGCAATCTTTCCGGCACGGGTAAGGTGTCCGTCACCAGTGAGTACACAGCGGGAGTCACCGCCATTGCATCCGTGGAGACCTCCACCAGTGATGACCTCACTGATTGGAGCGACTGGATTGTGGTCGGCTCGGACGGAAAGCTGCAATCTCCCAACCGAAACTACATCCGTTTCAAGGTTACGCTCACCACTTCGGACACCACCAAAACTCCGAAACTGGTGGATATCCGGCTCTATGACATTCCCAAGGCACCCTATGAGAAGATCGGCTATGCCAGACCTGTGGTTCTGGACAGCAATGGCGCGTGGGAAGCGGTTCTGGAAAATGCCTATGACATTATTGTCACAGGCGAAATCAACGGCGAGGACACACTTACCTTCAGCATTCCATACCGTGACAGTAAGCGAAAATACATCGATAACGAGAAGAAAATCCAGATCGTTGATGATGTTTATAAAATCCGCACCATCACGGATGTAAAGGACAGCACCGGCAGCACCATTACGCAGGTGTATGCTGAAGCAGAGTTCTATGACCTGACCTTTTCCGTCCGCAAGGAAGAAAAGAAGTTTGATGCCGAGACTGCTGATGTTGCGATGGCCTACGCTCTGGCAGACACCGAATGGAGTGTTGGCACAGTCAATGTGACCACTAAGCGTACCTGGACTTCCACGGAAAAGAACGCTCTTTCTATTCTCCGCAGCATTGCCAATCTCCACGGCGGTGACCTCGTTTTCGATTGCCCCAACCGACTGGTGCATCTACTGACGGTCAACGGCAAGGACAGTGGTGCGCTGTTTGCCTACAAAAAGAACATGAAGAGCATCGAGCGTATCGTGGATACCCGCTCCCTGGTTACCAGGTTGTATGCTGTGGGCGCGGAAGGGATGACCTTCTCGGACATCAACGGCGGCAAGCCTTACCTTGAGGATTTCACCTATTCCAAGGAAATCCGCATTACCACCCTGGACTGTTCCTCTTTCACCAATCCGTATCAGATGAAGGAATTTACAGCCATGCGCCTTGCGGAATACTGCAAGCCTACCGTGTCCTATGTGCTGAATGCGATGGACTTGTCCGTTCTGACGGGATATGAGCATGAAGCCTGGAATCTGGGTGATTATGTCCGTGTTGAGGATAAGGAGTTGGGGCTTTCGGTCACCACCCGTATTGTGCGCCGTGAGTACAATCTGCAGGAACCCTGGAACACCGTTCTGGAACTGTCCACTACGCTGAAGAACCTGGGCAGTTCTGTCAGCACTCTGGATACCATCGCAGACTCCCTTGAGGGTACGAGCGTGGTCTCCAACAACGACATCCGGGAATTGGTGCCGTTCAATCATCTGCGTAATTCTCGTGCCGATGATGATATGGCATATTGGGTCAATTCCGGCTTTGAAGCAGATGGTGCAAACGGTGCATCCGGCACAGCCTCCTTTAAGGCTGTGGGCGTTGCGGGTATGACCAAGAGTATGTCCCAGACTGTGTATCCGTCCAACCGCAGCAGTTATACGCTGTCGGCGCAGATTGCTTCGGAGGAGTTGGAGAAACTCTCTGATGACGCCCAGGTGGGTATTGAGGTAGTCATCGAATACGAGGACGGCACCACCGAGATCCGTTTCATTGACCTGTACTGATGGAGGTGCGCTATGGCATATTTCTCGAAAACTTCACAGAAAATTGCGCCGGAGAACTATTCCTCCAAGGTCAAATCCATAACGGTGCGTATCTGCATTACCAACTGCTCCGGCACAATTTATGTAACAGACCTTTTGCTTCAGCCGGGTTCTGTTGCTACGGGATGGGTAGGTCATCCCTGCGAGATGAAGTGGGTGCTTGATGGCTAAACCCGTATTCATCCGACTGGCAGAGGTCATAAACAAAAAGCAGGAAAAGCGTGTCATGAGCGTAACGGTGAAGCCTACCGTCACCAACTGCTCCGGCACGATCTGGTTCACTGACCTCATGCTGCAGGAAGGACCGGCGCTGACCGGCTATGTTCCGCACACGGAGAGCAGGCTGGCGAAAAGCGATAAGGTCTGGTTCAACGGCGTGGTTCGCTCCGCCGAAACGGTCATTGTCTGTAATCTTGGCGAGACCTCCGGCGGCTTGGATATCCACATATATCCCAAGTCGGACATGGCGGCAGGATCAGTTTCCTTGCACCAAGGTGTTGGTGGTCAAAGGGTAGTTTTCCCTAATGCCCTCCATGCCGAAGATGACCTGGCGCTCCTTGCTTCGGTGCGGGAATGCACCAGAAACGGCATCACCGAACCTAAAGAGGGTTTTTATCAGTACAGCGCCGCCTGGGACTCCAAGCACAGGGTCAACTTGGAAACAGGAAAGTCTGCCAGGGTGCTATTTGAAATGCAACAAATGACAGACGGAGGTGACGCGATCTGATGGATAAACTCAAAGGCAAACGCATCATGGTCTGGACATTTATGGGCAATGCCAGAATGTATGAAGCCCTGCGCGATTACGGTGACCGCATCGATACCATCGGTCTGTTTTCCTTTAAGGTGGATAAGACCGGCACCATCACCGAGAGCGGTGTTGCCGTCAGCAATATGCTGACCTACATCAACAAATGGCCCCACATTCGTTGGCTGCTTACCGTTGCCAATGACGGTGCAAACTCCATCTTCAAAGCCCTGCGTGACAACACGGACGGCGCACAGGACACTTTCTGCTCCGAACTCGTCCGAATCATGGAGAAATACCCCTGGTGCAGCGGTGTGGACATAGACCTGGAAAAAGGCGACGATTACTCCACCCACGAAGCGTCCACCGCCATGTTCGCCCATATTTACAGCACCGTGAAAGACTATGACCCTACCAAGGAAATGAACATCTGCCTGCCGGGTATGACTTCGGTCAACGGCTCGGTCGGCGGTGAGAACTGGTGCGTTTACGGTGACCTTGATAAATACTGCGACACCGCATCCATTATGACCTATGGTATGGCTTGGGCAGGTTCCGCTCCTGGCCCCGTCTCTCCGAGAAGTTGGCTTGAGGGTGTGTACGATTATGCTGTCCGAGTGATGAACCCGGACAAGGTATTCCTCGGTATGCCTGCCTATGGTTGGAACTGGCAGATCTATGACACCCCGGAAAATCTGGGCGAATACTACCGTGGAACATCCCATACCTATTATGCAGCGAAATACTGGATGCAGGGCGTGTATAACTTCACCGATGATGCACCACCGCAGCCTTTCATTCCGATCCTTTCCTATTGGGACGATTACGATATGGGGCCGTGGGCGCTCCCTCATGTGTATGACTACATGGAAGGAAGAGATGCCACGGCAAAAACCTATCCCCAGATGGCGGAGGTCTATAACCGCAGGAACTATCTGACCGCTTATGCCAAGCAGCAAAAGACAGAGTTCGGAGAAATCTTTATTGACCACGATGCCGAGCCGGACAGCTATTCCGGCATTGTTTCTGTTTCCAAGACCCTTGTGACCTTGGGAGAGGACGGCTCTGCCACCTATAAGTTCACCATTGATGAGGACGGCACCTACGATGTGGCAGTCCGGCTGTGTTATCCGTTCTGGGATAAAAACAGCATCTACGCATCCTTGGATGGTCAAACCGTCCACTTCTCCGAGGATCGGCTGTGGTGGCCGTACTGGCGAACCACTTTCTGGGCAACCCTCGCCAAGGGTGCAAACCTGTCAGCCGGGGAGCATACCATCACCATTTCCGTTGGTGTCAACGGTGTACAGTTCTACGGTTTCCGTGTCTGTACCGATTTCTCCGAAGAACCCACTGCGGGTGACGCGGAATACACCCTCGCTCCACGAAAGTTCAAAGACATCAACGGCGATATGGTGGGACCGGCGACAGGCTTCAAGCTGACATTTGAGATGTTACGCCGAAAGCCGGACTCCGCACTGGTATGGTATGAGGATTTCCGTGACGAGCAGAAGATCCCAGAAAGCTACTGGACAACGCTCTCCGGCGAATGGGATGTGTGGCAAGACCCCAACAGCAGCGCCAACCGTCCGTACTCGCAGCTTGAGGGTTACGGTCAGCTTGCCTGGAACTATAACGGATTTTCCGACATTCATCTCCGCGCGCAGATCATCATCCCGCCGGATGGTGGTGGCAAGTCCGGCATTTTCCTCGGTTCGCTGTTTTTGTGCATCAATTACGATACGCAGAGGTTGGAACTCTACGAAGGGTCAACGCTCAAGGGAAGCTACTCGGCATCATATGCCAAGACTGCAAATGCAGACCTTCGCAGCAATCCCAATGTTTATACCATTGAACTGCGGAAGCGTGGAAACAAGGTGCGAGTTTATTCCTCCACCTCTTACACGCTTCGGTTCACAGCAACTGTCAGCAGTAGCGGCGGTTATGCGGGCATCCGCTCGGAAAAGAATGTCAACTGCCAACTGCTCCGTCTGGGAGATGCCTGGACATATGAGCCGTATGAGCGTTTTGATGTCATTATGCCGGATGGCACTGAAACTTCCTACGGCAGAATTGAACGGTCGAACTGTACCTGGGATGAAGAGTTCCAGGTGTTCACGCTGACCAGTGATGTGGATGAATACTCCACCAGAAGCGAGGACATTTCTCTGGACTATGAGTTCTACCACTCGCACGTTATGCCGCTTGAGTGCGGTAATGACTATACGGCAAAAATCATCCCCAGGGACATCAACATCTGGATTTCCAGGCTGTTCCTTGGGGACTCGGACGGCTTTTCCATCCTTTACTACCAGGATGTGGACAGCCTCATCTATTGGGCAAACCAGGCAGCATACCGATGGAAGCTGCGAGGGATGTGTATGTGGTCCCTCGGACAGGAAGATATGCGGGTATGGGAATGGTTACCCAAACAAACCGAATAAGGCACATTGGGCTTCTGCTATTACGGCAGAGGCCCTTTTGCATAATTAAAACGAAATGGAGGATAACGCTATGAAACAAATCTGGTCTGGCATTCAGATTGCGTTCACCGCTTTCGGTGGCTTCCTTGGATGGTTCCTGGGTGGTATTGACGGCTTTCTGTATGCGTTGATTGCCTTTACGGTAATCGACTACATCACCGGCGTCATGTGCGCCATTACCGACAAGAAACTCTCCAGTTCCGTTGGCTTCAAAGGCATCTGCCGTAAGGTGCTGATTTTTACTCTGGTGGGTATCGGCAACATTGTGGATGTCTATGTCCTCGGCCAGGGTGGAGTGCTGCGTACCGCAGTGATCTTCTTCTACCTGTCCAATGAGGGTGTCAGCATTCTGGAGAACTCCGCTCATCTGGGGCTGCCTATTCCCGAAAAGCTGAAGGAAGTCCTGGAACAGCTTCATGACCGAGGAGGTGACGATAATGAATCTGCATAAACTGATCCTTACGGAAAATGCCTGCTACAAGGCAGGTCGCACCATTACCGTCAAGGGTATCATGGTTCATTCCACCGGTGCGAACAACCCCAATCTGAAACGCTATGTTGGTCCTAATGACGGTCTGCTCGGTGAAAACCAGTACGGCAACCACTGGAACACCTATCATCCCGGCGGCAGAGAGGTCTGTGTCCACGCTTTCATCGGCAAACTGGCAGATGGCACCATTGCTACTTACCAGACTCTCCCTTGGAATCACCGTGGATGGCACGCCGGCGGCAGCGCCAATAATACTCACATCGGCTTTGAAATCTGCGAGGACGGTCTTACGGATTACACCTATTTCCAGAAGGTGTACCGTGAGGCCGTCGAACTTTGTGCCTATCTCTGCAAAGAATATGGTCTGACCGAGCAGAACATCATCTGCCACTCCGAGGGCTACAAGCAGGGTGTCGCATCCAACCACGGTGATGTGATGCACTGGTTCCCGAAGCACGGCAAGAGCATGGATACCTTCCGTGCCGAGGTCAAGGCTCTGCTTGCCACCGATACCAAAGAGGATGCAGAGGACACCTCCGAGCCTGTGGTGACCTATCCTGAAAAGCTGACTTCCGGCTATTACCGTGTGCGTAAGACCTGGAAGGACAGCAAGTCCCAGGTGGGTGCTTACCGTGTCCTCGCCAACGCAAAGGCGGCTGCGGACAAGAACCCCGGCACCTATGTGTTCACCAATGATGGTGTTGCTATCTATCCTGTGGAGGGTGCGACTGAATCCGGCACCGATGACTACCGCATCCATACGGTAGTTAAGGGTGATACCCTCTGGGATATTGCCGCCCTGTATCTGGGCAAAGGCAGCCGATACCCTGAAATCAAGACCCTCAATGGTCTGAAGTCCAACGTCATTTACAGCGGTTGGAAGCTGAAGATCCCCAACTAACCACAAAGCCCATCGAGGAGATAATTTCTCTTCGATGGGCTTTTTTTCGTTTTTATTGAAAATCCAGTGTTCTTATCCGCAGGGGGTAGTGAGGAGACCTCTCCTCAGAATGGAGGACACTCACTATGACCAATCAGCAAAAAGAGCAAATTACCACCCTGCGCTCACAGGGATATGGATATACAACCATCGCAAATGCGGTAGGCGTTTCAAAAGACAGCGTAAAGGCATACTGCCGCAGACACGGACTTGGAGGCAAGGTTGCGGATAACTCCCGCATTCAGCTTGAAACGGATATGTGCCTTAATTGCGGAACCCCGCTGTCACAAGCGGAAGGCAGAAAGAAAAAGAAGTTCTGCTCCGATGCCTGCAGGCAGGCCTGGTGGAATGCCCACCCGGAAAAGGTCAACCGCAGGGCTGTGTATGACTTCACCTGCGCCCACTGCGGTAAGTCCTTCACGGCATACGGCAATGCAGGACGAAAATACTGCTCCCACTCCTGCTATATTGCAGACCGTTTCAAAGGCGGTGATAGCAATGAGTGAAGCTGTATTTAATGCGGAATTGCAGTATCAGACGGCAATTTCCATAGCAAAAAACCTCCGCAGCCAGGGGCTTCTGACCGAAGAGGAATACGCCATAATTGATACAAAACTGCAAGCCGAATTTGCGCCATCTTTGGGTACATTATTATCGGATAATGACTGGACTTTTTAGCCTTTTAGAGTGATATATAGTGTCGGAAAGGAGTGATTTTCATGCGAATTATCAATAAAATCGAGCCAAAAGTTCCGCAGATGCCAACTCGCAAAAAGGTCGCTGCCTATGCCAGAGTTTCAATGGAATCGGAAAGATTGCAGCACTCCCTTTCGGCACAGGTAAGCCATTATAGCGACCTCATTCAAAAACATCCGGGTTGGGAGTATGTAGGCGTTTATGCCGACAACGGAATAACAGGCACAAAGACCACATCCCGCCAGGAGTTCATGCGGATGCTTGCCGACTGCGAAGCCGGAAAAATAGACATCATCTTGACTAAGAGCATTTCCCGTTTCGCGCGCAACACCGTGGATCTTCTGGAAACGGTACGCCACCTCAAAGACCTGGGGATTTCCGTACAGTTTGAAAAAGAACACATCGACTCCATGACCGAGGACGGTGAGTTGATGCTGACCCTGCTTGCATCTTTTGCCCAGGAAGAAAGCCGCAGCATTTCCGAGAATGTCAAATGGGGCACCATTCAGAGGTTCAAGGAAGGCATCCCCAACGGGCAGTTCACCATCTTCGGTTACAAATGGGTAGATGACAAACTGGTTGTTATCCCGGAAGAAGCCGAAATTGTCCGCTTCATGTACAGAGAATACATGAAAGGCGCATCTCGCATCGAGATCGGCAGAGCCTTGATGGAGCGTGGCATTTACACTCGTAAGGGATGCCCTTGGGTGGATTCCAATGTAAAGGTGATCCTCACCAACATTACCTACACTGGCAATATGCTCTTTCACAAGGAATACTGCCTTGACCCCATCACCAAGAAGCGGAAAAAGAATCGCGGTGAACTTCCGCAGTATTTTGTAGAGGACACCCACGAAGCCATCATTCCGATGGAAGAATGGCAGGCTGTCCAAGAAGAGTTCAAACGCAGACGAGACCTTGGGGTCTTTGGAAACAAGTCCCTCAACCTCAACTGCTTCACAGGAAAAATCAAATGCGGTCATTGCGGTCAGAGTTTTATGCGAAACACCCGCAGACGCAGGTTGAAAGGTGTTCCTGCGGAACAGTGCGATAAATACACCACCTACGGCTGCGGAACGCAGAAAAAGAAAGGTGGTTCTTGCCCTGCGAGGGATATTCCAGAGGAAACCCTCAAGGCCAAGTGCGCTGAGGTTCTGGGGCTTGATGAATTTGATGAGGAAATCTTCAGCGCCCAGGTAGAGAAAATTATTGTGCCGGAGCATTTGGTTCTGGAATTTTATATGAAAGATGGCAGGGTCATCCGCACCGAATGGGTGTCTACCGCAAAGAAGGATGCTTGGACTGCCGAGCGAAGAGCCGCCAAAGGCAAGTTGGTACAGGAACGGCAAATCACAGCCAACAGTTCCTGCTTCACCAGTCGCATCCGCTGCGAACTTTGCGGTGAGAATTACCGCAGGCAACGCTCCCGCCATGTGGATGGCACTTATGTGAGCGTATGGCGGTGTGCATCTTCTGCACGGTGCGATAGCCAGTCCCTGCCGGAGCCGACATTGCATGAATTGGCGGCAACGGCTATGGGGCTTGCGGAATTCAGCGAGGATGCCTTCCGTCAGCAGATACAGTACATCAGCATCGTTGATAAAGGCAGGCTGGTGTTCCACTTCTTTGACGGGCGGGACATCGAAGCTGAATGGAAAAACAAGCGGACAATGCCTCGGCACACCGAGGAACGCAAAGCAGAAATGAGCAGAAAAATGAAAGAGAATTGGAGGAAACGTCGTGGCGAGAGTGACAACCATACCGGCAACGATCAGCCGGTTCACAGCAACACCGATTAACGAAAAGAAGAAACGCCGCACCGCTGCCTACGCCCGTGTTTCCACGGACAGCGAGGAGCAGCTCACCAGTTACACCGCCCAGGTGGACTACTACACCAATTACATCAAAGGCAGAGATGATTGGGAGTTTGTCTCCGTGTATACGGACGAAGGCATAACAGGCACTAACACGAAGCACCGCGAGGGCTTCAAGCGTATGGTGCAGGATGCGTTGGATGGAAAAATCGACCTCATCGTTACAAAGTCGGTCAGCCGATTTGCCCGAAACACGGTCGACAGCCTTACCACGGTGCGTCAGTTGAAGGAAAAAGGCGTAGAAATTTACTTTGAAAAGGAGAACATCTGGACATTGGATTCCAAGGGCGAATTGCTGATTACCATCATGTCGAGCCTTGCCCAGGAAGAAAGTCGGAGCATTTCCGAGAACTGCACCTGGGGGCAGAGAAAGCGTTTTGCAGATGGCAAGGTGACTGTTCCGTTCCAGCGTTTCCTTGGCTATGACCGTGGCCCCGACGGCAACCTTGTATTGAACCCTGACGAGGCAGTGACTGTGCGTCGCATTTACAGTATGTTCCTGCAGGGAATGTCACCTTACGGAATTGCCACCCGTTTGACCGCTGACGGCATAAAATCACCGGGCGGCAAAGACAAATGGAGTGCAGGCTCCGTCCGCAGCATCCTCACCAATGAGAAGTACAAGGGCGATGCACTCCTTCAAAAGTCCTACACGGTTGATTTCCTCACAAAAAAGAAAAAGATCAACGAGGGTGAAATTCCGCAGTATTATGTAGAAGGCAACCACGAAGCCATTGTCAGCCCGGATGTGTTCGAGCAGGTACAGAGTGAGTTGGAACGCAGGAAAGCCAGCAAAGGCAGACATAGCGGAGTCCACCTTTTCTCCGGCAAAATCCGCTGCGGACAATGCGGTGAGTGGTACGGTTCCAAGACCTGGCATTCCAACAGCAAATATCGCCGTGTGGTCTGGCAATGCAATCACAAATACGATGGCGATGAAAAATGCACCACGGCACACCTTACCGAGGATGAAATCAAGGAACTGTTCGTATCAGCGGCAAACAAGCTGATAACGCAAAAAGATGCCATCGTTGCGGCACTCACCGCATCCCTCGATACAGCATTTGACCTTACCGCCCTCAAAGCGGAACAGGCTGAACTGGAAAGCGAAATCGCTGTGGTTTCCGACCTTATCGAAAAGTGCATCTACGAAAACGCTCATGTGGCACTCGACCAGGTGGAATACAAAAAACGCTATGACGGGCTGACGGAGCGATTCGACACCGCAAAGGCACGGCACGAAGCCCTGGACGAAACCATCCGCAGCAAGCAATCCCGCAGGGCTACGATTGAAGATTTCCTTTCCACCCTCAAAGATGCCGATCTGGTGGACACCTTCGACACAGCCCTTTGGTGCGGACTGGTGGACTTCGTGACCGTCCACAGCAAGGACGATGTACGGTTCACTTTCAAGAACGGACAGGAAATCCGGGCGTAAGGGTGTAAGGGCGCAAGACCGCAACACTGCAATGGGCATAGCCAAGACCGCAAAAACCGCGCAAATTTTGCGGCCTTACATAAAACGAACTCCTCACTACAATAATGGCGGTGAGGAGTTTTGCTTTTAATCATCTTCTATTATTTCATATTCGGGATCTTCAAATGTATCTTCATCATAATCGTAGTCACCGGGATTTGACCAGTGCAGTGTTTCCGCACCCGTCCGAGTACAGGAACGCAGATAGAGTGCATACTCTTCCGCATCTTCCTCGGTGTCAAAGGTCTCGTCCTGTTCTTCTCCATCGAAGATAACTTTGAATTTACCCTTATTTTCTTTCAGACCACCATCAGCCAGTTTAAGGGCATCTTCTGAATCACTATCTGTATCCCCGGTGCTTTGCACAACCGCATAAATTGTTCCTGCCACCGCAGCAACAACTCCGGCAACTTTACCTGCTGTTGCCAACCATGCTTTTGCCTTTTCCTGCCGAGCCTTTTTACAGTTCTCGCACAGAGTAGAATCTGCATCGGGAATAACTGAACCGCAATCAGAACAGATACCTTTTACATTATCGAAGGTAGTATCGTTTTCATAACCACAATTGCCACAAGTATGCCGTGCTGCCGTTCTGTCAAATCCTTCCTGCACATTGAGGTATGTGCCACACTCATCGCAGAACCAGAATACATAGTCATCTTCAAACTCGTCAGCGGATAGAGAATACCCACAATTGCCGCAAGTCCAAACTGTAGATTTCTTGTCTATGGTCATTTTGCCGTCCTCACAATTAGGACAGAACATCCATTTCTTTATTTTTCTCAAATAAGCGGAAGTAACAGTGTCACTGAACTTCTTATGCTTTTTCTGTTTCTCACTACTCATAACCGCTACCTCCTCGTCAAGGTGTATATAAAGTATAACGCAAGAATGTGAATAAATCTACTGCTACTTTTTCGGTTGGCTGACCGTGGCAAGCACCTCAAGAAAGCGCCGACCGATGGCTTCGGGGTCATAGTTGTTTGCTTCGCAGATAAACCGCAGTCCGTCCGGTGTCAGCAACCGACCGTTGTTGCGGTCACGGCATAACTGCTCATAATCGGCAATCTGCTTCTGGGTGAGCGTCTTTTTCATAATCGTCCTCCATATAAAAACAACCGGGCAGTCCCGGCATAAAACTTACCCTGCAAAAGCCAACATACCCTGCAAAGGTGTACCTTTTAATTTTTCATATCCTTGTATCAATCTCTGCAAGATTATTTCGTAAACACGACAGTTTTCAAACGGATTGAGAATGGCGACTATCGTCTTAACGATACTTGACGGAGTATAGAACTCACCGCCCTTTACACCCTCGTAAGCCGCAAATTGAGCTATGCAGTATTCGTAGGTGCGACCAAGCAAATCCTTGCTATCTTCGGTATCAGTCATATCCATATTCGTAAACAAATCGACTACATCACCGAGAACACGCTTGTCAAGGTCTGGACTTGCGTAATTCTTAGGCAGAACATTTTTTAAGGTTTTGTTCTCGTCCTCAATAGCCCTCATAGCATCGTCAATTACAGAGCCAATTTCAGGAGTATGTGCAGCAGCGGACACCACTGACCAACGAGCCTTTTCAGGAACAAAGAAAATGTTGTCCATTAGGTAAGCATCAGGTTCATTCTCAAAACCGTCACCGTCAGCCACAAGTTCGTTATAACGTTTTTCAAATGCACTTGATATGTAACGCAGGAAAATAAGTCCCACGATAACTTTTCTATATTCAGCAGCAGGAATATGTCCCCACAAAACGCAGGCAGCGTCCCAAATCTGCTTTTCAAAGCCAATATTAGCATTGTTCTTTTTAGCCATTGTATTACACCTCATTGAACCTACACTTATAGCGAGGTAATATCCATAATATTATAGCACATTTTGCACAATCAGTCAATTGTTTGACAGAATTTTTTATGCATTTTTCACTAGTAATCTTCCAAAATATAGAAAATGCAACTTCATGCTGAGTCGCTTATTTCATTTTCTTTGCAAAAGCTATCTATATTCAAGATATTTGGGAGAAAGTGACTTGATTGTTGCTACAGCCTTATTTAATGTACTTGGACTTAAAACATTTTCTTCAAAGATGTCTTTAGGTTCAACACTGAGAAATACATATATGAAAAAAATCCGATAAGGCACAAGAGTACTTGTATCTCATCGGATTTTTAGCATATCAAAATTTTTTCTTATTTCACCAGATCAGTCAGCCATGGGGCAATCGGCCGTGCGATCAATCTCGCATTCAGGTAAGCCATCTCCAGCGTCAGACAGGTGTTTCCAAGATAATACCCGTCCATCACAGAAATTGTCATGGCAAGATCAGGTTTCTTCATGTTGGTCAGGCATATGGGCAAAAGATATTGTAATTTATTCTGGTAACCCTGCGGCACAACCAATCCAGGTTCTACAACAGCTTGTCTTCTGGCAAGCTCCACTGCTGTTTCCAGAAGAAGCGGTAAGTTTTTTGCTTTCCGGATTTTTACAGGAATGCGTTCCAGATTTTCTGCATCTCCCAGAATGTGATTCACATTCACACGAATCTGCCATTCCGGATTGAAATTGATACCACTCTGAATCATTGGAAATCTCGGCTTTTCCGGCAAAGGTTCGATGTATTTCAGTCTTGGCGATATTTCATCGCAGAAGCCACGGAAATACCAATTAAAAGTTGTTTCCCGTTTTTTATTGTGCTCAAAATATGCGTAAATTGCCTTGTATCTCTGATTGTAAAGTCCGGTGTGAAAGCAGGCATATTCATTCTCGATGTGAAAGAATTTTGATGCCTCACCCGGTTCGTGTTCTGTGTTGTAATCAATGCTTTGCTTGCGAAAGATAATATTGATGTACCGCTCTAAAATCGGCGTATCTGTATTTCTGGTTTCTACGGCTGGCTTTCTGAACCGCCACGGCTCCGGCAGTGCCATTTCGGCAAGCTCGTCCAATTGCCCGTACCAGTCCGGCACATAGGCAAATTCAAATAGATCTGTTGGTATCATTTAAATAAATTCCTCCATTTTGTTTGTATTGACTCTATGAGTTTCATCTAAATCTGGATTTTCATGTCTTCATCAATTGTTTTTATGGTATTTCCATTCATGTCCGTTGTTTCAAACATTACAACGGAGTTGATGTATTTATCATAAATATGTAGAATTTTTTCTACCGCTTTGGATTCTCCGCTAACGGCTTGTTGAATTAAATGGTAACTCAGTTCAGGGGTCTCGTCCGTGTTTTTCATAGTATTTTCGTATTTTGCTGAACGCACGAATTCTCAGATTATATACTGTGCGTCTTGTAACCTCCATTCTTTTTGATATTTCCTCATCTGTCAGTCCCAGCCAAAAGTCCATCAGCAAGACAGTTCGCTGGTTTTCTTTTAAAGATTCCAGTGTGTGATACAGAAGTTCATTTTCTATTATGCAAGGACACTTATCCAGGTAAAGTATATACTGCTCTGATGATCGGTTATCCTCACACGTCAGGGAATCTAACAGATATTGTACCGACAAATTTCCCGTACTGAAATGTTTGCTTTAATTTGCTGCCGCTCGTTTTAAATTTCTGCTGAAGTTCCGTATTACTGTTTTACAGAAGGAATCAAACATTGCACATATTCGCTTCTCTATTTCAGGGGAAGTTTGCATTGTTCATCCCTCCTTGAAGATATGAGCTGTTTGGCATTTTTCACCCCTTTGATACACTAGAACACATCTCAGGAAAGCAAATGAGAAAGTTTTCTGAAAAATATTTGTAAATATTCTATGGATGTTGTCAAAAGAAAAAAGAGCATAGCAATTCAACCTATAATGGCTGAAATGTCATGCTCATATATCATAATATAAATTATCAATAGCTTTATAAAAGAATGTTTGTTAAATTAATTGTAAGATACCAGGAATCGGAAATACAAACAAAATTAATTTCCTTTGTTTCAATTGTGCCATTCTCATCTGTTATAGTCAGCATAATAGAAGCTTTATCTCCATCCCGACTGTAATCAGAAATTTTTATTGATGTATTCTCATCTTTTTTATTGTTATCTGTATCTTCATCCGACTTATCAGATACAATATCAATCAGATCATCTGAGGTAATTCCAGTAAAATCCATTGGCCATTGAATTTTTTGTGCTGTTTCAGGTTCAATGCATTCTATGAAAGAATCTATATCCTTTTCTTTCACTGATGTCATCAGTATTTTTACTGTTACAAACGGAGAATTGATGTACCAGATATATATTCCCAAACCTGCACATATAAAAACACCCATAATTATTGATACAATAATTAATATTTTCCTTTTTTTCATATGTAGTTCCTTTCATAATATTCAAAGCAAAATCCCTCTGCATGTAAGCAAAGGGATTCACATTAAAATTATTCACTGCGAAGAGCGATAACCGGATCTTTCTTTGCAGCTTTTTTTGCTGGCAATAATCCACCGATCAGCGTGATCAGGATACTTATCATAATCAAAATCAGTGACGATGCTACAGGGAGCTGTGCTGTAAGTCCAGTTATACCGGAAATTTTTTCAATAATAGAATTAATTGGGATCAGTAGCACAAGTGAAACACCAATACCGAGGAGTCCTGCACAGCATCCAATAATAAAGGTTTCAGCATTGAATACCTGTGAAATATTGCGTTTGGATGCGCCGAGTGCACGCAGAATACCAATTTCTTTAGTTCGTTCCATAACAGAGATATGTGTAATAATACCAATCATAATACATGATACTACAAGGGATATTGCCACAAAAGCAATCAGAACATAAGAAATTCCATTGATTATGGTTGTAATGGATGAAGTCAGAAGAGCTACATAATCCGTATAAGTAATTTGATTATCCTCATCCGCTGTTTCATTGTAATTTGCAATACATTCTGTAATGGCATCCTTGTCCTCAAAGCTATCGGCATAGATACTGATAGATGAAGGGGCATCGTAGCTGACCTTTCCAAAATTCTTCATATTTTCTTCGTAAGTAGAGCCGGATATGTATTCATCATAAAATGAAATTAGTATTTCCTCGTCCGGATCATTTTCAAGCCATTGATCCATGGCAGTTGCCATAGTATTTTCATCCATGTTCATGCTTTCCGCATTGTTTCCAGCCTGTCCGACTCCCGCAGAAACAGACTGTTCAGAATTACCCGGAGTTTGTGTGTTTTGACTGCTATAATACATCATCATCTGATAGAGAGAAGCTTTATCGGAAACACCCATTGCCGAAATATATGTTTTGGCATCTTCGATTTTTCTTGAATCATCCGGTACTTCAAACTCCATACCATTCAGCACATTGATTTCCGGAGAAGATTCCTGTGCTGTGATGATTGCACTCTCATCTGTGTACTTTATTACATAGTCTGTCAGCATAGACGTGTAAGCTACAGCAGTTGAAATATCTGCATTCTCTGCGCCCTCAACGGGACGAATAATACCAGTAATTTTAAGTTCAACAGCATTTTTCAAAAGCTGTTCCTCATTGAAAACACTGTCTTCCAGATTGGTGAAAGTGCCATCTTCATTTTCGATGTACTGATCACAAGCCGGTACAAGATAAAAAGTATGATCACAGATTTCCGTATAGTCGAAGCTGATTTCATCTGCCTCTTCTCCGTCTGCAATTTTTTCTGCCGCTGATTCATACTGTTCTGATGTAATTAATCCCAGCTGATAAAGCGTTTCAGCAGAAATTCCGTTATTTTCATCCAAAACAAGAATTACTTCATCATATTTTTCCGGCCAGCTTCCATACAGAACATCATAGCTGTCAGTAATCACCTGACTGACAACGAAGCCATTGGCACCAACCATAAGTTCTGAAAAATTCTCGGCACTTGAATCGGAATTTCCGCCAAGCATAGCTGACATCATTCCCATTCTGTTTCTCCCATTGCTGTTACCATTTTCAGATGTTACGCCGGAAGATGTGATATCCTCTGTATCTGCATCACTGTTGATAAGTGTTCCATTCGTATCATAAGAATATACGTTGAAATTTACATCATAAGTGTAAATCACACCGTTTTCGCCAAGATACTGCTGAATTTCACTGTCCGGATCATCAAGATACTTTTTGAATTCAGTCAAATTGTTTTCCACAATACTGGATGTCATAGTTTCACGTGTTTCCAGGTCACGATAATCCGCATAAACACCGGAACGTTCCTCAGATTTGTCAGAATCTGGATCCCTGCGCTCATTTATTATTTCACTTCGCCGTCCCATAACACTGGAAACATCAATAGTTTCATCGCTTATAGTAAGCGGATATGATGACATTGTTTCCTTTTGAACATCTGATATGTAAGTATTCATTCCAGTGGAAAGTGCCAGAATAAGTGCTATACCAATAATTCCGATTGAACCGGCAAATGATGTCAGCAGAGTGCGTCCCTTCTTCGTGCGAAGATTATTGAAGCTAAGAGAAAGTGCTGTAAAAAATGACATTGAGATTTTCTTTCGCTTTTGTGGTTCGACCGGGGTTTCACTTTCCGTACAAGGATTGGAATCATCAACAATTCTGCCGTCCAGAAGCTTTACAATTCTTGTGGAATACTGCTGTGCAAGTTCCGGATTGTGTGTTACCATAATTACCAGTTTATCCTTCGCTATTTCTTTCAGTAATTCCATGATCTGGACACTTGTTTCCGAGTCAAGTGCACCAGTAGGTTCATCAGCCAGCAGAATATCAGGATTGTTTATCAATGCACGTGCAATCGCCACACGCTGCATCTGACCGCCTGACATCTGATTCGGTTTTTTATGAATATGATCACCAAGTCCCACTTTTTTCAGTACAGAGACTGCTCTCTGCCGACGCTCTCTTTTAGAAACACCGGCAAGTGTCAGTGCCATTTCTACATTAGCAAGTACTGTTTGATGTGGAATCAGATTGTAACTCTGAAATACAAAACCAATGGAATTGTTGCGATAAAAATCCCAGTCAGCATCTTTGTATTTTTTTGTGGATACACCATTGATAATCAGGTCACCGCTGGTATAACGGTCAAGACCACCTATGATATTCAGCATAGTAGTTTTTCCCGAACCGCTCTGTCCCAGAATGGAAACAAATTCATTTTCCCTAAAGCTTATACTGACTCCCTTTAAAGCTTTTTGTTCCAGATCGCCTGTCACATAGGTTTTTACTATGTTCTTTAATTGCAGCATAACAAATATTTCCTTTCTAACTTTTGCCGCCTTTTTTAGAAATAAATTAATTGTTGTTAATGAAATTGTGGTTTATGATCATTTCCAGCACATCAACACACCCCAAAATTCCAAATGAACTGCTGTTAAGAATCAAATCATAATTATCAGGTTGACGCCATTTACGGGTAGTGTTTGCATAATAATAGCGTTCTCTTTTTCGATCATATCTTTGGATTGTGTTTTCAGCGCTATGCTCCGGAATACCGTATTCCTCTACAGCACGCTTAATCTTTGTTTCGTTATTCGCATGAATAAACACTTTCAATAACCCGTTTTCACCTTTCAGTGATTCTGAGGCACAGTGACCGACGAATACTGCCGGTCCTGCTGCCGCAAAGCGCCTGATTGCCTCTTGTTCTGCCATGTAGATATGTCCCTCTTTAGATAACATATCAGGATCTCCGGTCTGTGCCTTACTTAAAAGATATACCGAATATAGAAAACTGTTGGATACTGTTTCTTCATACGCATCAATCTGACTGGTTGACAGATTCTGGTCATTTGCAACCGCCTCAATAATTTCACGTCCGTAACAAGGCACTCCGAAACGCTCGGCGAGTTTTCTGGCAATTTGTGTACCGCCGCTGCCATATTCACGCTCTATTGTAATATATTTATATTTCATTGTATTATCCTCCAAAATTTATGCAGTCTTTTCAAACTGGCTGTTATAAAGATCAGCATAAAAACCATTCTGTGCAAGCAGTTCTTCGTGATTGCCCTGCTCAATAATATCGCCGTCCTTAACGACAAGAATGACATCTGCATTTTTTATAGTAGACAAACGGTGAGCAATAACAAAGCTGGTTCTGTTTTCAGTTAACTGATCCATTGCTTTTTGTGTAATAACCTCTGTTCTTGTATCAACGCTGGAAGTAGCTTCATCCAAAATCAGCATTGGACTGTTCTGAATCATTGCACGAGCAATAGTGAAAAGCTGCTTCTGACCGGCTGAGATTGATGTATTGTCATTGAGTACAGTATCATATCCCTGCGGAAGTGCTTTGATAAAATTATGAATACCGCAGGCTTTGCAGGCATCTATCATCGTTTCATCTGATACATTTACGCAGTTATAAACAAGGTTTTCACGAACCGTACCTTCAAACAGCCATGTTTCCTGTAATACCATACCAAACATACTGTGTACATTCTCACGTCGCAATTCTTTGATACTAACACCATCAATCTTGATATCACCGCCTGTTGTCTCAAAGAAACGCATCAGAAGATTAACCAGTGTTGTTTTACCAGCACCAGTAGGTCCTACAATTGCAACTTTCTGACCTGACTTAATGTGCGCAGAAAAACCATGAATAACTTCTTTGTCAGGAGTATCCGGATAAGCAAAATGTACATTCTCAAAATCAACTACTCCATCCACATCTTCCTTTGTACGAACAATATTATCTTCGTTTTTGAGTTCTTCTTCTTCCAGGAACTCAAAAACACGCTCAGTAGCAGCTGCCGTGGATTGCATATTCGTCATACCCTGTGCTATCTGCTTCAGCGGCTGTTCAAATAAACGTACATAGATCAGAAATGCAGTGATAACCCCAAACGTAATGTTTCCGTTTATAACAAGTATTGCACCAACAATGCATACTGCTACATATCCAAGATTTCCGACAAAATTCATGATAGGCTGCATCAAACCGGAAAGAAACTGTGATTTGAAATTTGCATCTTTAACAGCCAAATTCAGCTCATTAAATCTGGATTTCACATTCTTTTCAGCATTAGAAATTCGAATTACATCGTGGCCGCTGTACATTTCCTCAATATAACCATTAAGTTTTCCAAGACTTTTCTGTCTTTGCTTGAAGTACCTTTGTGAATGTTTCATAATAAAAGCCATAAAGATAATGCCGAAGAAAGTAGTAATTATTGTTGTAATTGCCATAATCCAATCGTTCCAGAACATCATAATCAGACAACCCACAAATTGAGCCGAAGCAGATACAATACTTGCAGCACTATTAGAAAGCCCCTGACCAATAGTATCTACATCGTTTGTAACACGTGACAATACATCGCCATAAGAGTTTGAAGAAAAGTATTTCAAAGGCAAATGATTGATTTTTTTGCTGATGTCAGTTCGCATACGGCGAGATACCTTTTGGGTAATTGTTGCCATAATAAAGTGCTGTAAAAAATTGCATATAGCACTGATAAGATAGATTGTTAAAAGCAGGATACAAACGGATAAGATTCCGTCCATATCAATGCCGCCATCTTTATGTGCCTCTGCAAATTCATTACTTAGACGCACATTTTCCAGAATAGCCGCTGCCAACGGATCATCCTCATTGGTCAGGTCAAGACTTTCAAGATCCACTGTTCCGGGATCTACACCTTCCGGTAAGAATTCCAAAATGTTAAGCTGTCCTGTCGTTATCTGCTTTTGAATATCCTCAGCAATTTCTTCAGTGGAAATACCTCCGGTCAGTCCATCGTACATATAGTCTGTGATTTTGCTGATCTGATTCGGCCCGATAATTGTCAGTACCGTACCAACAACAGCTAAAACCAATGCAATTATAATTACGGCAAATTCTTTTTTACAATATATAGCCAACTTTCCCAAAGCTTGCTTCATATTCTTAGGCTTTTGTGTTCCTTGACCTATTCTTGCCATATTTAACCCCTCCTTTATTCAAGTTCCGACTGTGACAACTGTGAAAGTGCGATTTCCTGATATACCGGACATTTTTTCATCAGTTCTTCATGTGTACCGATACCAACTGCTTCACCGTTATCAAGTACCACGATTTTGTCTGCATGACGAATGGTACCGATACGCTGTGCTACGATCATACAGGTCGTGCCTTTCAAATCATTTTTTATTTTTTCACGTAACGCACGGTCTGTCTTATAGTCAAGTGCTGAGAAGGAATCATCGAATATCAGAATTTCCGGCATTCTGGCAACTGCCCTTGCAATGGCAAGGCGCTGTTTCTGTCCGCCGGAAACATTGGCACCTCCCTGAGCAATATTGCTGTCTATTCCATCCTCAAGCTTATTCACAAAATCACTTGCCTGAGCAATATTAATTGCATATTCAACATCATCACGGTCGATTTTGTGCCCGCAGAAGCCAAATGCTACATTGTTTTCAATCGTATCAGAAAACAGTATCGCTTTTTGTGGAACATATCCCATCTTACTGTACAATGCTTCAAAAGTATAGTCACGAACATCTCTGCCGTCAATAAGAACGGTACCTTCTGTTGTATCATACAGGCGTGCAGCAAGTCCAACAAGAGTAGATTTGCCTGAACCTGTGGCACCGATAAATGCTATTGTCTCGCCAGGATTGACTTTAAATGAAATTTTTTTCAGGCAATCTTCGGAGGCGTCAGGATAACGGAAAGAAACATTGCGAAATTCCACGGTACCGCCACCGGATTCCATATTGTTTATGTCTGCACTGCCTTCTTTAACGGTTATTTCTTCATCCAGAACCTCATTGATACGCTTTGCAGATACCTGTGCACGGGGCAAGATCATAAATATTGCCACAAGCAACACAAAGGACATAACAACATAGAGAGCATAAGAGTTAAATGTAACAACATCGCCGAGCATGTCTACTCTGGAAGTAAAAGAGGTTAGCAGTTCTTCAAGAGTTCCGTTTAATGGGATTGAAATATCGTTGATAAGATAAGAACCCATCCAATAAATGCCTAAAGTAAGACAACTCTGTACAAGGATCATTACTGGAAATAGGAACGACATTCCACGCATAGTAAACATCTGAGTTTTCATCAGGCTTTCATTAGTTTCTTCAAACTTTTTTTCCTGATATTTTTCAGCATTAAATGCACGAACAACCCGAAGTCCTGTTAAATTTTCACGGACAGTACGGTTTACATCATCAACCTGCTTCTGAACAATTTTAAACTTTGGAAGAAGTATGAATAGAAGTACGACAATAGTGGTTACAATCACAACAACCGCCGATGCAGTAACTATAGAAAGTTCCCAGCTCTTGCCGATGATTTTGCAGATTGCCCAAACTGCCATGATGGGTGCCTTTATCATGACCTGCAATCCCATGGCAACAAACATCTGAATTTGTGTGATGTCATTGGTAGTACGGGTGATAAGGCTGGCGGTAGAAAACTTTTTGATTTCACTGCTGCCGAAGTCAGAAACCTTTGAAAAGACCTTATCGCCAATATTAAAAGTGAAATCCGCAGCAATTGCTGCAGCAAAGTAACCAACAATTACTGCGAGTATTGCGCTTCCCAAAGCACAGGCAAGCATCTTTCCTCCTGCAATGAAATAATCAGATAATATGTCACTTTCGCTGCCAATCAACGTTGTGATTTCCTTTGTATAATCGGGAAGTTTCAAATCAAGAAAAACTTGCCCGGCAACCAATAGTACGCACACCAGCGCCATCCATCGATTCTTTGTGTTCATTCGTTTCAATAACCGAATCATAATTATGTCCTCCTTAAAAAAGATACATGTATTTTAGCAAATGAAAGTAAACTTTTGGACAACTAAAGATAAACTAAAGATAAACTGCTTAAAAAAAACAACTGTGTGAGTTTATCTTGGCGTGTTCTTTGTATGTTATGATTTATGTTGACAAGCGTACTATAAATTTGCCTTTTATTTATCGCTGATTCATGGTATAATATAAGGAACAGTTAAAGGAGGCATGCCTATGTTTAATATTCTGGTCGTTGAAGACAACGCTGATATGCGTGAATTATTTTGCACTGTATTATCTGACAGCGGATACAACAGTATTCCAGCCAGGGACGGTATGGAAGCGCTCGATATCATGGATAAAGAGTATATTGATCTGATTGTTGCTGACATTATGATGCCGGAAATGAATGGATATGAGCTTACTGAATCCCTCCGGGATGCAAATTATGATCTTCCTATTTTAATGGTTACTGCGAAAGATCAGTTTGTAGATATGCAAAAAGGTTTTCGGGTCGGAGCCGATGACTATATGATAAAGCCCATCAATGTTAAGGAATTGGTTCTGCGTGTCGAAGCCCTGCTCCGTCGGGCAAAAATATCCAGCGATAAAAAGATTACTGTAGGTTCTACAGTTCTTAATTACGATGCACTCACCGTAACAATCAATGGCAAAGAAACTATTCTCCCTCAAAAAGAATTCTATTTACTGTACAAACTCCTTTCTTATCCGAATAAAATTTTTACTCGTCAGCAGCTGATGGATGAGATATGGGGAATGTTCTCGGAAACAGATGAGCGTACTGTAAACACACATATAAATCGTCTGCGTGACCGTTTTGAAGGGTGTAATGACTTTGAAATTGTTACCGTTCGTGGACTTGGATATAAGGCGGTGAAAAAAGTTGACTAAAAATAAGCATTCCGGTTTATGGCTGTATTTTGCAATTCTTGTTTTCAGTACAATTACATTAATATGTTTTCTTCTTTCAATATTATGGACAGTCCTGTATAAATTCGGAGCTATAACGGCTGATCCAAGAATGCACCGACTGCCTATTATATTTATGGTATTCGGAAGTTTGCTGATTGGCGGTGCCATTGCTATCTATGTAGGAAGAAAATTGATCCGTCCCATTCAAAATATAAGCAATGCTTTTGAAGCTCTGTCAAAAGGGGATTTTTCTGTCAGAGTTCCGGAAAATGAAAATATCATGGAAATTCGTGAAATGGCTAAGCGATTTAATACAATGGTACAAGACTTATCACACGTTGAAACTCTTCGTACTGACTTTATCGAAAGCGTATCTCATGAATTCAAAACACCGATAACCTCTATCGAAGGATATGCAACCTTGCTGCAGAATGATCGGCTGTCGCCCGAAAAGCACAATCACTATGTAGAGATTATCATTGAAAATTCAAGGCGGTTATCCAATCTTTCCAGCAGCATCCTGATGCTCTCCAAACTTGAAAATCAAGAGATTATTCCCAATAAAGCAGAATATCGTATAGATGAGCAGATAAGGAAGGCAATTCTGATGCTTGAAGGAAAATGGGAGATAAAAAACATTGATTTTGATATGGAACTTCCACGCCAACTGTACTATGGTAATGAACAGCTATTGGAAAGGGTATGGAGTAATATTATAGATAACGCTATCAAATATTCGCCGGAAAACAGCACCATCCATGTTTTTATGAATTCAACTGATGAGGCTACAGAGGTTGTCATCACTGACCACGGTGAAGGTATGATAAACGACGTACAGAAACATATCTTTGAAAAGTTTTATCAGGGTGATCCTTCCCGTAAATCAGAAGGAAATGGGCTTGGACTTCCACTGGTAAAAAGGATTGTCGAACTATGTAAAGGCACGATAACGGTAAAAAGTACACCAGGAGAAGGATCTACTTTTACAGTGACCTTGCCCAATAAATACAAATAAAGAACAATGGAGGCAAGAAAATTTTTCTTGCCTCCATGTTGTTTTACTGATAACATATTATTCAATAATGCTTTTGGCGATTCTGTTTTCCGGAATGTCCCTGATCTCATATTTACAATCTGTTTTTCCGAGTCCTATTGCACAGCAGGGAATAAAACCTTCTGGAAGATTCAGCTCTTTTAAAAGCTCTGCTGAACCAGACAAAGCTGCAATCGCACCCCAGATATAGCAGGATCCTACACCAAGATCTGTTGCTGCCAATGCCATATTGTGCGCAATAATCGCAGCATTAGAAAAAGCAACATTCTCCATCATAGGATCCGGCTTTTTGGAAGAAACGAGAACAAGGGTCGGAACACCATACAAAGGATGCATATCGGGTTGACCAAACAAAGCAGCTCCTGCTGCATCAATTTTATTCATCAATTCCTCATTTGTAATGACCGTAAGATGCATACTATCATACTGTCCCATTCCAACAGGAGAAGCATTCGCCGCTTTAAGAATCACATTTAATTCATCTGCGGTGATATTTTCGCCGGTATAACTGCGAATTGTCTTTCTGCTGCAAATAGTTTCCATCGTATTCATTTGAAAATACCTCCATTAAATATGTGATAAAAGGATAACGTGTTCCTTTATTTTTATATTATAACACTATAAGATAAACTTACGGTAAATTTTTCTGATAAAATATCTCACCTTTCCAGTTTATCGTGAGTTGTCTTTTATATGCTATACTCTAGTAAAAAGCTATAGGAGGAAAAATTATGATTTTATATTTTAGCGGAACCGGTAATAGCCGTTATGCTGCCAAAAAAATTGCAGAGGTTTGCGATGACGAGATTATTTCAATCAATCAATGCGTGAAAAGCAACAATTACGGTTCTGTCAGTTCAACAAAACCTCTTGTCTTTGTTGGTCCGGTTTATGCCGGAAGATTACCTCGTATAATGAACGAATACATAAAAAAGGTTAATTTCTCGGGGACAAGGAAGGCTTATTTCGTTGTAACCTGCGCACAAACTCCATGGCAGACTGTCAGCTATGTTAAAAAGCTATGTGAAGAAAAGGAGTTTAACTTGGCTGGATTTAATTCTATTGTAATGCCACAGGGATATATTGCAGGCGGGGGCACTCAACCTAAGTATATCAATGATAAGGTACTTGAAAATGCCAAGCCGAAGATTCAGGAAATCGCAAAAGTCATTGCCAAAGGCAAAAAACTTCCAAAAGAAGAACCCGGCAAGGCTATAATGTCCAAAATTCTCAATCCTATTATGTATGCAATTATGATAAAGACAAAAGGATTCGCCGTTACCGACAAATGTTCCGAATGCGGTACTTGCGCAGACAGATGTCCAATGAATAATATCAAGATAGTAAATGGCAGACCTGTTTGGGGTGATAATTGTACGCACTGTATGGCATGTATAGCAGGATGTCCCAAAGAGGCTATTGAGTATGGAAAGAAAACACAGGGTAAAACAAGATATTATTTAGGTGACGAATAAACGATAAACAAATAACATGTTCTGCAATGCAAAATCAGGTGCTTTCATTCCAACTTCCAACATTTTATTGTTTTCCTTTTATAAATACATACCCTTTTCAATTATTCAATCGGAAAAGTAATTCAACCCAACGTTTTGATGAAGAAATTTACCATAGAAATTGCATCAAGGACGCATCTTTCCGCCTCCGCCGGGTCGATCTGATAGACACCATAACCGAGCTTTGGCATTTTTACGCCATTATTCAATGTTACATATTCCATATTCAAATGCTCCTTCCCATTTCATAAACCAGTTCATACGCCGGGGTTTTTTGATAAGCAATGTTCCGAGTACAAACTTAAAAAATCTAATTCTATTATCGCTCATTGCCTTTATATTAATAATGTAATTTTCTCCTTATCACAATGCTCCCACTATTTTATGGGGAATATATAATTCTTCAAGATAAGCAATATCTTTCTGCGAGAGTGAAATATCCAGTGCTCCTGCTGCATCATCAAAGTATTTTGCTTTCGTTGCGCCGATAATCGGAGAGGTCACTCCCTTTGCAAGCAGCCATGCTATTGAGATCTGAGACATTGTCGCATCGTATTTTTCAGCAATCTCCGTCACACGCTTTACAATGCAAGAGTCCTTTTCCTGCATGCTGTCATATTTCTGAGCAGCTGTTTTATCAGTCTGACTGCGTTTTGTATCGGTATGCCATTCAAGACGTGAAAGTCTTCCGGACGCAAGGGGACTGTAAGGCGTGAGTGATACATTATACTGTCTGCAAACCGGAATCATTTCACGTTCGTCCTCACGGTACAGCAAATTATAATGATTCTGCATGGAAACAAATTTTGTCCAGCCGTTTTTCTCAGCGGCAAGCTGCATATTATGAAACTGATAACCGTACATCGCAGAAGCCCCCAAAGCACGTACTTTTCCGGATTTGACAAGTCCGTCGAGCGCTTCCATTGTTTCTTCAATCGAAGTATCATAATCAAATCTATGTATGATATACAGATCTACATAATCTGTGCCCAGACGTTTCAGTGAACTGTCAATTTCACTGTTTATTGCTTCTTTTGAGAGATGCCCTTCATTAAAGTAAACTTTTGTGGCAATCACTGCCTTATCACGAGCAATATTTTTCTTCAAAGCCTGACCAAGATATTCCTCGCTTGTGCCATGAGAATATACATTGGCGGTATCAAAAAAGTTGATTCCAAGATCAAGAGCTTTTCTGATAATTGTTTCAGTTTCTTGAGGATTTAGTGTCCATTGATGAAAATCCTCAGATGGTCTGCCAAAACTCATGCAGTCAACACATAGCTGTGATACATTAATTTCTGAATTACCAAGCTGTACATATTTCATTACTTTTCCTCCTCAAATCCATTTTTCAATCTCTGCTTTTGACATCTTCACACTGCCGCCACGAATGGCAAGTCCCGTTTCCACCTTCGCTTCCGGACATAGCTTTCTGATATCATTTATGCTTCCGCCCAGACCGCTGCCCTCATGAGTGCAGAATGGCTTAATAATCTTTCCGCTGAAATCAAAATGCTCCAGAAAAGTGAATACCGCCATAGGCATTGTACCCCAGTAGTTGGGGAAACCGAGATATATCTCACTGTATTGTTCCATCGTTTCCGGATAAGCTTTCAGCTCCGGACGGGCATTGCGATTCTGATCAGCCTGTGCCTGTGCAATACATTCGTTGTAGTTTTTGGAATAAGGCTGTGCCTGTTCAATTTTAAATGTGTTTGCACCTGTCAACTTTGCGATAATACCGGCTGCAATTTCCGTATTGCCGATAGCCAGCGTTTTTATCATGCCGCTTACGTAGTTTTCGTCGGCTCTTGAATAAAATGCTACAAATTTATCTGACATTACATATCCCTCCGTGTGCTTTGTTTATTGTATCTTTATTATATCACATGACAGCTTGACATGGAATCTCCGATATGTTATTATAGTATAAACTATTAGTTGATACTATACGGAGGCTGAGTATGTATAACCATATGCTTGATACGTTTATCGCAGTTGCTGACTGCGGCAGCTTTACAAAAGCATCGCAGCAGCTGTATATCTCTCCCACAGCCATTATGAAACAGATGAATGCACTGGAAAATCACCTGGAGCTGAAACTGATTGAACGCACTCCATCGGGTGTACAGCTGACTTCTTCTGGTGAGATAATATATCGTAATGCTAAGTTTATGATAGACTATTCCTGCAAATCCATTGCGGAAGCAAAGGCAAGTGTTTATGCAAACGATACTACCTTTTGCGTCGGCACATCACTGCTGAATCCTGCAAAGCCATTTATGGATATCTGGTATTGTGTGAACAAAGACTTCCCCGAGTATAAACTGCATCTTGTACCTTTTGAGGATAATCATGAGGGGATACTTTCGGAAATTGAGAAACTGGGGAAAAAGTTTGACTTTCTGATTGGCGTATGCGATTCAAAAGCGTGGCTTTCCCGCTGTAATTTTCTTTCGCTGGGTCGATACCAGAAAATGATTGCTGTGTCCCGGGAACATCATCTTGCGAGAAAAAGCCGCATGGACCTTCAAGACCTATACGGCGAAACGCTTATGATGGTAAAGCAGGGAGATTCGGGGGTGAACGATTTTATACGCAATGATCTGCAAAGGTATCACCCGAAGATTCGCATTGAGGACACACCGCAGTTTTATGATTTATCTGTATTCAACCGCTGTGCGGAAACCGGAAAGGTTTTGCTGACTATTGAATGCTGGCAGGAGGTTCACCCCGGACTTGTTTCCATTCCGGTAAACTGGGACTACAGCATACCTTACGGTCTGCTTTACAGCTTTGATGCACCGAAAGATGTACTCAGGTTTGTTGAGAGAGTAAAAGCTCTTAGAAATGAATGATACGCTGACTCTTATTTTTGTCAAGTTTTAATTCTGCCCTCAATTACAATTCTGAAATATTGGGAACATCGTCCACCGGATTCGAGTGTTTACAAATTCGGTCTTTTCGCCGTTTTCAAGCTGAATTATGGAAATTGCGCTCTGTACAATGGCTTCGCTGTAATACTTGCGAAGAATGAAAAAGCAGAAAGCTATAAAAAGCCTTCTGCTGATTCTATATATTATTTTGTTTTCTTAGTATTAAGGTGTGATCATCTAAATGTATATGTACGAATTTTCTGTGGCTGTATTTTAACCATTATACTCAATTTTTCCTTAAAGCGTACTGGCTTGTTCCTGCGAACTAAAAAACGAATAATTTCACATCTCGATTTGTTCTCGCTTACGATCCTGTCTGTTTAGTTTACTGCAAAACCGACTGCAACTATTTCATCTGTTGCAAAAACGGTTCGACGATTTGTGCAGTGTCCGCAAACCCGCATAAACACTGGATTTTCAGACTTTCTGTGATTATTCCCACTTGCTTCTTGAATCGTAATCTTAACCAGTTCAAGTTAAGTTTTATCGCTCGTGGTATCTTAATTATCTCAGTTGTCTGTCAGATTTGGAGTATCTGATTTTTTGCTGCCATTGTGTTGTCGCGGATTCCACTTTTACCGAACAATTTACTCATCATGTTTTAAGTCGTCGAACATGACTTTCAGTGAGGGTGCATTTTTTGTAAGCTTTTTGATACTCAGATCATCTGCTTTTTTGTTCGCAAGACGAAGATTATTCTCTGATGAAAGAAGTGCTTTTTTTGTCTTTTGTAAATGATCTATGGTCTTGTCAATTTCCTCAATCGCCGTAACAAACTTCTCACTCGCCAAACGATAGTTATGTGCAAAACCTTCTTTAAAATCATTCATATTCTCTTCAAAATGAGAAATATCAATTTGCTGATTCCGCACAATCTGAAGCTCATGTCTGTAGTGCAGGGAGTTTTGTGCCGCATTACGCAGCAATGTAATCATTGGAATGAAAAACTGCGGGCGAATGACATACATTTTAGGAAACTTATATGACACGTCCACAATACCATTGTTATACAACTCATTGTCAATTTCCAAAAGAGATACAAGAATCGCATACTCGCAGCCTTTTTCTCTGCGGTCTTTGTCCAATTCTTTAAAGAAGTCCTCATTTTTATGTTTTGTAGCAGTTGTATCGGCTTCATTCTTCATCTCGAACATGATGGAAATAAACTCTGTGCCCTCTTCGCTACTTTCACGATAAATAAAGTCTCCTTTACTGCCGGTCTTTGCATCGTTGTCCTTCTCAAAATATGCGTTAGGAAATGCAGTCATTCGGATGGAATTGAACTGTGTGAGACAGTGCTGTTCCAGGCTTTCGCCTATCATTTTGGTAGACTGACGTGCCTTAAAATCCTTATAGTACTCAATCAGTTCCTCCTTTTGTTTGAGCTTGTTTTCATATTGTTTCTGCAAAGACTGCTCCTTCAGACGGTTTTCAGTTTCCTTACTTTTGATTTCCCCCCTGAGATTAGCAATCTCTGTGACTTTCTGAGAAAGTTCCGCATTTTTCTGCTCGACAGCTTCTGCAACAGCAAGTTTCTTTTCTGTCTCGCTGGCATTTAGTTTTGCCTTAAGTTCAGAAATTAGTTTGTCCCGATCAGAAATCTCCAACTCCTTTTGAGAAAGATGTTCAGAGTATGTTTTTTCTTCTTTTGTCAGTTCTTCATTTTTCTTTTCCAAAGCTTTGGAAATAGCGAGGTTCTTTTCTGTTTCACTAGCATCTAATTTTGCTTGTAATTCAGCAATTGTTTGATTCTTTTGCAAAATTTCGATATCTTTTTGTGTGATGCTTTCGGAAAGCTCTTTATCTTTCTGTAAGCGAATCACTTTAAGATCACTCTCAAGCCTGGAATCCAGTTCCTTTAAAAATTCTTTGTCACGTACTTGCCGTGCAATCTGGTCATAACCATTTTTGTCAACCTGAAACACTTCGCCACACTTAGGACATCTTATTTCTTCCATACTTCACACTCCCTTTATTTTTAATGAGATTTCCAAAGCCTTAATACTGTTGTTTGAGGACTTTTGATATTATTCCCACTCGACAAATACTAATCAATTTTGTTTAGAGATTATTCTCTGTCGTGTTTATAGTTCTTTTGATTATTTGATATATCCATATTATCCTGCCTATATAAGCTAATGTTATCATTTTGTTATCGGCATTGATAACACTCGCTCTGCAACTGCGGATAATAGCAATATATTCCGACTCAGATTATAAGCGATTTTGCTTAGAAAATCAAGATATATTTGCACATCCTTTGCTAATTATTTTGTTCTCTATCAGATATTACAAATGCTTCTGCCAATCTGTCAAAAACGGCATTTTCTAATTTGGTTTTCAAAATTCGGATATTATCATATCTTTCAGCGTTCTTGACAAACCAGTCCAATATATCTGTTTTCTCAATTTCCTCTTTCTCATCTTCTTTAAGGGAAGCAAGAATAGACTCATGCCAATTCCGAACAATAGTCTGCTTCTGTTCTGTAGAAAGTTCTTCGTACGCTATGCAACATCCTATTCTTGAGAACATAGCTGGCCCCAGAACATTTTTAATTTCTTCTTCACTGCCGAAATTACAAGTTAAAAGGAATATAGCTTGTCCTAAATTAACATCATAATTGGTGTCCACATACCGTCCCTCATCGAACAACTCATAAAAAGCGTTGTAAAAAGCTGGATTTACTTTATCAAATTCGTCAATTAAGATAACATTTGACTCTCTTGCCATCATATCTCTTGCAAAGCTTCCCTTGGAATGTTCAGCACCAAACACATAATTATATGCTTCCGTTGTCTGCATCATTGAAAACTGGATTCTCAGAAGTTCGCCGCCCATAGTTTTACTAATGCTTTTTGCACTTTCGGTTTTGCCTACTCCTGAAGGCCCATATAACATCAAAACAACAGGTTTATTATTCGTCTTTGTAATGAGGCGATACATACCACTAATAATCTGTTTTTTGCAGACGCTTTGACCCAAAATATCAGCTTCTATATTTGTGTAGACTTCCTTTAGCTTTTCTCTCGACAAGTCGGGATACCTTGTGCCGAAATATTCTATTTCATCACCGTAGGAAGAGCGCAGAGAATCTCTAACTTTTCTCGGTGGGTTATGGACAAACAGCGTACCAATATCATGATTTAGTGTAACAACATTTACAAAATTAGATAGTACATGCTCTAAAACCGATCCGTAATCGTCGGCTCTAACAATACAATTATCCACACCTATATTACGAGTGAGAGCAGCTTCACGCACACCTGATTCGTTAGGACGTAATCGAGCGTTGTAATGTTGAATTAGTTCCATGAACGGTATTGTAACCTGTTCCTCATTAGTTTCTCTTGAAACTAGTTCTTCAAAATCTTTTTTTGAGCCATAGAACACAATAATTCTATCAGTCATCCGCTTCAACTCCTGCAAGTAAAACATCGAATACATCTAATATAGGACTGGAAGTTGTAGTTACCTCGGTATCCGTGTTTGGCTCATAAGACGGATTATCTTTGGGAATCACAGAAACATTCATACCTAATTCCTTGTTGACATTAAGATTTTCAAGGGATGTTCGACCAACTTTTATTGCATAGATACTTAAATCCATTTTCAACAAATCGCTAATTGTATAATTATTGCGGAAAGAATTTATATTAAAACGCAAAATCACACGACTTCGACCTTTTGTACCAACAAACTCATAATACCCCTTTGCGTGTCTCAGGGCATTATCGAGTTTGTCAACGGCAATACTAAATTCCCCTGCTGGAATGGAACTACCGTTTTTTAACATACTTAAGTATGGAGATACCATCACCATATAGGATAACGAATCTTCTTCTGCGCTGATCTTATAACCTTTGAATTGCTTTATTGTCCCTTTTGGCAGCCGTGAAGTTGTTTTACCTAAACTGACATCCTCTATTGTTTTGAGAAAATCCGTCAAAATAGTGTTTTTTACAATATTCTTTACCATTTTGCTACTGTTGAAAGAAAGACCAGCGGACATATCAGCAGATGCTCCAGCTTCCCACCCCAACAGTGCCTTGAAAACTCCACCAATTCCCACTTTCCCGTTGGCTTGAAGATTTTGCTCTTCTTCAGCGTCTTTGGATTTTAATAATTCTGTTGTGTTTTCAAGTTCGCCACCAGCTACGATTTGGACATAGTCGGTGACTGAATCTTCATCAAAATATACAATTTTACATATTTTTTCCATAGCAACCTCTATTCAGACTTTCTCGGCCCTAAAAACTTGTCCCCATTCAAATGAATCATATGATCGGGCATATCTGCAATCCAAACTTCCGTTTCCCAAGCAAGTGTTTCGGAAAACTTTTTGAAGGTCTTGAAATCAAGGAAAGCAGTAACATAAATCTTTCCTGCTGTAACGCCTGTGGTCATTTCTTCAATTTCTTTTATTCGTTTTGGCTCCATCGGTCCAACAGAAGTAACAGATTCGATAAAGTATAACCAGTTCTTTTCTTCAGAGTAGAGGACAACATCAGGCATTTTATCGTGAAGCGTAATTGCAAATCCGAGTTCTTGTAGCTTTGCTACATTCTTTACCAAGTCCTTTTCTGTAGTATCACCAACATAAAGACACTCGGAATTTGGCGCAAAGCGAGGGGCAAATTCTTCAATAATCGCTTTCTGCAGTTCATTATGCTTGCCGGGCGAAAAAGTAAAGTCCTCACCGTTGATCTGCACAGGCATTTTTCTCATTGTACGCTTAGACGCATAGAGATCAATCAGTGTTTCGTGAGATTGCAGAAATTTTTGCTTTTCTGATTCCCAATATCCTGTTCCATAGCTACGAATAAGAGAAAGCATTTCATCTGTTAAACGATAGCGATAGTTAGGACTGTTGGTTGCCTTTCCGTTGTCCTCAATAAACGCAGCGTTTCTAAAATGGTGCATAGCCTGTTTTCGGAAAGTCTCTCGGCTGTTCTCCGCATATGTAACGCCATAGTTCTCTTTTGTATATGCTATAACGTCGTGAATACGAATCCAACTATTTGTGGCGTCCGACCATTCATCTTGTTCCTTTATATCTGCCATTGCCAATAAAACAAAACAGCACAAATCCGCCTGTTGTTTAACTGGCACTTGCAATTCTTTCAGTATTTCTTTTGCTTCCTCGACTTTGTTCATAAATGAAACGCCTTAAAATTTTATCACAGCCCATTTCGGTCATATCCCGCAATTTTATCAATTCTTTGCCTAACAGTTCTATATTCTCCAAAGGCGGAACAGGCATAGAATTGATTTCCGTAGAATTGACCTGTGTAGAGCCGTTTAGTATCCTGTAATAGCTATCGTACAGGGTAGAATTAAATAATACATATAACCCATAAACAACACATTCCGACAATTCTTTTAAGCCGCAAATAAAGTTGATTTTATTTTGTGTACTGATTTTTGAATAATCGGGATATTTTCTTGCTAAATACACACCACACTGCAGACGCCTATGTTCTTCTTTGGCAGTAAATCTCTTTACAAACAGGTAATTTACATTTGGCTGTAATAACCCCAACTGATCTGTAACGATATACTCGTGTTCCTTGCCTATAGGAAATATGACTTTCCCATCTTGTATGTGTTGTGAATAGAAAAGAGGGACTGCCTGATCTTCGGCTGTATCACGCAAAACTTCTCTGTTTCTAAAGTCAACGGTTAAGCCCGTTTTCATTTTCAACCCAATACTTGGCAATGTATTTGTCCATCTGTTAAGTAGCCTAAGTGTCTCTACTTCTTGCTCATTTGTAACTAAATAAACATAGGTATCTTCGCCTGAAACAACTGTAGTATATGGTGCTTCAAAAATCGTTTTATTGGAAAAATCCCTATTACTCTGTGTTGTTGTAATAGTTACACTTTCATGAGTTGCAGTAGACTTTTTCATTTTAATAATAATCGTTTCCTGCAACACGCTCTCGTTTTCAAACACTTTATCACGGCTAACAAACAAGTGGATATGCTCTAAGACACCATCGTTCAAAAACTTTTGACGAAATTTTTTAAAATAAGCTCCTGATGTCCAAGAACGAGGAATGATATATACCAACTCGCCGTTTGGGATTAAATTAAACATTCCCATTGCCGCAAATAGAAAATATAGATTGGGTGCACCATAGCATACATCTGGCATTGCTTTAGCCTCTGGAGCGTCTTTTGCTATTTTCATATATGGCGGATTCCCGATTACCATATCATATTTCAACGGATTCGGATCCGCACAAATCATTTCATTATATTCAAGCATTTGGCTTAGAATATAGTTATCTTCCCGAATCTCGTAATCAAATGTTAGTGTAGTATGCTGCCTAACCCATTGTAGATTTGTCTTTAACAATTCAATAATTTTAGAATCGTTTTCATAGCAGACTAAGTGGACATATTGTAACTGAGGGATTTCTTGCAGCCTCTCAATCAGTGCAATCGATAAAATACCCGAACCGGCACCAGCGTCAAGAATTTGCAGTCGTGTTTTGTTCACAGGCACATCAAATAATTCAGCCATAAATACAGCAGTTTCTTTACTCGTAAAAAACTGACCATATTTTTTTCTTTGAGACTTCGGCATTTCATCAATATATTTATTTGTTGTCTGAATAGCAAAATCAAGCAATTTCATTTTCGGTAAACTCCATTATATCTCCAATATCACAAGCTAAGACAGTACAAATTTTACATAAACTTTCTAACGATACAAATTCATTACGGCTCATTTTGGCAAGAACATTAAAGCTCACTCCTGCCGTGTTTTTCAAGTCGGTTCGATTCATCTTCTTATCTATAAGCAACTTCCACAGTTTATCATAGCTAACAGTCATTTCGGCACTCCGTTCATTAGGATTACCTACAGTATAACATTAACTAAACGAAAAATCAAGTTGTACTCATATCTTCGTGAGAAAAACTTCCGACTAAATGAATAGGTGGCAGGACAGCATTTGCTATTCTGCCATATTCTTTACATATAAATCAACTCTGTATTTACAATCTCCACTGCCCTATTGCGAATGCTGTTCATTTTCTGCACCCATTCAAGTTGATTTCCTGCTTTTAACTGTTCTGTCACACCCTCACGCTCTGCCATCTGTTCTACCAACCGAAAGAACATTTCCTCTGCCTGCTCGTCAATGTCAGCAAGATAACTGTTCAGCTTGCCGCTTGTGAGCAGAGTAGTATAGGTTGCTCTTTTATGCTCACGCAAATAACGTTTATGCCGCTGTCCCCATACTCCGATAGGTTTTGTTTCTTTTTCGGCTGGTAAGGTAAGACAGGGGATGAAATAATCCCCTTGCCGTACATAAGCGCCGCCCATTTCTTCAAAAATTGTCTTTGTCATTGTCTGTTCCTACCTTTCGTATTGATTATTTCTAAAGCGTGTGTCACGCTGTTTAGACTGCCTTGCCTGCTCCAACAAATTATCAATCTGTTTACTTCCAAATACCTTTCTCAGCAGCTTATAGTCCTTAATTTCTTCCCTCAATTGGTTATTATCATAAATCAACTGCTTATTTTGATTTTTAAGTTTTTCATTGCTACGGTACAGGCTGCGTTTGTCTGATTGAGCCTTTGATAATCATCAATCGCTTGAAAGTACCGCACCATAAGCGTTTTAACGAGAGATTTCAGCCGCTTAATTAACGGCTCGACCACTTTGCTCTTATAACTTTTTGCAGTCAAGAAGCCTTGTGGTTCGGGTAACTGATATTCGGAAGCATTCTCCAGTGCGTTCTGCATTTGTGAAAGTGAATTCGTACCCTTATCAAAATTTTGAATACGCTTGGAAAGCGTTTCAAACTCGGTCTGTTTGTCTATGATTTTGCTTTCCAGTTGTTCAATTTCTTCTGCCCGCTCTTGCTTTTTATAGTCCAAAACAGAGAGATGTTTTTCATGCGTACCTTTCTGTTCCCACTCAATCCCGTACCGTTCCATAACGGCGGCAAGCTGTTCTTTTTCAGAAAGTACCCATTGCGACCATTCCGTATCGCCACGAGAGCCACCCTTAAATCCCTGTGCGGCTAACGCTTGTTTGAGTGATACTCTCGTATCAAGTCCACGCTTGCTGCCTGTTGTAAACGGCACAAAATCAATGTGCAGGTGGGGCGTTGCTTCGTCTAAATGCAGATGAGCCGAGAATACTCTAAGCTGCGGATTTCTCTCTTGAAAGCCACGATAATATTCATCTAAGACCTGTCTTGCAAGCTGTCCGTTTTCACTTTCAGCACCCATATTTTCTTTATCGCCAATCTGCAAAATCAATTCGTGGAATGGCTTTTCTTGCTTAGAGCTTCGGATTTTTTCATAGTAATTTTCTATCTTTCTGTCTGCTCTTTTTTGTTTAGCATTGTATCTTGCGAGTGCTTCATCAAATAATTCGTGATAGACCTTTTTAATGCTCTCGTTGCAATAATCTACATTGAGGTAAGAGCGTTCAGCGTCCACATTTTCCGCTTTGAATTTGCGGCTGTTATGATTGACCGAGCCTTTCCCGACCATTGCGCTTATCGTTCTCTGCATAAATTCGTATCCTATCCTTTCTGCGAAAGTAAACGCAAAAGCACTTTTGTCAGCTCCGCCAACAAAAATGCAACCTGCAAGCAGGTTTTGCGCTCTCCGAGGGGCAAAGAGCCGCCTTTGAAAAGGCGCTCTCTGCACTCTCCGCCAAACTTTAATCGGTGTCAATGTGGTGCTATACTAAAAAAGTGGACAGCAAAAAGCGAAAGATGGTATAATAATAAAAAAAGGAGAGAAACACATGGAAAACACTAAGTATACAGAGGAATTCAAGCAAAGCATAGTAAGCTTGTATGAATCCGGAAAAAACAGTACGCAGATATGCAAAGAATACGGAATGAGCAGTTCCACGCTGCATAAATGG
>OLGN01000315.1_pt1 | contig 43915 bp, 47 predicted proteins | sample 1605941 | NCBI WGS metagenome assembly OLGN01 (sample SAMN03283269) | human gut metagenome | biome: human-associated habitat; material: feces | host: Homo sapiens | place: USA | collected 2013
GTTCGGAACTAAGTTCCGTTTTCATCTATATTGATTTCATGAATTATTTTTTGCTTAAAGGTATATACTTGCATTAACCATCCCTATGTGCTACAATGTAGATGGTTAAGAAAAGATGTAAGTGCCACGTAGGCACAAAAAAACCACACGAAGTACCAGTTCGTGTGGTTTTCTCATTTTATACGGTTGAGTATCCGTTTAGGCTAATTGCTGCTATTTTTTCCCATCTAGCCATTTGCAAATATAGTAAGATACAATACTTGCTCCGAGGGAAACAAGAAAAGATGTAAGCATTTCCACCGTAGACACCCCCTCCCTGTTGCCAGATTGGGTGCAGCAACGTAAATTATTATATCACATCATTATTCTATCAACAATCAATTCTTCACCATTCAAATTGTTCCTCTTGATTAAGTTGTAAACTTTTATTTAAGTTTCTACTTAATTCATCAATCCGATCTAAAGCCTCTATTTGTGCTTTTCCCAAGATGTGAACTACACTAGAGATATCTTTATTTTTATCATAAATCCGAAATGCCTGTCTATATTTTCCTTTTGCACTAAATGTAACCGGAAACAAACCATTATTTATTAATTGCTGATTTAAAATCATTCGTCCAACTCGTCCATTTCCATCTTTAAAAGGATGGATTCGCTCAAATTGAATATGTGTAAGTGCTGTTTTTTCTAAAATCTCTTTTACTGAATTTCCTTCAAAATTAACACTTTTAAAAAATGATTTCATTAACTCTGGGACCTTTTCCTCACTTGGCGGATAATAGACAGCTTCCACCAGATTTCCTACATATACCGGTCCTGTTCTATAGTTTCCGTCTGTTTCTATAACTTCCCCATTCGCTTCCTGAATCCAAGCTTCTGTAATTTCTCTTTTCTTTAAAGGAATCATTTGTTTCTCGATTGCTTTATACAAATTTTTTGCTTCCTGGTATTCTGTGTATGTGTGTCCGGATCTTACCTCATCATAATCAATTAAAGAAATTGTTTCATCAAGCGACAATGTATTCCCTTCCAACGCATTGCTAGACCAACAGAAACGATAGGAGAAATCTTTGATAAATGGATCCATAATCACAGACTTATCTCTCACGCCCTTTACTAATTCCAATTTTTTCTCTATTTCTTCATATAATTTTTCATTATTAATCAACGCCATATATTCACTTTTCCCCCTTTAAATATTTTTTCTTATATGTGAGTAATGTACTTTTCGATATTTTCAAACTTTCTGCAAATTCTTTATTTGTCATATTTTTTCCATTTTGATTCCATTTTATAAGAAATTCTTTTTCTGTCATTTTAACCGGACGTCCAATTTTGTCCCATTCCCCTCTGGCTTTCAATGCAGCATAACCTTCTCTCTGTCGTTTTTCTCTCTTTTCCATTTCAATTTCCGCACACGCTGCAAAAACTTCAAGTAATAAATTATTAATCATATCCATCATAAATTCTGCCAACGTATTGTCCATAGCATCATAGTCAATCAATGTTGTCGGAATCTCCAGAATTAATACTCTTACTTTCTTTTTCTTATAAAAAGCCAATTCATCTAAAATATCTTTTTTTTTCTTCCTAAACGATCTAATTCATGGATAATCAATGTGTCTCCAGCTTTTATTTTCCGCCTTAATTTCATATACTCTGGCCGCTGTAAATTTTTCCCCGTAATTTTATCTACATATATTTTTACTCCTGTCATATTTTTGTCTTCGCAAAATTTTTTTATTGCAATAATCTCACGATCAGGATGCTGTTCTTTTGTAGATACTCTTGCGTAGCCATATATCATTTTCTTCTGTCCGTACCTTTTTCTTATTTTTTAATCTATACGACAAATAACTATTTGTCACAATAGATCTAATACAATTTAGACACAATTTGATTTCCAGATCTTATCACAGCTTTTTATAAAGTCTTTTTTGATATCCAAACGACGCTTTCATTTAAATTGTCTATACAATTAGAAGCTCCACTCAAAATTTATTCCTATTTCTTTCCCCCTAAAAATACAGTAATTCTTTATTGCCTGAATCATCAATGTATTTCTTTTGACATTTAGCTTTTCTGCCTGATCCTCTAATTGTTTTAATAACTCTTCCTCCACATACACTGTGATAGCTCCATCACGTTTAATATACCCCGGTGACGAGAACGCCTCAATTGATAATAGCACATCTATTTTTCCATCCATAGTAAGAAAATTTTCAAATGCCCATTTATCATGTAATAGAATCGGATAATCAATTTTGTCTTTAATCATTCTATATGCATCAGCAACTTCTTGAGGTGCTGTTATTTTCACCACTTTTTTCATACGGCCTGTTCCTTTTATTATAAGGGTGCTATTAATAGCACCCTCTACTAAAATTCATTGATTTACGAAAAGATTTTTTCCAATGTCCTTATCCTCTTCAGAACATCCATGTACTCATCTTTATCCATAATTCTTGGATTATTCTTTAGTGATTTACGAATATTTTTGGTCAACTTTGTAAATTCTTTATCATCCAATGTGTATGTTTTCTCTCCATCTGAAGATGCTCCATTTTTAAATGACTCAACATCTTTCTTACTAATTGGCTTCTCATTCTCAGATTTTCGATGCTGTTCGATCAAACGCTTCTGATCTTCTTCCTTCATCGATGCAATTTCTGCAGCTACTGCAATATTAGCTGTTCCCTCTTTTACTGCTTCTTTTAATTCTTCTGTTCCGTTGTTTGCTACTTTCGAAATTTTTCCTACCTGAGCAGGTGACACATTTAATCTCTCAGCTAATAACTCCCGACTCTTTTTTCCAGTCAATGATTGAGTAATTCTTTCTCCGGTATCGGATTCATAGGTAAATTCACCAATTCCAGCTGCTTTCAACTTTTTATAAATTGGCTCCAGCTTTTCTACTTCAAATAAATAATCTGCTTCTGAATATTTTCTTTGTCCGGCATTTGTTCCAGCAATTTCCAGTATTTCTTTTTCTTCATCTGTCAGTACATCGACATTGACCTTCAATTCTTTGTCTCTGATAATACATGGAATATCCATGTCCCATTTTCCCTCTGCAATCAGCTTATCAATTGCAGTTAATCGTCTCTCTCCTTCAATCAATTTGTATCCAGATCCATTCGCTTTAATCCCCAACGGCTCACGTAGTCCCATCACATATATAAGATCCGCTAAATTATCTATATCAGAAATGGAATACTCATTTTTAGGATTTTTATAGATTTCATTTCTTGGCACATACACTACCTCCATGTTATTCTTGGCCAAGCTTTTTGATGCTTCATTTAGTAATCCAGCACCTGTATTATTCATAAATGATTTCAACGCTCCCATTTATACTACCTCCACAAAATCAATATAATCTTCAAGTTTTTTTCCATCATATTTCTTTTTTAATTCTTTTAATTCTATTAACTGATCGTCATTGATTTTTCCACTATTCTTTTTACTTTTTAAAGTCTTGATTCTATTCATCTCTTTTTCAGCCTGAATATATTCTGTATACTTTTTCGAAATCTCTGATTTGTCTATTTCCATCATATAGCGTGTTAAAAACAGATAATCAATCGTTGCTGTTCCCTTCCGCTTTTCATCTAACTCGCACAATGGTTCTTGCACCCATGATGTCTCTTCAACCATCCTATTATTTCTAACAGAAATTGGTATTAATGTGATATCACCCATGATTGCTTTGAAAATATTAATTGCCTGCTTGGATACTTCCTTATTTTCTTGATACCGTGTAAAAAAAGCTCCTGTAATATGTAATCTTGGACGATAACTTCTGACCATCCGGACAACATTCTTAACTGACCTAGCCCCCATAAGAGAACCTGCATCTACTCCCATCGGAATATATACCTCATCCGCAGCTACCAATGCATTAATATTAAGAATTGACAATGAAGGACTACAATCTATGATACAGTAGTCATATTCTTCATCTATCTTATCCAACTGATTTGTCAGTTTAAACTGCTGTGGTACGATTTTATCGGCCTTGATTGTTTCCTCTGTCTCTGCAAGACTTAAATATGCTGGAATCACATCCAGTTTGGCATATTTAGTTTTAGAAATCGCTTCATGCGGATCCAATTCTGTATCAAGCAATATATCTTGGACAGATTTCTTCTGTTCTGCCTGACCTGTCAGTAATTTAAAATAATCTATTTCAGAAAAAATACTAGATGAATTTCCCTGCGGGTCAATATCCACTAATAATACTTTTTTTCCAAATACCTCTGCTAACATATGACTTACTGATGTTGCTGTTGCGCTTTTTCCTACGCCACCCTTTAGATTAAAAAATACAATTCTTTTCATCACTTTTCTCCTTTGATTGATTATTATTTATTACACTATAATTATACTAAAATATTAGTAATCTTTCAAGAATTTACACTTTGATTATCCACTGATTTTTCTTTTTTATTGTAGCATAAAATACGGGTGCTATTAATAGCACCCGTAAAATATCTTCTTTTATATTTCCTGATTTGATAGATCTTCCCTTTCCATATTACGCTCGTTTTGTAGCATTTGATCATGTTCGATTATATTCTTCCATGCTTCATAATCCTTATGCATTGAATTTAAAAATTCATTCATACTCTGATTAATTTGTTGTTTTATTTTACTAATATTTCCTATCTTTTGACCATTTCCTAATTTTTCAATTTCATGCATATAAAGATTGGCTGACAGAATATTCCCATTCTTTATTGACCTACTAAGCCACACTCCAGCAGACTTCATATCTCCGGATAGCAGATACATTTTCCCTAAATAATACTGCGCATAAGAATGGTCTTGATTTCCGGCTTTTTCATACCAACTAGCCGCTTCTTTCAGATTTTGTTCTACTCCAATTCCTTCCATATATATTTTTCCAAGCATATATTGCGCGTGCCGGTTATTCTGATTTGCTGATTTTTTTAATTCTTCTATCGCTTTAACTGTATCTTGCTTAACACCAAGACCATTTAAATGAATTATTCCTAATCGATATTGAGCATATTGGTTTCCCTTCTCTGCAGATTTATTAAACCAATGCACTGCCTTTTCAAAATCCTGATCAATATCTTCTCCATTCATATAAATTTTTCCCAAAAAGTATTGAGCATATTCATTCCCTTGATTCCCAGCCTTTTCCATCCAATGGACTGCTTCTTTAATATTTTTTTCTACTCCCCATCCTTCCATGTAAATCTTTCCGATTATATACTGAGCATATTGGTTGTTTTGATCAGCAGATTTTTTAAATTCATTCAAAGCTTTATATACATCTTGCTTAACACCTAATCCTTTCAAATACATATTTCCTAACTGATATTGAGCATATTCATTTCCCTGATCTGCAACCTTAGAATACCATTTTGCAGCTTCATTGTAATTTTGTTTTACGCCTTCTCCATTAAAATATGATTTTGCAAGATAATATTGCGCATACTGATTTTCTTGTTCTGCAGCTAATTGAAACCATTCTGCAGCTTTTTCTAAATCTTTTTTTACTCCATCTCCCTTATAATATGCTTTTCCTAGTGTATATTGTGCAAGTGAATTTCCCTCTTCTGCTAACTCACTTATTAATTTAACCCCTCTTTGTCTATCTGCTTCTTTTCCTGATAAATAAATTTTACCACGCATATATTTAGCCATTTCATATCCACGCTGTTCTGCTCTTTCTAAATACAAAATAGCCATATCAGAATTTTTTTCTGTTCCTATCCCATAATAATACATATTACCAATCCGATATTCCAATTTAGGGTTGTTTATTTCTTTTTCCATGACAAGAAATTCATTAAATGCCTTTTCATAATATTGATTTGACAATTCTAAATCTTTTGAGGTTCCTGATCGTTTCTTTACCAATGTTGCATACTGATAATCACAGAACGGATTCTTTTTATTTTCTCTGGATACCCCTTTTTTGTAATGGATGTAGGCTTCATTTTCATTCCTATTTTCTTTATTGTAATAATAGATATTTCCTAATGAGTATGCAGCATATATATTCTGTCTATCCTCTGCAATTTGATAATATTTTTTCGCGCTTTCCACATCCCTTTCAACTCCATATCCGCGATCATAACATTTTGCCAATTTATATGCTATGGTTCCCCTTTGACTTTCTTTAAGATTTCTTCTTTGATATATTTTCTCCCAACCTTCTTTTGCCTTTCTATAATATTCTTCACTTTTCTGATTTTTTTCCTTTTTGTAAATTTCAGCAAGATCAAAAACCGCAAGAATATTTCCTTTCTCTGCCTCTTTCTCATATAATACTATTCCTTTTTCCGGATCAGCCTCTTGTATTTCAGACCCATAAAACGTTTTTCTTGCTTCCTTGTAGGCTCTAGTCCAACTGCTATAGAGCTTCTCTTGCTCTACTTCCAAAATCTCATTTTCTTCCTGTTCTATTTCCAGAACAGGTTCTTCTATTACTTCTTTTATTTCTGGTATATTCAACACTTCCTGTTGTTCTTCTTTTATTTCTTCTCCAAATATTCGCATTTCCTCTAAGATTGCATTACCAAGCCTTTTATGCAGCTCTTTTATTTTTCCTGTATAATATTCATTTCTCGAGTTTCCATATGCTATCATATACTTTGCACTTTGAATTTTTAATAATCCATTAAGTCTTTTTGCATCTTCTTGGTGGTATACTTTAATATACAGATCTGATAGTTCATCTAAGTACGGGCGAACAGGTTGCATTATACTTTGACCATAATTCCACATATTTTTAGGACACTCTGGTAACATCTCATACACCTGAAAAAATTTTAATCTTAACATAGGATCCACTCGAAATAGAACATTTTTCTTTGCTTTTACAATCTGATCACGTATTATACTATTAATTTCAATATTAATATCCTTCTGTTGCATAATTTCATTTGTAATAATACTCCTGCATAATTTAATGCTAGATGCTTTAAACATTCCAACATACTCATTCGTTGTTATATGTTCTCCATTTTTATCGACTACCGGCTTTTTATGTACTAATTTGTTTTTTTCGTTACGTTCAATCTCATATTTCTTATAATTTTTTCTTTTCCTCATTGGGATAATTTCTACCGTAGCCACATGAACATGAATATTATCAGTATCATAATGTATTCCTGCGGACCATAAAGCATGCTGCAGTCCTTCATTTGCAAGCATTCTATTTACACCTTTTCGTATTACTTCTCGCATTTTGGCCTCATTTAAAACATCTTTCTTCATGTTATAAATTCCATATTGATCCAACCATCGATTATCAAATGATATCACTGTCTTCCATAAGAGACTTCCATTTTTCTGCGCTGTTTCAAATAACTCCTTTAACTCAAGAATATCTATTTCATTCAAATTATCATTATCTTTCGTGAACAGACTATCTGTTTTGGCAAGATAATCATTATACACTCTATATTCTTGCTGTTTTCCCTGTTCCTTATTCATATAATCAATATAACCTGAATAGTTAGATGAATGCGGTACTTCAAACTCTGTAATAACATTAACTCCTGATACTATATCTCCCATATTTCCCCTTTTAAAAATTTAGGTGCTATTAATAGCACCTACTTATTTTCTCTTCTATTATCTCGATACTGCTTTTTCTTTCTTAGTTTTTTTTCATGAATTTGTTTTGATTCTGTAATGACATTATGCTCTACTGCCCCAGGAGACACCACATGATTAATATTAGGAATGTTGAATAATATCGTATTAATAACATCTATAAGTATATGACTTTTCTTTTCTGTCTCCTTGACTGCATATTCTATTTGATTCAGTCTCTCTGCAAACTGCTCTTCTATCTCATTCAACACAAGTTCCGTAATCTTTTCCGACTGTGTTTTCTCATTCTCATAAGATTCTATAATATAACGAAGAGCTGCAGCCTCTGTATTGCATGCAGCATTCTCCTTCATTACATTCTTAATAATTTTGATATGAGTATCACTTAGATCATATAACTTCTTCATCTTTTTTCCCCTTGATTATCAAGGTGCTATTAATAGCACCTACTTTTCTGCTTCGATAATCTCGATTGCCCTCTCAAGAATATCATTCTGATACTTTAACCTTCCCATTAATTCATGAACCAAATTTTGATACTTTTCATCTATTGACTTAACCTCAGGCATTAATGCTGCTTGTGTTAGAAGAATCCTCATATATTCTTCTCTACTAATCTTTTTCTTTTTTGCTTCTTCTGTCAATTTACTAAGCACATATGGTTCCAAATTTCTTATTTTCACATCACTCATAGACACTTTTCTCCATATATCATTTTTTTCAATTATTATATATCCACGAACATTTCTGACCCCAAGGAATCCCCAGGCACTGCCTGGGCCCCACGCTTGCGTGGGGTCAGATTCTCCTTATGCTCTTTCGACACTCAAATCTGTATTGATTGTCAACCAATTGATTAAAGTGCAAATTGCATTTTTTCAATAAAAATTATACTAATATTTTAGTATAATTTCAACTTAAAAGGAGTATTCTGATCCACAGAATACTCCACTTATATTTTTCTTACCAAATGGATTTGACACGTTTGTCAAATCCCCGATTTTTTATGCCATTACTATTTTCCCATTCTGAATACAATAAACATTATTGCTTAAAAAATCATTATCTGAGACATAGTTCTCATTGATTTCTTTCACCATACGTTTATAACTTCTAATCGGCATTTTTCCCCCTTTCACAAGAATTAATTCGTGAATCGATGATGGTAGAACAATCCATCCTTCATATTTTTGAAGTACCGATGGTATAAGAATACTGCTCGCACCATTAATATGGACACGGTTAGTTACAACATGCATGGATAAGTTCTCCTCTGATTTCTCACGTTCACATGGGATATAACCTGGCATTAAATTTTTAATTTCCTTTTCTACTTCCTCGCAGTAGATTTCTTTTTCCATATTAGCAATCGCAATTTCCAATGCTCTTTCCTTTGTCAATCCAAATCGTTCCAACATTTTTTCTGTCACCACCATATTTGCTGTGTCTCCCCTATTCTCGGTTGGAATTTTCACAGAAAAAACAATCACAAAATCAAGATAATCAAGATATGCCTTTTTTTCTTGTTGTAATTGATTCTTAGCATGTTCAGAATAAAAATGAACAATTAAATGATTTTTGAACCATGTAGGTTCCAAAAAGTTTTCATACTCAATTTTTTCTAACTCTTGCTGTAAATCCACAAAGAAACGAAGATACGCTCGTGCAACCGTCTCATCAGACTCTTCTAAAATAGATTCATCATAAACAATCAGTGTCGTCTTATACTTTGGTGCATTCAAGTGATACACATAATTTTGTACTCCATTTCTCCATTTAGACCATGTTTCTACACGGAATGGAGCACCCATTCTTTCCAACTGTACATTAATCTGTTCCTCTCTCTCCTTAAATTTGTTCATTTCGAACTCTCCTTTCTGCACGTATTTCGTGCTATAAAATATGTTGTATGTAGAACTCCCAATGTTGGGATGCACTACTCTTTCTTTTTATCGTCCTGGAGTTTCTGGACGTATTCCAATTCGGAATGCTCTGCAGCTATTCTGTTTTGCATGGGCGCCTAATAAACCAGAATCCCCATACTGTAAAGGACGCTCGCGCTTGTTATATCCTTTACAGTATGGGGATTTTGGTTTATTCTGCACGATTGCAAGACGGAATGACTGCAGGACAGACCGATTTAGAAATGTTCAGGTAAATCCTTCAGGACGATAAAAAGAAATCCCCCTCCTTTTAAGGAGGGTCGGGGTGGTTATTTTGAAGAAAAGCATTCTGCTTTTCTTCCGCTTTTCTCCCTGGGAGGGGGCAGGGAGAGGGAGATCCGGAACGGATCGGAAGAGGATCGGAATGGTACATGTAATTTTTTAATATCTCAATATTCCTATATATTTTGATACTTCATGTTGAATCTATTTTACAGATTATTCTAATCCCACTATTCAGCTCATTGGTACTATTAATAGCATCTTTATAGTACCTCTATAATATCATAATTAAATATAACCTCTTCTGTGCATCGATTTGCGCGCCGGTCAGACTGATATTTTTCAGGATAACTTTTTGATAGATAAAATAGCAAGAATAAATAAATGCAAGCGGCGCGCACACGTCCTTGGTCTTTCCCTCTCACTACAATAAAAAAGAAAAAAATTATTGCGATTCATAGCACAACACCACCAACTTCTCGTATCTAGCTATTTCTATTCTCTTTTTTAAATTAATAAAATGTCCATGTTTTATTGTAATTAATTCTAATTAATTAATTAATTTTAATAAATAGTTGCGTTTACGGTTGTTATATGCTATAATAAATACATAGAAAAGAGTAGTTCCATACAGACGAAAGGAGATTATAGTTATGGGAAATTTCGCAGTATCTGCATCAGATGAAATTATTAGTCAGGGAAATTCATTACTGGAAAAATTACAACAACCAGGTGATAAAAAAGGCGATACGCTAAAGCACTTATTTGAGATCGTCGAAGCAAATCTTGATAGTGAGCAGATGAAACAAGGTAACGTAGATGTTGAAGCTCTTGATGCATCTCTTAATAATATCCGCTCCATGTTTGTTACATCCGTCAGTGGAAAAGAAGAACTTAAGGTCTCCTATCAAACTAAAATTGACAATATCAAAAATCTGAAAGATAAGCTCGAAGCAGAACTTACAGAAAAAATTACAGAAGCTAGAGAAGAAAAAGCTCTTGCAGAATCAAAAACAGAAGAGGCTGCTAGAACTATGGAACAGGCTTTAAAGGATAAAAAAGTTGCAGAAGAAAAAGCTGCATCAGCAGAAGCTCTGACTGCAGAAACCAGAAAAAATAATGATACTTTACAGTCTGAGTTATCCAAAGCCAAAGAACAGTTATCCGGATATGACACTTTGAAAAAATCAGAATTTGAAGCAAAAATGGAAGTGATAAATCTCCGTCATGAATTGGAAGAAAAAGAAAAAGAATATAGGGATGCTTTAAATGCCAAGGATATAGAATGTAATCATCAGATTGAACAGATTAAAGCCACGGCAGAACTGGAAAAAGAAAAAGCATTGATCGCAAAAGAAAGAGAAATGAACGAAAAAATCCGTGAACTTGATCGGGAAAATGCAAAATTACAGGCACTAATTGAACAGCTTCAGCAGAAATAACTTAATAAAAAACCACAGAGAAAGAGGAGCGATCCCTCCTCTTTTCTCATGTATTATTCAAAAATTTTTGTTATATCCTGATACCGATTGATAACACGATAGATTTCTAAATATTCATCATTTATCTTGTAAATAATTACATAATCTTCCCATATCGCATATTTATAGTCTGTCTGAAAAGTGACTCGTTTTGAAAGATCTGACCCCATTCCCGGAAACATCTGAAGATTTTCAAATTTCCCATATATTTCCTTTATAGTCTTTGTTGCATATTCTTCACTATCCTCAGCAATATAATCTCGGATGTTTTTCAGATCTTTGGCAACAATCGGATTAATTCGCAAATTTAACATCTTATTCCCCCACAAGCACTTTCAATTCATCCAAGTTCAGCCAACCTTCACCGTTTTTTACTGCTTCTTCAGCTTCCTGCAGCTTCATCAACAGCTTTTTTTCTGCACGATCACGCTCATAATCTTCAATATCTATAACAACAAACCGTCCCCTTCCATTCTTAGTCAGATAAATTGGTTCCCCTTTATGACAGTTTTTAAGTACTTCATTATAATTTCTTAAATCAGATACAGGTAAAATAGTAGCCATATTATATCTTCTCCTTTCAATCTTTTATATTCTTATTATACCTCTTTTTGCTGTTTAATTCAACGTAAAATTTTACAGCACTTTTATATTATAAATACTCCTACATTTATTTAAATTATAGGGTGCTATTAATAGCACCCTATAATTTAAATAATTACGCTACACTAATTTCCTTTTTTGTACTATCTTTTATCTTTGTTTTCTTCACACCTCCAAGCCTTGCTGTCTTGTGAACAACTTTAATATTTTGTCCATTATTTTGAGCGCATCCAAAATAATAAAAATCTACATGAAAATAATCAATCAGACCATCACAATCTTCATAATTATAGGAATTAACAAAAGTATCCACATCCTCAATAACCGCCTTGGTTACATCATTTAATACTCGGAAAAAGTTTCCATGTTCTTCTGTAATACGGTTATATTCCTCACAAAATTTTTCATCATTCCAGTTATCTAATGTCCAGTAATGATTGCACACCGCTTTATTAATAAAAGCTCTTCTTTCTTCATCTGTTACTTCCTCAGCTTTTTTGTATATCTCTATAGGGCTTTCTTTCAAATCAACATGCAATTCCTTACACATGGAAGAATAGGAGGTTCGAACGCTAAATTTATATGTTGGATATTTTGTTTTTACGTATGTCCGGACAATCTGCGCAACTTCTTTTAATGATCTATCCCAATTATGCCGATTTCCTTCCCAGCCATAAGCAGTATAAAACTCTGTTCTTGTGCTGTCTGCCGTTTCCTTTATTGACTCACCTGATTCAGTTTCTTTCCTGTTTTTCCAAATCATAAACAGTGCATCATATTGAATATTAATTTCTTTCATTACCTCAACATCTCCACCATTATCCGGATGATTGCTCTTTAATAGTTCCTTGTACTGACTTTTAAGTTCCTCGTAAGACTTCACATTTTTAAAATAATTTTTCATTTTCTTTTACCTTCCCCTGTCTATCAGGTTCCCTTTCTTTTAATTTCCAATTTTGAAGCTCTTTTTTTCTTTTTATTGTCCTGAAATTTTCCCTTTTGAACTTCGTTCCTGGTTTTGGATGCTCTATATCTATTCTGTTTTGCACGAGCTGTCGGTTAGCTAAATTTTTTGGTCTGTAAAGGACGCTTTTGCGCTTGTATATCCTTTACGGGCCGGAAAATTTAGCTTATCCTGTGCAGCTGCAAAGCAGAATGTAGAGCAGCTTAAACAGGATAAGTTCGAAATGAAATTCTTCAGGAAATAAAAACACCCGCCTTTTAAGGCGGGATGGGGTGGTTATTCCAAAGAAAAGCAGTATGCTTTTCTTCCGTTTTTTCTCCCTTGGAGGGGGCAGGGAGAGGGAGATCCGGAACGGATCGGAAGAGGGTCGGAATGGTACACGGATTTACTCAATTTTACCCCAAAAGCATTTAAATGGGTAAATATTTGACATTAAGCTAAAAACAACTTACAATAATTATATGAGTACAGATCTCTTGATAGGTAAGGAAACTAATTAAACATAATATTGGTATTCTTTCCTTCTGAACTCAACCCTAAAGCTTGTGCTATATAAATACATAAGCTCTTTTGGTTTCTTGTAAAACACTTCTAATCGAAAAAGGAGAATGTCTATGAACCTATTTGAAAATCTAAGCTTACCACAATCACTTTATTTACCGCTTTTAGAAATAATTGGATTTTGCTATCTATTTTCTTTTATTATTTATCTCTTCCTACGGAAATATCCTGCTGGAAAAATGAATGCCCTTCTCTATCAGTCTATGCCAAAATTACTCATCGATCTTATAGCAATTGTTTTTGTCTTCCTATGGAATCCTGGAAGTCAAAACTACAAATTTGTACTGCAAGATAAAATGCTCCTCACTACTTTTTTAGTTGGAGCCACAGCAATCATAGATTTTATATCAACTTTAATTTTCCTAATCGAAGGCACATTGACTGAAATAAAAAATGAAAATGAAAATATCGACATAAAACAATTAGAAAACAGAATAGATGAACTGGAAGTTAAGTTAGCTACAATAAAAACTCCAGAACATCCAAGAGTAAATAATATTCAACATCTCTCAAAAAAGCAAAGCTCTCTTTCTTCCAACAAATGCGATAAATAGTACAAAAGAGAACTTGTGTTCTTGATTTTTTTATTGTATAATAATCGTGTTGTATGTAGAATAGAAATGCATTTAACTGTACATCTATTCTTAAAAAAGGTAACTCAGGAAGAGTTACCTTTTTTATTTCCAGTATCATAATTAATTAAGGTGCTATTAATAGCACCTCTCACATAACAATCTTTAGTGAAACGGTAACTCCTCATCAATACCATCCGGAATATTCATGAAACCGTCACCTGCATCTGCACTTGGTGACAGGCTCGGTGCAGACTGATGCTGGAAACTTGCTCTGTTCGCATCGCTTTCAGCCCTGCTTTCTGCAAATTCCTGCTCCTCCACGATTACTTCTGTCGTGTACACTTTCACGCCATCTTTGTTCGTGTAGCTTCCTGTCTGGATACGTCCTGAGATTGAGACACGCATTCCCTGACGGAAATACTTCTCTGCAAATTCAGCGGAACGTCCGAATACAACACACGGAATGAAATCCGCTGTCGGCTCGCCATCTCTCTTGAATCTGCGGTCTACAGCAAGTGTATATCTCGCGACTGCTGTAGCGTTATCTCCCTGTGAATATCTCACTTCTGGATCTCTTGTCAATCTTCCTACTAAAATTGCTTTATTCATATATAAATATCCTCCTTTTTATATTCCTTGTGGAAAATAAGCTATCTTATCTAATGGGTTTTGAGGTTTTCCATATTTTTCAAGATATCCAAATACATTTACATATTCCAATAAATTACATTTCTGATCAAGAACATTTGTAACCCCAATCAATGAATAAACATCATCTAATGCTCTATGAGAATTTTTACACTCTCTCAATTCATATCGCTCAATTGCATCTGAAAGTTTATGTGGATATGGCTCAAGTTCACGGAATACAGTCAGCGAGTCTAAAAAATCTACATTTGCATTATGAAATTCTGGAAGATGATAATCAATGAAAGATAAATCAAATTGTGTATTATAAGCTATTACAAGCCCTTTACCTTTTTCATCAAATAACTGCAGAAAATCATTGTAGACTGTTTGTGATTTCTGACCTTCTCTATTTATTTTATCTGTAGTTAATCCGGTCAGATTTTCTATGTACTCTGAAAGCTTGATTCCATCTGGTAGTTGTACTAAACTATTAAATGACTGAAAGATTTTTGTAACTCCATTTGCTTTTTTTAACTTTAAAGCTGCAATTTCTGTTATAAAACATTCCTTAGGGGATAGGCCAGTAGTCTCAAGATCGAAAAAAACTAAATAATCGTATTTTCGAAATAAATTAGTAAATGTGAACATTTTCGTGTCTCCTTTTCTTTTGATTATTAATTATTACATTATAATTATACTAAAATTTTAGTATTAATACAATAAATCTGTTATTATTGACGATATTATATTTTCTTTTTGAAGTAGTGTAAGTGAGTTAAAAAATTACAAATTGATAGTTTTGAAAAATTCATGTAGAAAGATATAATATGATACTTTTTTAATTAATAATTAGGGGGAAATCAATAATTGTTCAAATTCCTTGAAAATAAAGGCTTTTTAGCTCAAATTCAGTAATTTAGAAATTACAAATTGATAGCTAAAAATTACAAAACGATAGTATTAAAATTACAAATTGATAGTTTTAAGCTTGCCTAAAGAATCAAAAAATTACAAATTGATAGTATTGAAAATAAATGTTTATATTGGCATTTTGGTCATTTGAGAAGTAAAATTTGAGAATTTTGTAGATTAAACAGATAGTTCCGAAATCTGTAAAGGGATATTTTTTAGATGAAAAATTACAAATTGATGGCTAAAAATTACAAAACAAAAAGATAAGTAACAAAAATTACAAACCTTGATTTTCTGTAATTTTTGTTATATAATAGATTTATCTTAAAGAAAGCATAGATCGGAAAAATGGGAAGAGGAAAAAAAACAATAGAGGGGCAACTGTCCTTTGATTTTAATTTAGATAAAAGTCAATATGTTGTACAGGCAAATTCATTGATCAGTGGACGGCAGGGATTGAAATTAAATTCTGCTAAACTGATTCGTGCAGCAATCATGCAGGTTGTATATGATGACGTAGAACTGAAACCTTATGTGATTACAATTCCTGAAATTGCTGATTTGTTAGGTGTTTCCACAAGCAATGTATATCGAGATATTGATGAGGTCACAAATGACATTATCAGTAATCCAGTGTTTATTAAGGATATTGATGGAAAAAAAGCATCCTGGGTTAAGATTCCGTGGGTGACGAAATGCGTGTATCATCCGGAGGCTGGTGTAGCAATCAAGTTGAATGATGAACTGAAACCGTTATTGTTAAATCTGAGAGAGAATTATACACAGTATACGTTAGATAATATCTTAGCAATGAAGAGTGTATATTCAATCCGGATTTTTGAATTACTTATGGAGCGTATAAAAACAAAAATATTGCCTCGAAAAGGTATGGATGTAGAATTAAGTGTTGATTATATCCGGGAAGCCTGCGATTGCCAGGATAAGTATAAAACGTTTGCCAATTTGAATAACCGGGTTATTAAAGGAGCTGTTGAGGAAATCAATAGGGTAACATTATATCAGATTGATATGTCTTACAAAAAAAAGGGACGTAGCGTATCTTCAATTATATTTCATTTGAATATGCAATATCATTAAAAAATTACAAATTGATAGTTTTAAAATTTGACAGTTTTAAAGAAACTTGATAAGATGAAAATGTCTCCAATTTAGAGTTTACTCTAAGTTGATTATTATTTATTACATGGAAGGGTGAGAGATACACCCTTCCTTTTAATCTACAAATATATCAATAGAGGCACGCTAAACGCTTGAAAAACCGATCTTATCTTTTGGAACGATAAAATATTGGCTAGAAAGAGAAAAATGGAATATAGACGTAAATTTCGCGCTCGTAAGGCAACTGCGTTACAATTCAATATTCCAATCTGGTGTCGATATTCCAATTGTTTTTGCTTTCGTAGATGCTGACAGTGAATTCATGGATATTTTATCTAATTGCTTGGATATGTAATTGGCTTCAGAAGTATTAAATAAGTTTAGTTTATCTTTGATCCATTCCCCCTGATGAAACTGCAGATCATCCTCTAAAAATTTATTCAAAGAATCCGATGTTAGATCCGGATTTTCCTGAAGTAGAAGAGAAGAGCAGTGATCAATTATATTTTGATAATCATTATTTAAAGGTTGTACTTCTAATAATCGTTGTTTTTCAAGTGATGAATTAATTTCCTGATAAAAATCATTTACATAATTTTCATAGGTTTTGAAAACAGGGGAGAAAATTTCATGAATGGAAGAATCCAGTTTTTCTTCAGAGAAATCAGTTATATCTTGTGAGAGTTCCTCCCGTAATTTCTTGTAATTTTGACTTAAATGCTGAAGCCGGACATTATTCGGTTTAATCCCTAAATCTGAAAGAAACATAATTGAAATGGCATCAGCTTCAAATTCCTTTTGAAAGGTGCTTTTTTCATTGGAAGTTCCATGTAAAATTGCGTGTCCCATTTCATGTGTGAGCGTTGATAATCGCTGAGAATCTTCTAAAAGGGGATTTATAGTAATTTCTTTGGTTAAACGGTTACAGCTTCCACGCAGGGAAATAGAACGAAGATTGGTGTCATATATAACGGTATACCCTAGATTATTTTTACAAAAAGAAGCTACAGCATTGCAGAGCATGCGTTGATCTGCATCAGCAAATCCCATATGAAAGAGTTCTGGGTATCGTTCCTTTGGAAAATTTGTCTGAGAAATATCAAAAGTATTTCCCAGGCGGAAAGAAACTAATTTTTGTATACCAGGAAGTTTACCTTCTTTGTAGGCAGCTTTTTGCTCTTTTGTTGCTTTAGATAATTGGATAGATTTCCCATTTCCGATATCAAGGAAAGTTGCTTTTATTGGAACCCATACCTTTAAACCATGTTCTCCCTTTTTTACAGAATATCCTTCTTTTTTCCACTGATCAAAAGATTGGACGTAAGTTAAAAATGGGTTCTGTAAATATAATAGAAGCGTATTATTTGGACTGTATTTATAAAAACGTGATCCAAATCGCAAATATTCACCTAATGCATGCGGATCGGTTTCAAATTGTCTGGCGGCAGTAAGAATTTGTTCTTTTACTTCCTGCTGTTTTTGTTTTGCCTGTTTGGTCCAATCGGCAGATGTATTTTTTTTCATTTTTCACCTCGTTTTATAAGAGTAGAGTTATAAATCTGACGGTATTCCTGCATATCCAGATCATAGTGTTGTTGCAGATAAATCATCATTTTTCCACGGTTAGTAAAGGGTAATGTAAATGTGGGTGTATTTAATTCATAATAGTTTTGACTGTGGTAGAGTCGGAGATCAGATTGCTGTCTCTCCCATATTAATTTTTTGGACATAGGTATTTAACCTTTCATATAAGCTATCATTTTGTAATTTTTCCCGATCTAATTTGATGAAAGAATCGCTCTCTGTCTGAAATCCAATTGGAAATACATGAAAATCTCCAAAATGGATATAGGGACAGTTTTCTTCATCTATAGCGATTACATAATTTTGATAGTGAGCAACAACGGTGAATTTTTCCTGAGCTTTTTCACCATAATTTTTATTGGTTAATAACATTTTATTTCCTTTCTGGGACGATTCAGTGTTTGAATTACTGAATCGTCTTATTTAATCTTACCCATTTTGTAAAAACATATTTTCCCATTGTTTATATTGTTCTTCTGATATCAAACCATGTACACGTTTAGATTTCATTTCTTTCCATTCTGATAGAAATTCATCCAGAATTCCCGCCTGGAACATCATATATGTTTTTCCAGAAGGTCGGCATTCGATAATCAGAGGAATTAATTGGTCTAAATATAACAATGTTGAAATTACATTTTGAGTATTTATATCCATAGGAAGTAGCTCGTCCATGTCAATTTGAAATGCTCTAGCATAGGCAGCTAGAGTTGTGGTCTGTACAGGACGTATCCCACGTTCATAGTCAGAGATCGAAGCTTGAGCAATATTAAGTTTTGCAGCAAGTTCTTTCTGAGACAATCCATGATCTATTCTTAACTTCTTTAATTTTTCACTTATATCCATATTTCACCATCCAAGTAAGTATATTAGCTGTTTCTGTACATCCTTAATGATCAGAAACAGATCCGATCGAAGAGAAGGGTAGATAAAAGTGATTAATCCAATTACAGCCAAAAAAAGTAGCACGATGGTTGCAATCATTCGTAAAATTCTGGCTCCGGTCTGAATGAAAAATTTGATAAAATTATTTCTCTCAATAACAACAACATTAGGGTCTTCTATATGATGTTTTTCTTTCAGATTTTTTTGGCTCTCTTCAAATTGAATTTCTTCTTTTATTCCAGCTACAAGTTTTTTTTGTTTCATTACATGTTACCTCTTTTTCATAAATCGAAAGAATCCCTTTTTTGGTGATGGTGCAATTTCTTTTTTTATATCTAATGGTAAAAGCTGACTGTAAATAGGGGAGTTCCCATAAGAAAAGGGATCTACAGTCCAATCAGAAAAATAAGTGTGGTCAGCTTTTTCTTCCATGTCTTCAAGAATTTCATCTCGATCCTTTTCTGGAGTAAAGTTAAATATGTAAGAAACATCCTGATAAAAAAGGCTGCGTAGAATATTTGTGGTATATGGCAGTTCATTTGGCTTTGAGCCAACGACAAATATTTTCACATTTTTTTCGAGAAAGGAGGTTTTGTTAAAATCGGCGGAATTATAAACTCCGTAGTCATAAACATAAAAATTATATCCAAGCTGCAAAATATCCGCAATTTTTTCCTGCCGGTTAAACATATCAATATTATTATGGCGAATCTGCCCTAATTCAGAGTTGATATAATCCTCTTCATAACAATTTAAAACTTGTCGAACATATCCAGTATCATTCATTTCGAGGTATGCGGCAGTATATCCACAGAATTGAATGTATTGTACAAGTTGAAGACACTGTGTGGTTGTCCCAATTCCACTTTTTATTCCGCCAATTCCGATTAAGGTAGAGCTGTTTACAATATGTTTTATTTCATCTATATTTTCTTTGATATCTTCCACAAAATCAATTCCATTGGCTTCATAGTACCCATTGACACATTTTAGAAATTCTTCTTTTATCGGACCGTTATCTGAAGCGAAAATATAATATTTAATCTGCTTTTCTATTAAAGTCAGTATGAGGCCTGAATTGGGCAAATATCCACTTGCAAGGATTATAGGTGTTGCATTATTAGCCTGGCATATACGTAATATATATAATGCAATTGTCTCCGCAGAATCAATGTATTGTGAAACATCAAAAATGATATAGGTACAATCTGAAATTGCTAAAATTTCATTAATCTGTTGTTCAATGTGATAGTTTTCATGGACTATACAAGAGGTTTCATTAATAGCAGAGGATATCTCTGGAAGCCAAGAACCCTTTAGTTCTTCCCCGACAAAAATAATCATTTCGTATCTCCTTTTAATGTGTTAATTTTATGAATTTGCAGTAAACTCATCAGGAAAATTCCTATAAGAATTCCTAAAATCAGACCGGTTAAAAAAGTAAGTATAATAATCATAATAGCCTCCATTTCTGTGAGGTGCTATTAATAGCACCTTATTTCAACTATAGAGAAAGTGCAGATTCTTGTGTTAAATCTACACGAAAAAATTGTTTCCTGTTATAGTTGTGTAGAATTTGTTTTCCAGGAATTCGATCATGACCTTTTTCTGCAGCAAGAACTTCTTTGAAGCTTTTTCCTGGATAAGTTTTCTGTATATATTGTATATAATTTTGGATGTATGGATCCATATTATTGGGTAGAAGATTAGTCTCATGTAACATTTTAGAGGAAAAATTCATACATTCCGACTTCAGGGAATCCTGATCGGACATCATCATGGCATCTAATCGGGCTTCTAATGCATCTGTTATATCTTTACTCTCTGCTATATAATTTGAACGATATCCATGACCGATTACATATTTCAATTTATCATTCCAGTCATTTTGTTCAGGATATTGATCTATTAATTTTACTGGAAGATTTTGGCATAGCTTATGGATTGCTTTATTAGATTCTTGTCCACCAGAATCGTTGTTTGTTCCAATAATAATCTCTCCGTATTCTTTTTCCTGATAGTGGTGCAGGACAGAAGCATATTTTCCAGTCCCGGCAAGAGAAAGGAAATCATACATGTGATAATCCTGACCATTACGTCGAAGTAATGCCATATAGCTTAGTGACTCAATAGGAGATTCTGTGACCACTAAATTATGCGCTTTATTGTCAATGAAGAAACAATGGTTATAATCACATCCTTCTAAATCTCCGACAAATCGTCTACTAAATGTATTGGTTCCGCGCAGGCAGGCAAATAAAGGCTTCTGATCGGAATTACGGCTTACAAATACACAGTTATGTCGCTGATCCTGATATAAAAATTTTCGATCAACCATTTCCTGTACAATCTCAGGATCTATGTACCGATTTTTTGTAAGATAAGCAAATATATTACGCATGTGACTTGCTTTTTGCGGAAGTATCAGTTCTTTTTTATTTCCTTTTTCCGCTTTTCTTGAAACAGCAACATTTTTTTGAAATGCTGCATGAGAATGCTGAACACCGGTAAGTCGTTGTGCAAGATCTCGTATTGCTTCAGTGGAGTTCATTGATGAAAATTCAACAACAAAATCAATAACACTTCCACCTTTTCCAATAGAAGACCCATTCCCAATTTTTGAATTACGCCAAAAACAGTTTTTTTCCGTATCAATAATTACGGAGTCATGTTCTTTTAGAGTAAGATAATGACCCTTTTTGATGATAGAAAACCCCATTTCACGTGCAATATCAGAAATATGTAATTCAGATTTAATACGGGATTCTATCAGTTTATTATTTTCTTGCTCCTTTTGTAAAAACTCTTTTTGATGAGAAGAAATAAATTGCGATATCGTATAGCGATCCATGGAATCTGGCATTTGAATGTTTAATGAATCTTCTATACGTCTAGCATACGCTAATTGCTTGACAGTAGCGGTATTATTTGTATTCATGGAATCCTCCTTTCCAGGATCAAGAGATATCTTTAATTTCCTGATTAAGATTTTCAATTTTTTGCTGTAATTCTTGAATCTTACTTTTATTGTTGTCTATGATGTCCGCCAATCCTTTTTTCTGACTTCTTAAGGATGAAATCTTTTGATTGGTGGATTCAATCTCGGATGTTGTCTGATACTGCAGATCATTTTCTGCTTCTTTAATTGCATAGTTCAAATTTTGTATTTTTTCCTGGTTAGTATTTATCTCTTCCTGCAGATTTTCTATGTTCTGAGTTACAATATTAATTTCAGATTGTAACTGTTGGACATGATATTCATTTTCTGTCTTTTCCTGAATCGATGAAACGGAAGTTATATTCCGTTTTGGATCACCGTATATACGTAGCGTTTCGAATTCTTTTATATCCGGATTATCCATACGTAAGGAAATAACAGAAATTCGGGATGGAAGATTTACTAATTGCAGCACAACAAAATTTCTGGTTTGAATGATTGGGTTGACAGTTAATGAACCAGTTGCTCGATCTTCAGCAGTCCAAGCATATGTATCATTTCCGTCATAAGATGTATTTGAGATACCAAGAAGGATCTCCATTTTTTTATCATCTGAACAATAATTCCAACTGATTAATGTGACTTCACGATTATTACCTGTAACAACATTTCCAATGGGGGTAATATCTATATTACTGTAATCACTCCTTAACCATATATTTGATGTGAAAAATATAGAATAAAAGGCAATTAATGCAATCATTATCCGTTGAAAATATCTTTTATTCCTTCTTTTCAGTTTTTTTCTACGTTGATCGTATATTTCAGAATTTGCTCTAGTATTCATTTCTATCACCCTTATAATTCAATATCAAAATTCCATTCTTTGGGATATAACCCATGTTGTGGAAGTTTTTTTGATATATCTGCCTGAGACAGAATTATTTTTCCGGATTGTCTGGCAAGTTCTAATTGATTTTTTTGAAAAGCAGATAACTCTCCATGCTGAAATACAAATTCAGCTTCAGCTAGATAACTGGTTTGGCGAAAACCTTTATTTTTGTTGATTACACTAACACAATACTCTTTATGACAGTCATCACATAAAATATATATTGAGCGAGCCATTTTTACATTTCCTCCTAACTTTTAGTCTCTGAGTTTATAAAAACTCCAAGTTTTTTCTTTCTGTGAATACATACATTTAATGTTGCATTTCTGATCAGCGATAACATGCAGCTGTAGGATTATATTTTCAGCATCATAATCAATTGTGATCAGTTTATTCCATGTAACTTTTTCCACGTTTTCAATGCCATAATCAGAATAGAGCCACCATTGAAGATCTTCCGATAGATTAGATACTGAATTGTCAATAAATCGTAATGCATCTTGATTGAGATCACAGTTTCCAAGTTCTGTAGGAACAAAATCTAAACCAACACTTTCGCCATCCCAAGTAGAGATATCTTCTGTGTAATTATCGTCTTCAGAATCCTCTGAATTTGAAATTACAGTTGTATTTTTTGTATCTGGTATGATCTTTTCATCCTTTTTTTTACTCAAGAAAAAGTAAGTACACATAAGAATTACTGCAATAAAAATAAGAAAAAAACCTATCCATTTTCGATTTTGATTAAAAAAATTTTTCATTTTTCTTTGTTCTCCAATGTTTATCGTGGTGTAAAAATTATCATGTCTTGTGTTTGTTGTTTTATATAACTAAGGGATTCACCATTGCTGTTCCCACCAATTTCAGTCCAGGTGCATGCTCGGTGTCCAGGATCCGCAAGATATGCTTTATTTCCACTGTATCCGATAATTACAAACCAATGTCCTGCAGATGTAAATGGCGCTTTACCAGTTCCAACAACCATGACAGCACCGCCTTTGTCCAATGCATCCATTGCTGAGGTCCAATTTAAGGTATGCACAGCAGTACAACCATACTGTGGATCAGCATTGGTTGCATTGACACATCCATCTCTTGACAATAGACCATTTTTGAAAGCTCCGTTACTATTTCCAATTGAAAATACCGTGGCAGGGGTGATAGATGGATTTTTTCCATAAGTTGACCAAATCATAGCAACAGAAGTTGCAGCGCATCCACTATCCCTGATGGTTTCTCCATTGACATAAGGTAATGATCCCCAAGCAGAATCTCCCTGGTTATAATAAGTGAATTTTCCGTTAAATGTTCCACCACCGCCAGTTCCACCAGCTCCATATTGTGCCTGATAAGAAGCAAGTGTCATATTATCTAATCGTTCTAGTTGATACATTTGCATAAAATTTTGTAGTGTATTGTATTGTCCTTCACACCAAGCGGATTTGCTTAGAGCTTCTAATTGTTTTGCGGATCCGCTTCTTTCAAGTGCAGTTTTTGCAATAGAAGAGTAGACGGAGGAATTTAGCAGTAATCGTGCACGATCCCTTAACCCCTGTTGGTAGGAATCATAATGCCGGTAAGTACCGGTTATTCCGACAGATCCATCCCATGTAATGACTCCTTCCCATTGAGAAGTACCACCGGATGCTTTGAGTCCAAATAAATTGTGATCAACAGAGGCAGTCTGATACAGTGATGCACCATTCCACGTACCGCCAACTTCCTGTTGGGCTTGTGCAATTGTTACGCTGGCGTAAATACCATATCTGTCTTGTAGATCCAGACAGGTCAGTAAGATTTCAGGGGTTACCCACGGTGGAAGATTCTCGAGTATCAGAACATTGTCTGACCATCCAGAATTTGTAGAATTGTTTCCACCTAAAACGCCAGCAATTGCTTGAATGATTGCCGCAAATGCAATTAATACAATTAACCAAAAGGAAAGGGTTGTAATGCCGGCTCCCAATAATATTTTTTTTAGTTTTGACTTTTTCCTCATTAAGCACCACCAGAAAACAATTTCTTTTCTTGTGCAGAAAGATGAACTTTAAATTCTATATTTTGTTCTCCTGAAATACATAGTAAACATTGTCCCATTTCTAAATAAGGGATGCGCTTCAACTGATCAGGGGTCAGCTCTGAATTAAACACTTGTTCTAGCTTTGGGAGTACGTTGCTATCTTGTTTAAAAATAAACTTATATTGTGATAATTCAAAAAGAGTTTTGATTTCTGTTAATCCATTTTTATTCGTGTCATCTGGCACATAATCGCGAATAGATTGGCTTGCGAATAGTGTGCCACCAAAATATTTACGTGCTTCACGCTGATATACATTGACTTCATGAACCAAATCTGGTTTTTCGGAATTTAACCATCGATGGCTTTCATCTGCAATGATTAAAGTATGGGCAACTTCATCCAATTTAAGTTCCCCTTGTTCATATTTGTTTTTCATGACAGATCCGTTGGTTACACAGTTTCCATAACACATGGTGAGCATATTAAACATAACAGCATCAAACACGTTATCTTCCAAGTCTTTTAGACCAGATATATCAAAAGTAACTATCTGTTCATCCACAATATTGTCAAAAGTTGTATGTCCATTGAATAGATATCCATAAGTATCAACGATACGTTCGATTACTTTTTTTATCTGATTCAAAGTCAACATGTCGGCAGCAATTACTTGTTTCTGCAATGCATTCCCATTGATTTTGCTAAGTTCAACAGCTTTTTTATTTAGAAACTGCAGATAGTCAGAAAAAATAGGATAGCTTTTTGCAGGAAGACCTGTTACAATTCCAGCAGTATCAATTCCAAAGGACAGATATAGCTCTTTCAGTGTATTTTGGTACATAGTGATTTCCTGCATGGTGTAATCCGGATTCATACATTTATACAGAACTGTAAGTCGTTTAATATTTGTGAGATAACTTAATTGTTCTGTTTCTGCAGCTTTTAATATTTCAAGAGGATTGATAATTTTTTCTCCGGATTTGATAATACGTCCTCCCATCTCAAGTGTCAGTGGAGCAAACTCACCGGTTATGTCAAAGGTTCGGACGAAATCTCCAATCATAGAAGCTTGCTCAAATAATTTTTTTAGGAGTGTGGACTTTCCAAATCCCATGTTTCCAAATACAATACTGTTGTAATAGGATCTGGTTGTCGTTTTCGTAAAAGGTGAAAAGATTACGTTTCCACCACAGGCAGTATATCCAAGATATTTTCCATAAGGGTCTTCTAACGAAGAAAAACGGAAAGGATATCCTGCGGCAATTTGTTTGGATGTGAGAGCTTGCCCCGGCACGTGAAATGGATTTAATGTTTGTTCTTCCATACTTTTGATAAGTGCAGCCCATTCCATTTTCCCTTCATTCAAAAATACAGTTGTTTTATACCCATCAGCTTCAAGGGAATCCATAATTTCTTTTGAACGTTCTTCTAAGTCATATCGATTTCTGTCAGCAATAAAAATACGGATTACAACACTTTTAAGAACCTGCCCCATTGTTTCAAGTTCTTTATATAAGGCTTTCATTTCATAAAAGCGTTGCTCTGCATCCAGTTTGTCACTATATTCTTTTGATTCACGGTAACGGACATTTTGTTCTTTCATAGAGTTATTAATATTCTTTTTGACTTGTATTGTATCTTCTGTCAGGATATCCATAATCGCAATTGTATTCGGAATATTCATCAGTTTCTCCAGCCAAAAATCACCGATTGTTTTTGGAAATTCGTAAATATGAATACAACAAATATAGGTATCTCCGGTTGATATAAATTTTTCATCTCGATATGTGATTCCACCTTTTGGCTGTATGTATGATAATAGGCGGCGATCCAGAGGAATCTCTGTATTTTTTTTCTTTTTCTTAAATAATAATGGCATAGTACACTTCCTATTTTTCGTAAGTAGCATTTCGAATAATTGAACTTGGATTGAATAGCTTAAAATAAATATCTTCTTTCTTTTCTTGTGAAAGTTCTTCTAACATTCCGTATTGTCCAAGTCGCAATTTATTTATAATCTGTTGATTTAGAGTAACCTGCTTATCTAATGTTTTGGCATAATAGACTAAGTAGTATTCTCTTTTTGTGGTATTTTGATCAACCCATTCTAGTTCCTTCTGTGCGATAAGAAGCCATTTTTTCTGAGAAATATTTTTACATTGACCAATTTTCTTTTTATAGTATTCTTGCTGCATAGTTGTATTGGTTGGAAAGTTGAGAGATTCAATCTTAAGGCACCCCTCATAGGTTTGTAGTAATCTCAGCAACCTTAATATGTCGTATTGTATTTCATTTTCTGCGGTGTTCCCACGATCTCTGGTTTTAATTTTGAAGAAATCAATATAGGATCCATCCTTACGCTGAAAGCAATTATATTTTTGGTTATAATTACGAATATCAATCAGGTCCAAGATGGATGCAGTGTTTTTTCTATTTGATTTTTTTTCATCTGTCGGACTATCATCCTTTTTGAATATTGGCTTGTACACTGTTTTTTCTCTCCTCATGTAAATCATTAAACTTTCCATAGTTTTTCTTTTCTTGTTATAGATAGAGGGGGTTCGTAAAAAAATGGCAATCAACAAGGATCCTATCAGAAACGGATATTGTAATCGAGTAGCTACAATGGATTTAAAAAAATAGGAAATCATTACAAACATAACAACAAAGATGATATCTTTTGAATAAAACCCTTTTTTATATTGAGCTTCTGATTTGGTTTCCTGTGTAACAGTATAACGATTTTCAGACATATATTTTCCCCTTTCTTATTAGGTGCTATTAATAGCACCTGATAGTATTTTGATATATTACAAATGATCTTTAGAAGAAAATGGGATATCTGAAGGAGATTTTTCTATAAGATCATTTGTATTGGTAGTATCCTTATGAAAGCTTTGTGAAAGATTCAATTCATTTCCTGCATAAGTAGTATTTGGCTTTAATAATTCAGAATCAGAAAAACTTTCCATTTGATTTGATTCGCCAAGTGATTGATTTACATAATCATCCATGGAAGAATTTATCATATTTTCAGCAGAATCTATGGTAGTATTATTCATGGAGGAATTATCAGGAACGGTTGAGTTATCCATCGTAGTATTTCCAATCTCTTGTCCTGGTGTAGTATTTTCGCTGTCCATTTCATTAATATTATCATTGGTTACTGGTTCCATGGTTTCATCTTCAATGGCTGTGTGATTATCGGTAGTTGTTGAAGATGATGGATTAATATCATTCTCTGAATTTCCAATCTGAGACATTTCGGTTGTGGAAGATTCAGAAGAATTAAGATCCTGGTTCATTGATGTCTCTCGATCATTAATATCCTGCTGATTTGAGTTCAAATCATTGGAAGCCTCCATATTATTCGTTTGAGAGGTTTTGTGTTCTGCAGATTGGTTTGTATCATCCATTTTACTTTGTGGAGGCGCGGCTCCATTTGAATCAGCTCCATTCATTGACTGGCTTAAAGTATTCATTGCATTTTTCATACTCTGCTGTTGTGAGAATGAAACCCCTGCATTTATTGCAGATGCTCCCAGATGCAGCGGCATTGAAGAAGCTCTCATTAAGGCATACATCTTTCCAAATCCGGAGCTTAATCCTGCATCATATCCGGTCATTTTTTCTACAATATTCGGTCCATCTGCTAACGCAAAAGCGCTAAATAATATCAGGAATGCACGAACAACAGTATTGGATTTAAATGGTTCTATGTTATTTAAATATGTCTGCATCAATAGAAAGAACTTCATACAGATTGTGGATAGTAGAATCATCACATAAGCGTTTTTAATGCAATCTAAGGTTTTCAGTATTTTCTGAGAACTTGTAATATCTGCAGCGTATAGAATTCCCAAAAACTGTCCCATGATAATTTCCCAAATAAATCGAACAACTTTATAAGACAATATAATATAAATAATTAGGAAAGATATAAAAGTGATAATTGCCGTAAAAAATTGAAAGCTATAACGGTAATACCCATTTCCAAGCCATGTAATTCCAAAATGAGAGTAAGTAACATCTTCCAATTTGTCTGAAGCGGAGAGATTTTCCTGCGTAAATAGTATCCGCTTTTTCAGGAGATCAGTAGAAGTACTTTTTAACTGGCTACTATCTATGTTAATAATTTCAGAATAATCAATTATATCAATATCGGAATCTTCTAATGAATCATAGTGGAGCATTCCCTTGTTTGAGATATCTGCTAATCCATTACTGTATTTTTGATTGATGTAATATAGGTCATACAAATTGTCCTTTACAATGAGAGATGCACTACTTTCTCCAGCGTTATAAGATGCTGTAACTGCATCAGTTCCATCAACTAATATAGTATTGATTTTTCCAAGTAAATAGAAAGATGAAGTTATAAAGAAAAATCCAATTATAATATTTTGAACTAATTGAATCCAACGTGGCTTCTTTTCCCAATTAACAATGTACATTGTTCCAATAGCTATTAGTGAAATCCCCATAAGAACAACAAATAAACCCTGAAATTGATTTAAAAAATTTCGTACAGAAGAATATTGTGTAAAATCAAGAAGCCCTATTGTCATACTAAAAAGATTTTCACATTGATCAACAAGCCATTTCATAAACTTGATAATCATCCATCCAAGTGAACGTACTATATTGCTGAATATATTGTTGGTATTAAAATATTGAGAATACTCAGATAGGATCTGATAAATCTGATCATCTGTCATAAAACTATGTCACCTCACTTTCAATCAAACCAAGCAGACTTATTTTCAACTCGGATGGAATATAAGGATTTTCAGAAATCAGTGATGAAAGTAATGGAATATTGGTATTTCCGTTTATTTCATATGTTTCCTGATAATTGGAGCCAAGTGTTTCTTCTAATAGCTCGCAAATCTTTTGATAATTTTCCAGATCTCGAAATTTCATTACAGAATCTGAAAAGGGATTTCCATTTATATATTTTCTATAATCCAAAACACGTTCTGAAAGATTAATATGTTCTCTTGATTCAGTTAAAACAGAGTACAATGGTACTGTATCCGCATTGGGAAATGTTTCCTGAAGATATTCATATCGGTATAATAAGCGTCGTCCATTTTCAATACTGTTAAAAATAGGATATGGAACAATATGATTTCCTTTATTGTCCCGGCGTTTCATAGTACGGTCAATGACAACTTCACCTTCCCGAACATTTTTTAACTGATTAAAATCCAAAAGGGACAATTCCCCTGATGACTCCATAATATGCTTATCAAAAGATAGCCGTTCGCCAGTTCTTTGAATATCAATAATTGTTTCATTTCCGAGTAATTTGACAAATTCTTCCAATGTATCTTTATCTGTGGATTTAATATAAATTTTGTTCCCACAGTTATCTCGGATGGTTCCAGCGTCATTATGGTATAGTGCCGTTAGCTGTTGAAAAGATTGAACATATAAATCAAATGTCAATCCTCTACCTGCGCCGACAGTTATCAGTTCTTTCATTGCTTCTATTGGTGGTAAATTTCCAAATTCATTTAATATAAATTTGATTGCTCGATCACATTTTCCATTTTTTCTTGTTGCTTCCTGAGCGTTTACATAATAGGCTTGTCTCACAAATGTGCTTGCAATAAAGTGATTACTTTTATCGTAGTCAGGAATACCGAGAAAGACTGCAATTGGTTCATCGCCAAATCCTAAATCCTTTAAATTTAATGTACTTTCAGCTGTCATTTTTGCAATATTTTCATCAATAAAAACACCTAATTGAGATAGCATATTAGTATAGATACTTCCACGAGTACGATCTGAAGAAGTTTCTATGGTTGCATATTTAAGTTTTGCAACATCCATGTCATCTCGTTGATTAAAATAATAATCCAATGCTGAAAGGTTTGGGTTTGTAGGATCCTTAATACGAACCAGGCTCGTAAATAAATTGATAATACTATAGATATTTATTTTCTTTTCATTTTCATGAAGATACCAATAAGTTTCCTCAGGTGGAATGACGTCAATTGAAAAATCTGTAATATCTTTTCCTTCAGCCATTGCAGTTGTATAGTTTGCTCTGCCAACTTCCTGCTCTTCAGGTGTAAGATATGTGAATTCTTTTTGCTTTTCCAAAAAAGTCAAATATCTCCTGGAATTTTCGATTTCATCTTCTTTCAATGCATCAGATATATGGGCAAGAATTAATGCAGTAAATAAATCTGTGGCTGTATTAGCCCATATAGGGGACTCTTTTTCTTCCTCTGAATGAAAGATGGAAAAAGCGAATGCGCGGGCAACAGCCATTGCTTTTGCATTTTCATTTTTTTTCGCATATTGAATTGCAGAATCCAATGGGTTATCTCCCATAGAGTGTAACGGATCGTCTAAATTTAAGAGATATGTAATGTATCCTCTTTTTTCTAATGGCTTCTTGGCAATTCGATATGTTTCTATTTTAGGATCCGCAATAATTAAGGATGGTTTTTGTTTTGATCTTGAGTAAACGTCAATGGACGGAATCACATATATTTCATCCTTTCCGGATCTCGTAATTCCAAAAATCAAATTATTAACTGGTGATGGATCAATATATAGTTTTCTACCTATTCTGGAAATAATGATTCCTGGAGCACCATCATATTCTTCATCCCGATCAGGAATTTCTTTGTATTGTTCAATGATTTCTTTTGTTGTTGTCCATCTTTGAGTTCCCTTTTGTCCAACATTAATATCCTTTTCAGAAAATGAAGTGTACATTCTGTATGCTTGTACAGCATCGAATATTCCAATAAAAATAATGTAGATTATGTAAAATTTCCATGCGCTATGTCCTGTATAAAAGCCATAACGAATGATTGTATTTGTTTCTATATTGATGGGAATATTAAATATAAAATTTAAAATAATATTCCAAATTAGAAGTAATAATATGTCTTCCACAATTAGGAGGAATGTTATTACTCTTGCATCAGAAAGGAGCTTCTGTGTTCGTAATGTATGACTGTTATTTCCTCTAATCACTCTCTTATCTTTGTTGTCCATAATAAATCCTCAATCTTCGTAATTCTTCTTGTAGCATTACCATGGAGAGCTGCAAAAAATTATATTTTTTGATGTATTCTGCGGCATCATTTCTTGTGTGAAACAGGATATTATTAAAAGGAACAATTTTCATGTTAGGAATATCAATTCGGTAAATCTGAAACTGGTCAGGATTATAAATTGAAGTTTCAACAGCCACAACATCAATATAATACATTTCAATTTCTCTCATTGAATTTTTCATCCATAGATCCCCTTTCTTCCAAGGTGCTATTAATAGCACCTTGGATAAATCACATGATAATTTCTCGTTAAAATTTTGCGTACCATTCAGATACGAACGTAAAAGCAAGTACAACAATTCCAATTCCAATTAATATATTAGGAAGCCACTTTCTGGCTTTAGAACGATTTTCCTCACCTGGAAGCATATTAAGTATTGCTGCACCAATAACCATAATTGCAGCAATAATTGTTACATATCCCTGATATTCTTGAGCCAGTGATTGTAATCCATTAAAAAATTGAGCCATTTAATTTCCTCTTTTCTGTGGTATGTCTTTTTCCTTTTCTTTTTTCTTTTTATGAAGAATATACAGGAAAGCAATGATAAATAATATGAAAAGCATAATCGCAACATCCACTACAATAAAAGAAAAAATAGATTTCTTTTCTATATAATGTGCGGTTGCCTTAATGGTATAAGTTAAATCTTGTGGGTCTGAAATCTTTTTCAGACCAGTGTAAATTGCAGTTTTTTCATACATTGGTGTTACAAGTGATCCACTATAGGATGCACGGTAAACAGGAACCAGCTTTTGAATATCAGCTTTTCCATCTCTACATACTGTTCCAGTGGAATTGGTATATGGATTGGTTGTCCAATAAGTACGGTCCACTTTTCCAGTATTAGAGTCTAAACCAACGGACTGTAAAATTTGTGTTTCATATCCTTTTAATGGAGTGTCCCCCATATTATTGGCGAACGTTATTCCCTGCCAACTAAGTGCAGTTTGGTTATATCCTTCGATTGTTATATCTATGTAGGAATCTTTCCATGTGTGACCAATTAAATCAAAGGATTGTAAAGTACAATCGACAGTTTGTAATGTACCCGTTTTTTCATTTTTTACTTCAATAGATTTGGTTTGTGGTACTAAGGATCGTGAAATCTCATATTCATAATCAGTAGATCCAGATACTTCTTGTATATATGGTTCTGCTTGTACTGTAGTAATTTCCTTTAAGCTTAAAGACATATCATCACGTTCTATAGAGGATGCCGGAGCATAGTCGGCATCCTCTGGAAGCATTACTGGATCAGTAGAAAAAAGGATTTCTTCTTTCCGTTCTATCGGTGTTTCTTTTAGAACTTTATAACTGACGTCATCAAGAAGATATGTTTTTCCATTTTTCTTTATTGTGTCCTGAAAATCATATGTTTCATTTTTGGTTTCAGAGTCATAAGTCTTACTTATGGTATAAGTATCATTTTGAGCTGCCATAATAGGAACTGTGTTCATAGAAAGAACTGAACTAAAGATTCCTAATGCTGTTACAGCTATGGTAAGACTTTTTTGTCTATTTTTATTCATGCTTCTTTTTCCTTTTTATACAGTAAATTGTAATTCCAATTACAATACCGCATCCTGCGGCAGCAATCCATATTCCAAAGTTCTGAATATCTCCTGTTTTAGCCGCATTTGTACTTGTATGTGGTGTGGAAGTAGTGACTTTTCCAGGTGATACCGGAGTATGTTTAGGGTATACGCTGACATCATAGATCATATCCCCTACCTCTTCATCCCAAGTTGGGATTGCAATTAGGATCGGTGTAATATCATCATAAGATGATTGGTCAGATACATACAGTAAATACACCCCGACTTCAAGGTTGCTAACTTTTGCCCTTCCAGAAGAGTTTGTTGTTATTGACCCATCAGATGTCTTATAATAGCTTAATTTTTTAGCAGCTTGATCCATTTCTTCCGCATATTCTATTTTATTGAGATCAATTTTGCTGTCCGAGTATTGAGAAAGTAAATGATAGGATCCATCATTAATTTCCGCAACTTTTACATATTCAAATACAACTCCTTTTTTTGATGTTCCAATACCCCCATCCGTTAGTTCGATTTCAATACTACCTGTTTCTGATTCATCAACTTGAATAGTATTTTGTGGTAATCCAATACCTACATTTTGGGTGGCGAATACCGGAGTCTGAAGCATTCCTATGAGAGCTGTCAACACCAATAAGGAAGCTTTAATCTTCTTCATCCTGAAGAATTTGTTTTGTTTCACGCTTCATTTTCCTCCTACTTTTTACAATTTGAAATGCTGCATATCCAATAAATAGAAATGGGAGTGCAGTGAAAAATAATTCCCGGAAGGACATTAATTCGGCTTTTACATTTTTCGCTGTAGATTCCTTATACTCGATTCGTTCTCCAGTAACAACAAGTCGATGGGTGTTAATTCCATATGGTGTACAAGTTACAAGTGAAACAAGATCTTTACCTTCCTGAATTTGCAGATTTTCTACATCTTCAGGTTCAATTACAGTGATTTCTTTCACCTGATATGCCAATTTTTGATTGCATACTTCTAAGAAAAAAAGATCTCCTTTATCAAGTTCATCCAACCGAGTAAATAACTTTGAGTTTGGAAGTCCTCGATGACCGGTAAGGATACAATGCGTATTCTCACCGCCGATCGGAAGACTGCTTTCTTGTAGATGCCCTACTCCATTATTTAATACTTCATCACTTGTACCGTGATATATTGGAAGATTAACACTAATTTTCGGAATAGAGAGTGTCCCCATCATGCCGTACAAAGAAGATGAAAAATTCAACAAACTGTTATAATTACTTTCACTCAAAACATCTTCTTGAATGGAATCCACAACAATTCCATGTAGCTGCCATAGCATTTCATTATATTTTTTCGCATCAGCTAATTCCTGATCTAATTCATTTGTATCTATTTTCTCTATTTCTTTTTGATATGTAGCGACAGCACTTTGTTGATGCTGTCGCTCATAGATACTGCTTATCAATGGATAAGCACATAGAACTAAACCAAGAAGAAATAGAAATCTGGTTCTCCTTTTTTTCTTTTTTCTTGTTTTAGTTACTTCTGGATTCATCCTCTTTTTTCTCTTTTCTAGAACGAAGAATTGAATATGTAGCAAGAATCGTACCTGCACCTAACATAACTACCATAGCAGAAGAACCTGTTATTGGAAGCTTTTTCCCAACAGTATTGATAACAGTCAAGTTTGCTGACCCTGCATTTACATCCGTATTTAAATCTGTGTCAGATTCTACATATGAACCATTCAAAAATTCTTTTACGTGAGCTGTTGCTTCTAATTTCTGAAGAGTTTTTTCTGTTGCTCCATTTCCTTTGATATAGTTATTTCTCTCATCGGTGAATGTTGCTTTTACATTCAATACAATTGGATCAAGAAGTTTTCTATATCCGGTTGGCGCTTTTGTCTCTTTCAGATAATAAGTTCCACTATCAAGACCATAGATTACAAAAGTTCCATCCTGGCCAGATACCATTTCAACTGCATCTGTAGGCGCAGATCCACCGGTATGATCAGATCCTCCTGTACTATCACGATTAATTACGTTATATCCGTTGTCAGTTTTCTTTACGTACACTTCATTTTTACAATCTTTGTCAGAATAGAGACGGAATTTTGCTCCTTCAAGACGAAGATCATGGTTATTGGTTTTCAGTACATCTAACTGATAAGTAAAGCATACAACAGTATCCCATGGAGTAAATCCGGTACTTCCATCACTGTCATGATCTGGATTATTTGAAAACTCCAAGCGTACATCATTCTCGAATCCTGGACGACCTGTATCTGCAGCTGCATTATCATTAAGTGTTGCATTGTAAATCAGAACAATCTTCTGTCCATAAGTATTTTCATTCAATGCGGTTGTGTTATCAAATTCCCGGTCAATAATTGCTTTGATATCGCTGATTTCAACAACAAAGGTATCCCCGTTTCCTGGATTTGTATTGACTGTAAATTCTGAAGACTTCAATGTATAACTCTTTGAAGATTCATTGGATGTTGCATAAATTTTAATAGACACAGAATCCTTATTAAATGTGAGAGCAGAGTCCATTACATCATGCCATGCATAATAATAGGTGTCATATCCATTGGCGTTTGGCATATTAGATTCATACTTATAAGGTACTGTTTGTCCAATTTCATAATCTGCAATATCATTCCATCCATTGTTTCCAATTGAGTCCTGGTTATCATCTTCCTGAATTTTTTTGATCACTGAAGGATAATCGGACTTAATATTTACATCTGCTGTTGGATTGGCAGTATTAACGATGCATAATGATGCTGCGGAATGTGTTCCTTCTACATCAGATACCTCATCTACAAGGTAATAACCATATTCAAGTCCTCCGATTACAACAGAGTTATCGGATTTTGTAGCAGAAACATTAACGGTATCTACGGTTACTTTGTCTTTTACCATCTGTGTTCTTAACGCTTCAACAAAATAACGGTAATCACTGTAAGAGCCTTCGACAGTCTGATCCGCATAAGCTCCTTCAACCTGATTATGGTTTAATGATTGAATATAATCGATGACTTCATATTCTGTAACATTAGCTGCAGCTTTCCCAATTTTAGGTCCAACAACAGCTTTTAATGATGCTGCATAAGAATCGTTAAATGTATAATTGATAGATTCTCCGCCATCAGAATTTTCAGCGTTGAATAATTTGTATACATTGAATTTTTTTCCTACCAGTGTCTGACCACTATTGCCCTGAATGGTAATGCTAGCCTGCCCTTTTCCGAGATCGGCAACACCCTGTGGTGTTTTGTATGTATTTTGTGCCTCTGCGGCATATACCTGTAATGAGCCAAATGAGCCGGAAACTGTTGATGCGCTGATCATTGTTGCCATAGTTAATGCAAACATAATTTTTAATGCTCTATTTTTCATCATGTTCCCCTTTACTTGTAATCTTTTTTCCTAAATATAACGGTTACTCCTATCATTAATGCTGCAAGTATCAGCAATAATGTAATACTTGATCCTGTCTCTGGAAGTCTCATTCCTGTTGTATTGATAATAGTCATATTTGCAACTCGATGTTCTTTAGTTCCAGTTACGGTAAACATTCCTTCAGAATCTGTTGTGTACCCTGTTCCATTGACATAGAATGTAAATTCATTGTTTACAGGTTCACTATGTACACGAATTTCGTAGATGATTGGTTGACCAGTCACTGTATATGGAAGTCGATATCCATTAGGTGCTTGTGTTTCTTTTAGATAATAAGTCTTATCTGTTTGGATTCCATCAAAAGAAATTACTCCAGTATCGTCAGACGTTCCACTTGTAACTTCCTTTAAACATTCCGCATCAGAATATAGTGTGAATTCTGCACCTGAAAGAACAGTACCTTTTTGATTTTGTTTATGGATTTGCAATTCAAACGGAGCAAGCTTATCTTCTACTATCATTGAGATATTTCCTTCTTCTGTTACATCAAATGTTAATGAATCGTCTAATTTAGATTTCAAAGTAATTGTGTTATCTTCAGCAACAGTGAACTCTACGATATTCTCATTGAGAGCATATCCGTTTGGTGCTGCTATTTCACGGATCTTATGATTTCCATAAGTAAGCCCCTTGATACTTAAACATCCATTTTCATCTGTCTTTAATATTTCTGTTGTGCCATCTGGTCTTGTATGTTCAAAAGAAGCTTCTGGAATTACCAGGTCAGTTCCTGCCTGTTTTTTTACAAGATCCAATTTCAGGATATTTTCAGGAATTTTAGGATAATTGTATGTAGTTACACTTTCTGACGTACCATCAGAAGTTATTTTTCGCACAAACACTTCGTTATTAATCAGATATCCTTCAGGGGCCTTTGTTTCCTGAATTGTTATGGTTCCAATTGGTAATGAAGGTGTTCCAGCTTTTGTTGTGTATAAAGAATCTCCAGATATCAAATATTTTGTGTCGTACTGACACCATCCATCTTCATCTGTTGCAAATACCCATGTACGTTTTGCCGTTTCTCCTGAAGCTGCGGGATCTGTATCATATAATCCGTCATAAAACTTCACAGTGAATTGTGCTCCTTCAAGAGATGCACTTCCTTGAGGTTTATTTTTATTTGTTTCTGCATCTATTTTCCCTAATAAGACACCTACAGGATCCATCTGAGGAAGATCTGTACAGGATAATACTGCTGTACTTCCCGCTGAAACAGTTACAGTATATGTTATTGGATCCAATGCAAAACCTTTTGGTGCAGTTATTTCTTTTATATAATAAGTTCCGGCATTAAGAGATAATGTATTGGAATTTCCATCTGCATCAGTAGTTAAAGTGCCTACTTTAGATGCCCCTGACAGTGAAGAGCTACTGTATACACCATATTCTGCGCCTTCCAAGGAATAACAATCACTACCATCTGTCATATCTGGCAATGAAGAAGCTTTTTTTAATTTAAGTTCTCCTTGCTGAAGCGTATTGGTAAGAGTACCAACCCATCCCGCTTCATAGGAACCTTCCCATGACATTTTCCCTATATAGCCAGGGACTGCTTCCTCTTGCGCCGTGTAATCATAGATCGTATCACCATCTGTACGAATCAGATTATTCCATGTCACTTTCCAGTTCCATTCATTATTACTTGGAGTAATATTGGCACTACCAATAAGAACTCTTGTTGAATTTTTATTACTCCACCGATACAAATTAATTTTCACACTAGATGGACGAAGATTATATTTATTGTTCTGATCATTCCATGTCTTTTGTACTGTCAGACTTGTATAGGTTTTTGGTGTGTATACGGAATACATTAATCGCTGTGTACTTCCACCAGTTGTTACGCGATATACTTTAAAAGTATCAGGAACAGATGCACCTTGTTCTACTTTATAAATTAGATCAGACATTCCACAATTGATTGCTCCCTGGGAATGAGCTCCTGACATTCCAGTCGAAGATAATCCTCGGACGTAATAACTAAGTGCCAAAGATGTGGCTACACAGCCTTTGTTGTAGTCACTGAATATGTTTCCCGGACCAGTATATCCATAATACATAACTATTCTGAGCCTATTATCTGTGATCAATTCAGGGGACCCAGTTGCATAACCTACACTTGGCGTTGACAGGTCATGTTCGCAGCACATAGCCGGATGTCCGTCAACTTCAAAGTATCCGACAATATTATTTCCATATGTTACCTTTTCGTACTTCGTCACTGTCAATGGCATAATCCCATTATTGAGATCAATAGCTTTCACAAGTGGTGCTACTCCAAGCTGTGATAATTCTAAATCTGTTTTATCTTCGTAGTAATCCTCTAAGAGATAACCATCATCATCAACCCATGCATCCAATCCCATTTCATGAGCAAGATTAAATCTTGTCTCTTTTTGGTTATCTTCTACAACGGGATCTGTTTCTGATAAGTTTGAATCTTGATCTTGTTTCTCAAATATAGGTGTTATCTCAATATCCTGATCCGGCATTATAAACGTAATTTCTGAGTCACTAATCGTATCCATATTCACATCTTCTTCAGATTTCAATTCAAGAAAGATATATCCCGGATCTTCAGATACAATCAGATTTACTTTTTCTCCCGGAGCAAATTGGTAACTTTCTTGTTCCGGAAAATCCTTTACTTCTACACTTCCCCCTTCACCTGCAGAAATGGTAAGAGTCCTGGTTTGAACAGAAGAATTACCATCAGCTTCTGTTGCATATACCAGATTGGAAGAAAGTGAAGTAATTAATATTATGGCAGTTAATATCATTGAGAGTATTCTGCCGCGCTTTCGCATTTTCTGCTTCATCTTTTCTTTCCTTTCCTGAGTTTTGTTAAACTTATAATTCTTATTTTCACCCCCTAGACAATATGTTGTGATACGTCCTTGCTTGTCTGACCAGATGATATACCAGACGTACCGTATTATATGCAAAGAGTCATTGAAAATAAAAACTACTTTCAATGACTCTAATTGCTTAAAAAAAAGATCTTAAAAATTAAGATCTTTTTACTCCTGTTACTATTTACTTTGTTGCTCCACAGCTACATTTATATCCTGTTGTTACAGTTTCTGTCCAAGCATCAGAATCTTTTACCCATTGCTGCTTATACTCTGCCGGATGAGTTACTACATTCGTTCCTGTCTGTATCTGCTTATATTCTGTACGCCTAGATGCATTTTCTCCATTTAGTGCATGTGCTTTTAGGTGTGCATCATAATCGGATGTAATATCGACTCCACAAGTATTGCATATTTCTTTTTCTATTGTTTCATACACTGGAATATATTCTGTCCATTCATCACTAACTTTAACTGATTCATAATGTCCTGTTTCTTCATGATTTACTGTTTTTGTCACTGCAACCCAATTATGTGTATGACTTGGTTTTGCTGCTGATGAAGAAGAACTTCCTGATTCACTTGCTCCAGAGTTGTTTGTTTTATTTGATGAACTATTACTTCCTGAAGATGAAGAATTACTCTTACTGGAACTATTAGATCCGGATGTTGCGGAATTAGTTTTCTTCGACGTCGTTGTTGTTTTTTTATCCTTCTCTGAAGTTTTTGTCTCTTTTGAAGATGTAGAGGTTTCATTTTTTGATTCCACTTTCTGTTCTTGAGAAATACTTTTTTCAGTTGCTACATCTGTCTCCTTATCTTCAGATTTTTTTTGTATCGTTTTTTTCTCCTCTGAATTTGAAGTTATTGTATCTGATGTTTTTTCATCATTTCCTTTTTTAGAATTATTTTTTATAGTTGATGATCCATTTTGGGTCTCTTTATCTATTGTCGTTGCAACTTTCTTATCTACAGTTGCTCCAGTATCTTGGATATTAATTGCATAACTAACACCACCAATGCTTAATACTAATACAAGGCCTGTACATATACCGATTACTTTTTTCTTATTGTTTTTACATGTTTCTTTTAATTTTTCCACATAATTTCTCCATTTTCCCATAATGGTCCTCCTCATTTTGATTGAGATTCCTGTTCCTTTTTCCACATTCAGATTAATTATATCAAAAAAGTCTCAAAAGATATACAATCAGATCCACATCGTACACTGATTTAGCCGCAACTCGTGCTACCTTTCGGATTCTAATTTCAGGTACTGCTCTTTTTCCAACACTGTTATAGCAACAGCGGAATAATATCACCTAATAAATCGAAGTGCTATTAATAGCACTTCAAGGGTTGAAAAAGTATGCTTTTTTGCCCCATTGTAAAATTGAATATTATTTAAGGATAATGTTATGCAAATAGTATATATCTTTGCCAAAAAAACTCTTGATAAATTTCTTAATAAATGGCAAAATAAAAGGGACAAAAAAGTATACTTTTCTGTCCCTTAATATCAGTTTATATTCAATCGATAAATATTTCAAGCTTTTTTTCTTTTATCGTAGAAATTTTCTGATTATTGTAAAATTGTGAGTAGTCGATACACAGATTATTTAACAGAGAATTATATGCCCGTAGGGCAATCCCCTTGTTTTTGATTTAGGGATAAAAAGTAGCAACTATGGATTTTTATAGATTAAGAATTTATAAAAAAGAGAGATTTAATTCTTGATAAAGTCTCCTATTTTCTCTCTATTTCCAAGACTTATAGTATTGTTCACATAACCTAAAATTTGAATATATTATTTTTATTCTTCCTCAAAATTTGAATTCCATTTATTCCATTGGTTCTAAAATTTGAATATGAAAAAATATAATATCTCAAAATTTGAATAAAAATACAATAAAAAAAGAGAAACGAAAATTTTTTTAACTCGTTTCTCTTTTTTGACATGAAAAATTTCTGTTTTTCTCTTTTTTTTCAACCATAACAAGACCTAAGCTATTTCTTAGATCTTCTAGCAATTTATTCTGTTTTATGCCATTCCAAGTTCTTCCCGTAACAATTTATGATATAGAGAAGCTTTCAATCTACGTTTCCATTTTGACCGCCTTGGAATACTTGCATTCATAACTTCAATCATCTGTTCAAATATATCTATAACGTCACAAAAACTGTTCTGGATTTCTTTTCTGTATCTACTAATCACAGCCAGAATATCTGCAGCTTCTTTTTCATCCTGTTCTTTTATTCGATTTCTTCTGCAGGCAGTGTTTAACAGATGTCTGTTCACTTCATCACTTTCTGTTCTTGTAATAGAACTTGAGAACTGCTTTCGAAGTGTAATATAATACATTCCTTCTTTTAACCCTACATAGAAGTATAACTTCAAGAATTTCATATACTTTTGAAGCGTCCTGCCTGTTACTTGCAGAAGCTCTGTGTACTTTTCTATAAATTTCTTCCTTGTAATTCGGTAAGTTCTCATACTGCTCGCAGTATTGATATTGACCAGATCCATCACCAATAATTTTTGTGCCGGTTTTAATTTATTCCAATTTATATCCCGGAATAACTTCATATTCGTTCTGATATACTTTACATTCCCAAGCTGGTAATCTTCCTCTGTATATCCAGAAAAATCATTTCCAATCAATGTAATATCGTAATCCTGTTCTTTTCTTTGGACAGAGATTACCCCTTTTGTTTCCAGAGAACGCTTACAGTCATAGAATGCCTGGGTGGACATCCCGGTTACAGCCATCATGTCACGATAAAAAACTCCGCGGGCAACTCCTCTATTATCCTGCACATAGGTAAGAGCAATAAGAAAATCAATCTCATTTCCCGTCAAATTCTTTTCGAAAAATGTCTTAAATAATTCAAGTTTAATACGCTGCATTGATGTCCACCTCCCTTCCATTCTTAATTTCTATCAATAATAAAAATAGGATCTATGCCATGCATACACCCTACCTTCATAAATCTTTTACATTCTTTTCCTTTTCTAACTTGAAAAAAAAGCTTTCGTATGTTACTATCTTCATGAAGGTAAGGGTTGTGCAGAAATGTATATATCACCAAAATTTCATACAGCATTATCTTCAGGATATCAAATGGAAAATAATTCCTATTTTTAAGAGATGAGTCGCAATCATCTCTTAAATTTTACCCTTGTTTAGATTCTAACAACTAAGATACTACTTGTCAATTACGAAATCTAAATGAATAGGGTTGTTTCATGAATCATTCACCTCCATGGCCATCTACTGTCCATGTCATTGCGGTTTCGATTGACGTATCCGAACTACTTTATTCTTTAAAAAAGCGCAAACTTCCCCCTGTTTAGGATTACAAATTTTTTCAAATTATGGTATGATGTTTTCATAAGTATTCAGAGGTGTGCTACCTCTCTGAATACATATGTTTCAACAAGAGTCAGGTTGTCAGAGAATTCATCTCTCATTTCAGTTGGTCCTGGCTCTTGTTTTTTTGCCATGATTGTAAGCCTTAAAATGTTGTAGGCAAATTTTCTTAAAACCGCCATATTGTTCTTGCTGTTTCTTGCAGCAGATCTGTCTTCATGGAAAAGCTCATCCAAGACATGATGCAGGCTGTTTTCTATTCTCCAATGATTTCGCATTTTCTTCTTATACCATTTTTTCTGACGATAGTGCACTATTTTTTTCCTTTTTTCAATGTTTTTACAAGACTTATGCTATAGATTATATAATATACAATTTGTATAATTTTTTCTATAGAATCCAAAATACCCATACTATATAACTCCTTTCCAAGAATTGAATTTTCAGGTCCGGAATAATATGGTATTTGGGATCGTCTGAAGATTTTCCGCTTTAAATATATATGGTTTTCAATCATTTTACTATATTTTGTATATAACCAATAGAACTATATGGATATATAGATATTCACTATTTCCCCATCTAATCTCTAAAAGTATATAATCACTCAACACACTCTTTGTTCGGAACTAAGTTCCGTTTTCATCTATATTGATTTCATGAATTATTTTTTGCT
>OLGN01000325.1_pt1 | contig 42773 bp, 41 predicted proteins | sample 1605941 | NCBI WGS metagenome assembly OLGN01 (sample SAMN03283269) | human gut metagenome | biome: human-associated habitat; material: feces | host: Homo sapiens | place: USA | collected 2013
TGGCGCTGGTGCGCAACCTCTGGACGCTGATCTTAGTCCTTGCCATCATCATTGTCGGCAACATCTCGGCGACCTTTGCGGGCGCTTTCGTCATCCTGCTGAACTACTTTGTCGATCACTTCAGGAAGAGCGACCTGAAAGACCTCATCGTCCGCTCCGCAGAGCCGGTGCTTTTGGGCAATATGTATCTCGTGATGCTGTTCAAGGGTGTGCTGGCTTACACGGGCGTGCTGGGTGCGCTGCCGGACTTCTTCCGTCAGTTCCCCATCTCCCTGCCGCTCTCCTTCTTCCTGCTCTTCTTCTTCGGCACCATCATCGGCGGCTCGCAGGCCGTGGTCGCCCTGTGTATGCCCATCGCCATGACAGCCTTCCCGGACGAGGGCCTGCCCTTCCTCGCCATGCTGATGGGCGCGGTGTGGGCGGCCATGGAGCTTTCGCCCACCCACGTCTGTGCTTTTGTGGCGGCGGACTACTACCACACGACCTTCGCCGACCTTGTGGCAAAGGCCCTGCCCTCGGTGATTCTCTTCGCGGCCCTGTGCTACGGCTATGGCCGCCTGCTGATGTTCCTTTTCTGAGCCAAGACATCCGAAACCTCTTTTTTCATACCCAGACAGGACTGCCCCGCGTCACCGGATCTTTTTCCGGCCGACGCGGGGCAGTTCTGCTTTTTCCATAAAACGCATTATTGTGCGGTCGAAATGAGCATATCCCGGAATGCGGCAGCAGCGGGCGGAAGCTTCTCGTTTTTGCGCCAGACCAGTGTAAGGTCGCGCATGAGCGGCTCTTTGAGGTCCAGCGGGATGCGGACCACATCGGGTCGTTCCAGAAAGCGGGTAGTGGGGATGATCGCAATGCCGTCGCCGGAGGCCACTGAGTTCAGGACGCCGTAATCGTTGTACGCCTCCATTACGATGTTCGGCTCAAAGCCGTAGGGTGCGCACAGGTCATACAGCATCTGGTTCGTTCCGCGGAAGCTGCGGATGTAGACGATGAACCGCTCGTCGCGCAGGTCTTCGACGGGGACAACGCTTCGGTGCGCAAAGGGGTGATTTTTGCCCACGATGAGTCCGACCGGCTCTTTATGGATGACACGCCAATCCAGAGAACAGAGTGCCGGGTCATCCGGGCTCAGGTTACTGCACAGGCCAAGCTCGCTGTTCCCCTGCAGGACATCGTTTACGATGATCGAGGTGTATTTGTACTCGATGCGGAAGCGGTAGGTGGGGTTCATCTTGCGGAACTGTGCGATCTTCTCCGGCAGAAACTCCGTGTAGTTGGAAAAAAGTGCCGAGACGAAGATGATATTCCGCTCCACATCGGCACGATGCTGCACAGCTTTCATGCCATTGTTGATCTCATCCACCGCACGCTTGACGTACTCGTAAAAGACCGCACCGCTGGGCGTCAGCGTGACATTTCTGCCCTCCTTCTGGAACAGCGTCACGCCCAGCTCGACCTCCAGATTGTGGATCGCCTTGGACAGAGCCGGCTGGGTAATGAAAAGGGTACTGGCGGCCTTTGTGTAGTGTTGCAGCTCTGCAACGGTCTTGAAATAGACCAAGGATTGAAAATTCATCGAATATCCTCCCATCGTTCTTTCTGTTTTCGCTTGGCGCGTATTTGAGCATCTTCAACAAAATTTTTAACACTTTATGAAAATTACTACCGAAAGTTATGAATCGGGACGAAACAGATGTTGGACGGAACCGGAAAAACTCTCTATAATAAGAACAGAAACACAAACAAGTTCGACTCTGTACACCGGCCCCTGCACGAAGATCGTCGATTGTGACTAGTATAGCAGTTGTACCGAAACAAAGCAAGTGGCCCGCACCGAGCGATCACGAAGAAATGCTTGTTTGCAAAAAAACGGATCTACGAACAGAAAAGAAAGGAGACCCATTATGAAAAAGATTTCTCGTCGTGAATTCCTGACCGTCGTAGCAGCAGCGAGTGCAGCAGGTCTTCTGTCGGCCTGCGGCGGCAGCAGCAGCGGCACTACCTCCACCTCCGCAGCTGGCGGCGCAGCTTCCGGCCAGTCCATCAACCTCCGCATCGCCTCCTCTTCTCCCACGGTCGAGTTTGAAGGCGACGGCACCACGGCTCTGGGCATCTCGGCGCTCTATTTCGTCAACCAGATCTCTGCCCGCACCGATGGCCGTATCACCGCACAGATATTCCCCGACGGTCAGATCGCTTCCTCCACCCAGGAGTACATCGGCGGCCTGCAGAACGGCGCATTCGACATCGGCATCCTGAACTGCGGTTCTTGGGGCGACTACACCTCCGCATTCGCCGGCCTGAATATGCCCTACCTCTACCTGAACTACGACGAGGCGTATGCTGTTCTGGACTCCGAGGTCGGCCAGAGCTGGCTGCAGAAGGCGCAGGAGGACACCACCACCATTCCTCTGGCCTTCTTCGACATCGGTTTCCGGGAACTGACCTGCAACAACGAGGTCCACACGCCCGACGACCTGAAGGGCGTTAAGATTCGCGTCATGCCCGACCCCATCCAGACTGCTACTTGGGAAGCTCTGGGCTGCGCCGTGACCCCCGTTGCATACTCCGAGCTGTACACCGCTCTGCAGCAGGGCATGGTGGACGCACAGGAGAACCCCCCGTCCAACATCGTCTCCTCCAAGGTCTATGAACTGCAGAACTACATGGTCATGACCAACCACAACTTCACCGCCACCATCCCGGCCATCAGCCCCGTCATCTGGAACCAGCTTTCCGCAGACGACCAGCAGCTCATCCGCGACGTCATGGTCGAGGCCCAGAACGAAGGCCGCAAGCACACCGCAGAGCTGGCCGACGGCTTTATCCAGACGGTCGAGGACGACGCCGGTACAAAGGTCATCTACCTGACCGACGATGAGCTGAAGGCGTTCCAGGACAAGGTCAAGGGACCCATCTGGCCTATGGTCGAGAAGCAGATGGGCACCGACGCCTACAATGCCCTGATCTCCTTCGTGGAGGACTACGAGGCAGGCAAGAAATAAGCCGCCCCGGAAAACGAATGTTCCACTGCAATGCTAAGGTTCGTAAGGAGATACATACATGAAAAATGGAAAGTTTGATTTGAAAACATTCCTGAATAACATCGAGCTGTATCTGGCGACGCTTTGCTTCATCGTACTGACAGTAATGCTCACGCTTCAGGTGTTCAGTCGGTTTATTCTGCATCATTCTTGGACATGGATGGAGGAGTTTGCCACCATCATGTTCGTCTGGATGATCTATCTGGCGATCTCTGCGGCTGTTACCTACCGCAAGCACCTGCGCATCGATTTCCTTCTGGACATGATGCCCTTCAAGGTGAAGAAGGTCATGCTCATCATCTCCAACGTGATCTTCGCCCTCTTCAACGTGTATATCAGCGTCATCATGTTCAACGTCATCAAGCTTCTGGGTGCCAGCAAGACCACGATGCTGAAGATCCCCCAGCAGCTGGTGTACATCGTCATTCCCATCAGCCTGCTGCTCACAGTGATCCGCCTGATCCAGGACACCATCAAGCTGGCCAAGGAGAGCGAGGAGAACCTCGGCGCCTCCAAGCCCTCCATGGATCTGGACGCCTGCGAGCGCGAGTGGAACGCAAAGAAAGCAGCGATGAATGAGAAGGGAGGCACCAAATAATGGCAACTGGCATTATGTTCCTTGTGATGTTTGGTCTGATGTTTCTGGGTGTTCCCATTGCCGTCTCCATCTACATCGCAATGCTCGTTCTGATCGGCATGAACCCGGTCACTACCACCAACTTCATCGCCCAGACCCTGTACGGCGGCGTTGCAAGCTTTACCAATCTGGCACTCCCCTTCTTTATGATCTGCGGCACCATCATGGAGACCGGCGGTCTGTCGAAGCGTCTGGTGCGCTTTGCAAACTCTCTGGTCGGCGGCATCACCGGCTCTCTGGGCATGGTCACTGTCATCGCCTGTATGTTCTTCGGTGCAGTTTCCGGCTCTGCCCCCGCAACGGTCGCCGCCATCGGCTCTATCATGATCCCCATGATGGTCTCCAACGGCTATAACAAATACTACGCCACCGGCCTCACCTGCTGTGCAGGCGGTCTGGGCGTCATCGTTCCTCCCAGCTACCCGATGGTCCTGTACGGCGTCACCTGCAACGTGTCGGTCGGCAAGCTGTTCATAGCCGGCCTTGGCCCTGCTTTCGTCGTCGGCGGCCTGCTCATGCTCATCAACTACGTCATGTGCAAGCGCTGGGGCATCAAGGGCGACACCAAGCTGGAGCTGAAGAACATTGCTTCCAGCTTCTGGGACGCCAAGTGGGCGCTCATCATGCCCGTCATCATTCTGGGCGGCATCTACTCCGGCATCTTCACCGCTACCGAAGCTGCCGTCGTGGCGTCTGTCTACGGCATCGTCATCGGCCTGTTCGTTCACAGAGAGCTGAAGCTGGAGAAGCTGTGGGCCATCTTCCGCGACAACGCTGCCTTTATCGCCGGCACCATGTTCGTCATGGCCCCCTCCAAGGCCACCGGTCAGGTCTTCGCCTACCTGAACATCACCAAGATCATTGCCAACTTCATGTTCAGCATCTCCACCAACCCCTACATCGTCCTGTGCATGATCTTCGTCATCATGTTCATCGTCGGTATGTTCGTCCAGACCACCCCCGCCATCGTCATTCTGGCCCCCACCCTGCTGGCTGTCGTCAGTCAGGTCGGCATCGACCCCATCCACTTCGGCATCATCATGACGCTGGCTCTGGCCATCGCATTCGTCACCCCGCCTGTCGCACTGAACCTGTTCGTCGGTTCCTCCATGACAGGACTCAGCATCGACAAGATCGTCAAGGCGTTTATGCCGTTCCTCATCGGCCTCATCGTAGCGTTCTTCATCGTGTCCTTCGTCCCAGCCATCTCTCTCGGTGTTCTGGGTGATTGGTCCCTCACATTCGGTTGATCCGGTCTATGAAAGGAGCTTCGCTCTATGAAAATCACAAAGGTTGACGTCCTGCATCTGAAAACCAATCTGAAAAACGGCCACTGGCGCCCCATCGTCTGCCGCATCTACACCGACGAAGGCATCTACGGCGACGGTGAAGCCGCTCTGGCCTACGGCGAGTCCCAGATCGCAGCGTTTGGCATCGTACAGAACTTTGCCAAGCTCATCATCGGCATGGACCCGCTGCAGCATGAGGTCATCTGGGATAAGCTGTACCGCACCACCTTCTGGGGCCAGAATGGCGGCCCTGTGATCTTCGCCGGGATCTCGGCCATCGACATTGCGCTCTGGGACATCAAGGGCAAGTACTACAACGCCCCCATCTACGAGCTGCTGGGCGGTAAGCGCCGCGAAAAGCTGCGCACCTACGCCAGCCAGCTGCAGTTCAGCTGGGGCCCCGACATCATCCCCCAGCGCACCCCGGACGACTACGCTCGCGAGGCCAAGAAGGCTGTGGCCGAGGGCTACGATGCCATCAAGATCGACTTCTTCACCTTCAAGCCGGACGAGGGCAACTTCAACGACAACGACCGCCTCGGCCTGCTCAGCCCGGAATATCTGCAGATGTACGAGGCCCGCGTAAAGGCGGTCCGCGAGGCCATCGGCCCCAATGTGGATCTCATCATCGAGAACCATTCCTTTACGGATTCCCAGTCCGCCGCCCAGCTGGGCAATCTGGTCAAGAAGTACAACATCTTCTACTTCGAAGAACCTTCCACCCCCACTCCCCAGCTGTCCAAGTTCGTCCACGACGAGACGGGCCTGCCCATCGCAAACGGCGAGCGCATCTACACCCGCTGGCAGTACATCGAGTACTTCAAGCAGAACGCCATTCAGGTCATCCAGCCGGACGTTGGCACCTGTGGCGGCATCACCGAGATCAAGAAGATCTGCGATATGGCCCATGTCTTCGATGTCGGCGTTCAGGTCCATGCCTGCGGCAGCCCCCTGTCCACGGCGGCAGCCCTGCATCTGGAATGCGCCATCCCGAACTTCGTCATCCACGAGCATCACACCTACGCCCTCAGCCCGTACAACAAGGAGCTGTGCATCCACGATTACCAGCCGGTGAACGGCAAGTTCTCCGTCCCCGATCTGCCGGGTCTGGGCAACGAGCTGAGCGAGGTGGCCTTCAGGAACTGCGACCGCGTCACGATCCAGTGAGCGGAACAAGCTGCTGCACGCAGCAGCAGAGATCATAAAAAGGAGTAATGCACCATGAAGATTACGAAAGTAGACGTCTGGGTTCTGGATGCCGGCGAACAGCGCGGCGCCCGTTATCCTATTTGCTGCCGTGTCTATACCGACGAAGGCATCTACGGCGACGGCGAAGCGGGTGTCGCTTACGGCACCGGTTATACCGCAGCCTATGGCATGATCATCGACATGGCCCACCATATCATCGGCATGGACCCCATGAACACCGAGCTGATCTGGGAGACCATCCTGAAGGGCACCTTCTGGGGTCAGGGCGGCGGCGTGGTCGTCTTCTCCGGTATGTCCGCTCTGGACATCGCTCTGTGGGACATCAAGGGCAAGGCTCTGGGCGTGCCCATCTACCAGCTGCTGGGCGGCAAGTGCCGTGACGAGCTGCGCTGCTACGCAAGTCAGCTGCAGTTCGGCTGGACCACCAAGATCGGCCCCTGGGGCTCCGACAAGGAGTATGTGGACATCGTCCGCCACGCCGTCAGCGAGGGCTACGACGCAGTGAAGATCGACTTCACCACCTACGACGAGAACGCCAAGAAGATCCCTCACCTGTCCAAGGAAGGCTTCCCCGACCGTTCGCTCTATAAGCGGATCGAGAGCCGCATGGCTGCCATCCGCGAGGAGTTCCCCGATATTGACATCATCGTCGAGAACCACTGCCAGACCGACCTGACCTCTGCCATCCGCATCGGCGAGCTGTGCGACAAGTACGATATGATGGCTTACGAGGAGCCTGTCACCATGCTGAACCCCGACATGATGAAGGAGCTGCGCCAGCGCATCCGCACGCCTCTGGCCGCCGGTGAGCGCATCTACTCCCGCTGGGGCTACTACAACTTCCTCAAAAACAACTCCATCCAGCTCATCCAGCCCGACGCCTGCAACTGCGGCGGCATCACCGAGCTGAAGAAGATTGCCGACATGGCACACGTCTTTGACGCCCGCGTGCAGGTCCATGTGGCCGGTGCGGTCATCACCAACGCAGCATCCATCCAGCTGGAGGCCGCCATCCCCAACTTCGGTATCCACGAGCACCACTTCCGCACCACGCAGGAGTGCATCAACAAGCTGGGCAAGTACGATATGCAGCCCGTCAACGGCAAGTACATCATCCCGGACCGCCCGGGTCTGGGTCAGGAGCTGTCTGACTTTGCCATCGAGACTGCCCTGATGCACACCGAAGTCACCGATTTCATCCCCGCTCTCCAATAAATACCTCCCCGTTTTTCCATCGTCTTGTGTTTCTCCTTGGGCAACTCGTCTGGCAGAAGACCGGCCGTGAAAACGGTCGGTCTTCTGCCTGTCCGGGGAAACTCCGTCAAAGAGAGGAGAGAATATCTTGAGAGAAATCCATATCCCCTATTGCCGCGAGACACTCCCTTTGCATGTGGAAGAGAAGAATCTGTCCGCCGTCCTGACGGCCCGGATGCATGAGTATGACCCCGGCCAGCCGGAAGCCGCCATCGTGCAGGAGGCACTGGAGCATCCCATCGGGACGCCCCGTCTGCGCGAGCTGGCAAAAGGCAAAAAGAAGGTCGTTCTGGTCACATCGGATCACACCCGCGCCGTTCCCAGCAGGCTTACCCTGCCGCTGCTGCTGGCCGAGATACGGGCCGGACAGCCGGACGCCGACATCACCATTCTGATCGCCACCGGCCTGCACCGCCCGACGACCGAAGAGGAGCAGCGCCGGATGTTCGGCGACCAGATCGTCGATCAGGAGCACATCGCGGTGAACAATGCGTTCTGCGAAGCAGATTTCGTCGATCTGGGCACCCTGCCCTCGGGTGCCGGATTCTATGTGAACCGCCTCGCTGCCGAGTGCGACCTGCTGGTGACGGAGGGCTTCATCGAGCCGCATTTCTTTGCGGGCTTTTCGGGTGGACGCAAGAGCATCCTGCCGGGCATCTGCGCGGAAAAGACGGTCAACGAGAACCACTCTTTTAAAGCCATCTCCAGCCCATGGGCTAAGACAGGCGTCCTCGAGCACAACCCCATCCACGAGGACATGATCGCCGCCGCCCGCCGGGTCAATGTGCAGTTCATCCTGAATGTGGCCTTGGGCGAAAAAAAGAATGTCGTGGCCGCCTTTGCCGGTGACTTGGAGGAGGCTCATGCTGCGGGCGTCGCCTTTATCCGTGAGCAGTCTCAGTGCCCCGTCGTAAAAGGCGACATCGTCGTCACCTCCAACGGCGGCTACCCGCTGGACCAGAACCTCTATCAGTCTCCCAAGGCCGTCGCCACAGCCGAAGCCTGCTGTGCGGAGAGCGGCGTCATCATCATGTGCTGCTCCTGCATCGACGGCATGGGCGGCACCAATTTCGAAAAGCTCATCACCTTGGGCACCCCGGAGGAGATCGAGGCTTATCTCTCGCAGATCCCCCCAGACAAGACCATCCCGGAACAGTGGTGTCCCCAGATCTATGCCCGCATCCTGAAAAAGCACAAGGTGATTTTAGTCACGACCTATCTGGACCACGAGCTGGTCCGCAAAGCCAATATGATACCCGCCTCGACCCCCGATGAAGCGCTGGCCATCGCCTACGAGATGAAGGGGCCGGATGCAAAGGTCGTCGTCATCCCGGACGGCGTCGCCGTGCTGGCGGTATCCTGAAAGGAGCAGATGACAATGGATGGACCCCGAATTGCTCTGAAAGTAAACGACAGAGACAACGTCGCAACGATCTTTGCCAACGGCATCCACAATGGGAGCGAGGTGGAGCTGCGCGATAAGAAAGGCTTTGTCGAGACGCTCACGGTCCACGGCGAGATTCCCTATGGGCACAAGATCGCCGTCCGCGACATCAAGCTGGGCGAGCTGATCTTCAAATACGGCGAAGAGATCGGCATCGCCACCCAGAACATCAGAAAAGGCGATCATGTCCATATCCAGAACCTCGACAGCCTGCGCGGCCGGGGCGACCTGCCAAAACGGGAGGGAAATTATCATGGCGTATGAATTTATGGGATATGTCCGCCCGGATGGACAGGTCGGATGTCGGAACCATGTGGCCGTCATGCCCAGTGTGACCTGTGCCGGAGACGTGGCCTCTGCCATCGTGCGGCAGGTAGTCGGGACAGTGGGCTATTTCCACCACCAAGGCTGCTGCCAGCTTCCGCCTGACCTCGACCGTGTCACCGAAACGCTCATCTCGCTGGGCAAAAGCCCCAATGTGGCAGCGGTCTTGGTGGTGAGCCTCGGCTGCGAGGGCACCGACCACGAGCGGCTGACCGCTGAGATCCGTAAGACGGGGAAACCCGTCCGCATCATCCGCATTCAGGAACTGGGCGGTGTCAGCGCCGCCATCAAGGCCGGTATCGATGCCGCGCAGGAGCTGGTAATGCTCGTCAGCGGCATCCAGCGCCAGCCTGTCAGCATCGACCGCATCACCATGGCCATCAAATGCGGCGCTTCGGACACCACCTCCGGCATGGCCTCCAACTGCGTCGTGGGCTATGTGGCCGACAAGCTGGTGGACCTCGGTGCGACGGTCGTGTTCGGCGAGACGACGGAGTTTCTGGGCGGCGAGCATCTGCTGGCCCGCCGTGCGGTCAATCCGGAAGTAAGCGACAAAATTTATGAGATCGTAAACCGGATGGAAGCGCGTGCCCGAAGTCTCGGCTGCGATATGCGCAAGGGCCAGCCCACCCCGGGCAACATCGAGGGTGGTCTGTCCTCCATCGAGGAAAAAAGCCTTGGTGCCATCGTAAAAAGCGGCACCCGTCCCATTCAGGGCGTCATGGAGTACCCCGAGACCATCGGCCAGCGCAAGGGACTCTGGATCAAGGACACGCCGGGCCGCGAGCCGGAGATCTTGACCGGCATGGCCGCCACCGGTGCACAGTTTATGATGTTCTCCACCGGCCGCGGCGCGCCGCAGGGCTTTCCTACCATGCCCGTCCTGAAAGTGTGCGGCAACCCCAACACCTACGAGCGGATGTCGCACGATATGGACATCAACGCCGGCCGTATCATCACCGGCGAAAAGAGCATCGAGGAGGTAGGCGAGGAGGCCTTTTCTGCCATTCTCGACCTGCTCTCCGGCAAGCAGACCAAAAATGAGACTCTCGGCTATCACAGTTCCATCGATATTTACACTCTTGGCCCGGTCATCTGATCCACAACCGCCCAAGAGATCTCCTCCTATTTCTCCTGTTCGGGCATACACCCGAAAGCAGCGGGGCCGCTGCAAAATGATAAATACCCCCAATACTGGGCACCCGGTATTGGGGGTATTTACTACAAAAATTTTCAGATTTGTCACATTTCCAGCCCATTTTCAGCATATAAAAATAGAAAAGCCCACGATTTGCACCGCGTTTTCAACGGTCGATCGTGGGTTTTCTTTGGTGCGCTCGAGGGAACTCGAATCCCTGGCCCTCTGATTAAAAGAGCCCACCGGGCAGAACACTCTGATTTTAGAAGTTTCGAGTTTACGTCATTTTTGTGCAAAACATCGTGATTTTCTGCCCAGCAATTTCTGCACCCTTTGTCGTATTTTGCAAGTCAGAGTACCCATTGCATCCCTTGAAACCGTGCAAAAATAGTGCAGAAACCGTGCACTTACTCTGGGACAAATGAAAAATGATAGTTTTAACCACTGACTTGATGGCGATTTGAGTGACCACAAAGGTAAATTTGATATATAGGAAGAAGAATGCCCACTCGTCTGAGGAGTTCTCAGGGGAGTGGGCATTTCTGTATAATGGCATTTTGTATATGTCACTTGCCACTTTTAGCATGGAGGTTGCCATTTTTTGAGATGAAGTTGACTCTTTTAGCATAAAGGTTGCCATTTGGGGAAAGAAGTTTCTGCTTTTTTATATGGCAAGTTTCCGCACTTTCCGCATTACTTTCCACACTTTCCGTACCCCATGAGATATGAACACCTGCTAAACTTTTTCAGAGATTGCTACTTTTTAAGGCGTGGTTTCTAAATCTTGCCCAAAGGATGCTACATTTTGGCTCAAGGTCGCTAAACATAGCGCACAGAAAATCCCGCAATAATATAATTAAACTTATGATAATTCGGATTATATTATTTCTTGTAAACTGCATCTTCCTGAATCAGAATCAGGTTGGAGTTCTCCGCTGTCATTTCCACCAGTCGATCTGTAAAGCCGCTCTTGGAGAACAGCCCGTACACAATTTCGTAGCCCTTAAACGCCGCTGTAAGTTCTTTGGACTGCCCCTTTTCCTGCAAAGCAGAGTAGACCGCCACATCCACAGGTTTCGCATGGTACTTGCACTCACCGAGGAACAGCCGCTTATGCTGATGGTCCACCGCTGCAACATCGATCTCTGTGTCTCCCTCGTTGTCGTTGCGCCAGTAAGAGCCAATGCGTGAGGGTGCAAAGTCGATTTGTCCCTTGCGGCACAGCTCCGCAAAGATATTCCGGCAGATGCTCTCATAAGCGAAAGCCACAAATTTTTGCTTGAAGTCTTTGCCCATCTCATCCAGCACGATCTGCTGATTATCCAGTTCTAGCTCCCCCTTGAACGGGTACACATAGCGGAACCAGAAGCGAATAAAATTGTCCGAAACATAGTACAGGCTCTTCCGGGAACGCTCTGGATTCTTTTCGGTGATGGGAACGTTCTTGATAACAAAACCAAGGTCGATCAGTGTTTTCAGGTACGGCGTAATAGCTGACGTGTCCTGCTCCATCGTCATACCGATCTTGTTCAGCTTGTGGTTGCCGTCCGAAATCGCTTTTAGCACGGAGAAATAGTTGATAGGCGTCTGCACTTCCTCGTTGAGCAGGAAATCGGGTTCTTCGTACAAAAAGCCATTTTTCGACAGTACCACACGCCGAATCTGCTCCACCAGCGGCTCGTCCGACTGGAAAAACTCCATATATTTCGGCACACCGCCCGTGATGGCATACTGCTCCACAGCTTGCTCAAACGACAGGTTTTGCGCCGCATACACATCCGTAAATTGCAGCGGCATCAGCCGAATCTGTGCCGTTCTGCGGCCATAGAGCGGACTGTCGTAGGCAAGTGCGTGTTTTTTCATCATGCTGATGAGGGAACCGCAGAGAACCAGCATCACGTTATGGTCTTTCAGCACTTCATCCCATGCGTTTTGCAAGATGGACGGGAAATCCGGGTTTGTCTTGACCAGATACGGAAATTCATCAATGACAAGCACCTTTTTCTCGTCCGGGTGGTCGTCTGCCACCACTTGGAATAAATCCAGCCAGTCGGTGAATGTGACTTTGCTGAGCATGGGATTCTTCGTGGTACGGGAAAGCACCCCGGCAAACCGCTTCATGCTCTGGGCTTCGCTTTCTGTTGTTGCCAGAAAATAAAAGGCTCGTTTATTCTTGATAAACTCTTTAATCAACGTCGTTTTTCCAACGCGCCGTCTGCCATAGATCACCACAAAACCGCTGCCACGCTCTAATTCTGCATTCAGCGTTGCCAGTTCGGATGTTCTGCCGATGAAGTCCATACCGTTCACCTCTTGCTTAATATAATTTGAATTATGATAATATCGATTATATTATAGCTGTTCTGCACAAAACCGTCAATAGGACGAAACATCGAATTTTCAACATCAAATTCATACAATGTAGAAAACTCCGGGCTTTTTCAGTTTAACTTATGCGGCTGAGAGAAGTCTGTGGACATTTTTGATTGCAATAGGGCTACCAATTGCTATTCCAACCACACTAAAAGATACTACGGCAAAATAGAGTACGTTTTGCCAACGCTCCTGATTTCTGCGGTCGTAATTTCTGTCCATAGCATCCAGCTGTTCTTGGGTGTTCATGTCATCGGCCGACACAATTAATTTTTGTTTTGTTATATATTTCTCTTCTGATGTGGCTTCGGCATCGATTACTGCATCAGAAATTTTTTGACAGACTTCATCGATGACTATGTTCTGAAGAGATTTCGTTTCGCCGAGTGGCTGCATAGTATTTTGTTTGTTCATAGATAACCTCCTAAATATATGTTTGTCTGGGATTGACAGTTCCTTGGTGTAGCTATATCATACTACTAGATGACGGATGAATCAATCTTTAAAATCGTCTGTTTCAATCGTTTGAAAACACAAAAAAGATAAATATGTCTTTAACGAGGTGATATAATGGCATTCAAATCTATAAATCATGATGATGAAAAGATTTTCTATAACAGACTGTGGAAATTGATGGAGGAGCGAAACCTTTCAACGGCAAGAGAATTAGCGCAGGCTTTATATGCCGAGGAGATAGTCCCTGTAGACAGTGCATCTGAAGACGAGATATCTATAATAGGAAGTATGACGCGCAGAATACAGGAACACTTAAATTTAGAAGGTACAGATAAATTGCAGGGTAGATATGTCAAAGCGTATTGTGATTTTTTTGGATGTTCAGCAGATTACCTGTTTGGCTTATCTTCAATTAAAAGTGAAAATCCAGATGTTATTAGATTCTGTGAAGCAACAGGGTTATCTGAAAAATCGGTCAGAAGGCTAATAGAAGATTTACCGGAAGATATAAAAAGAGATTTAGTCGGGTTTTGGTCTAATGTTTTAGAAAGCAATTTGTTTTATGAAGTACCTTTAGAATTCCATCAAATGTGCTATGAATTGGGACAGTACAGAATTGCACAGGACCAAATAAAGGCAATCAATATGGCGGCTAAAAAAATGGACAATTCAGATACATTTGTCGATACTTGGAGAGCGATGATGGAGAGTAATTATCTAAAGGAAGCTCAGCCGCATGAAGGGTCCTACCATATGCATCTGAATGAGCTTTTAGTGAATGTGACAGCGTGTTTGGAAAATTGGGTGGATGAATATGTTCCTACCCATAAAAAAGAGATTCAACAATATTTCTATGGCGACTTAAATAAGAGACTTCAGGAGAGTTATGATGAATTTTTGAAAACAACACAATCCGAATAATATCACAGAAAAACCGCCTCACTACCGGAGTAAATCCGATGGTGGGGCGGTTCTTTTATACCTTGATTTCTTGACCGTTCTTGAAGGTGAAGCGGATATCGTCAGTGCTGTAAGCAGGTCAACGCCAACGCAATCACAGCGTAATAGAATATTTTTTGAGACGGTAAAGGGGATTTTATCTGCTTTGCCGTTTTTTCACATCTGGACTCCAACATGCCTTTGTGCTATTCAGCGATTCCATCGCGCAGCCTGCGCCGGGACGGTGCAGATTTGAAAGGGTTTGGGATTTCCCAACAAGTATTTTGCAACGCAAAATGGTCTTTGTATATACGAAGACACTGCTTGCGGGTCTGCTGGTCATATACCCTTCAGCTCTCACCACCACAAAACGTTTCATATTTTTGACTCCATTCAAACTGTGCATTTTTGTCTAACAGTTTTTTGCGTTGCTGCCAATCTGGCATAAGCGTCGACAGTATCGCATAAAAATCCTTCGAGTGGTTTGGGTACAGAAAATGACAAAACTCGTGCAATACTACATATTCAATGCAACTGACGGGCATTTCGAGCAAGTGCCGGTTCAATGTAATGATAGCTTTCTGTGGAAGACAAGACCCCCAGCGAGTATCCATCGATCGAATATGGATTCGTGGAAATGGCACGTCATATTTTCGAAATATCGGATAAAGCTGATCCACCGTCTGCTGAAATATTTCGCGACACATCTTATTCAGATAACGGTCAACAAGACGCTTTTTTTGTTCCTGATCTTCTGTGTCTTTTACGGTAAGATAGAGATAAACGCCATCAGAACGTATATCGTCTTTTTTTCCTTGCGCTACCCGCAGACGCAGACTGCGCCCCAAAACGGAAAAACTTTCCCCACTGACATAATGCCGGGGCTGCGGTGCATACTGTTGGAATTCTCGAAATTGCTGCTGTGCCTCTGCAATGTAACGGCTGTGTCGTTTCACGAATTGCGTAACAACGCTTTCCGGGACATCTTTCGGAGCAGAAACATAAACAGAGGCATCTGTCCGAATCCGAAGATTGATATTGCGTACGTTCTTTCGTTCCAGCTGATAGCAGATACAACCATGCTCCGTCTCAACCGCACAAATCTGTATCATGCAAACCTCCGCAGCGCAACTGTTTTAACATTTTCAATAATCATGTCAATCACATCAAAAGAAAGTACCAGGCCCATTTCTTTTTGGTAGCGGTAAAACAGATCATCAATATCCTGTGAGATTCGATCATGAATCGTCAGGTTATGGGTCCAGTCCACCTGACTATGCTTTTCGATGATTGTCGTAATATCCAGTGCCATCTCGGCGGCAAAATCAGGCTCCACTGACAATTTTTCATTGGAGAAAATCGCGGTCAGTACACCATAGAACGCCTGTGCATGGACATTGGCTCGGATACGATCCGGGTATGCGATAGCGCTTTTTCCCGTGCGGTAATCCTCCAGAATATCCCGCATCTTGGCCAGATATTCCGCCTCCGTTATCGTCCGGGCTTTATACAGCTCCAGCGCTTCCTTGATGCGCTTGGAAAAATTTTCATAGTATGCTGGGTTCTCCTGATACTTCGTATTGATACTCTTGGCGAGCCGTGTGCGAATCGCATCAGCTTTGGCACGCAGTGAGCCTAACTCGTTTAATTCCTTTTCAAACGCATCTCTGTCCAGAATGTCTACCGGCTCGGTGATTCGCTTCAGACCCTCTACTGAAAGGTGTACGTCCAGCAGGTTTTGCATCAGAGGTTCGTATTCCCGATTGTCGATTGAATCCCCATAACGAGGTTTCACGCTACGCCGTACCGCAGAGAAAAAGCCGAATGCCTTGATATATTTTTCCCGCTCTTCCACTGCCAGCGCCTCATAGGTTTTTTCAGAATTCAGAACAAGATTCAAGGAGCGACCAAAGTTACACAGCCGTTTGTAAAACTCTTCCCGCTTCGAACTATCCGCTAAGAAAACCTCTACCGCCTCTGCATCGGTTCCGGCAAGTGTCAGACCGGGAACAGCCGAAAGCAACTCCATCAGTGCAGAATAATCGCTGCGTACCGTTCCAATCGCAGAGAGCACGTCCACCACAACGCCTTTCAGATCATGCCCATCAAAGTTTTCCAGCCCGGCACCACTGTAAAGCTCCATTGCCTCATCCAATTTTTTGATCAGGCCCCGGTAATCCACGATCATTCCATAGCTTTTTCCCTCGCACAGGCGGTTTGTGCGGGCAATGGCCTGAAGCAAACCGTGCTCCTTAAGTTCTTTGTCCAAGTAAAGCACTTGGCAGAGCGGCTCGTCAAAGCCGGTAAGCCATTTGCTGCACACGATCACAAGATCCAGTTCCCCGGCATGATACTGTGCCTTGATTGCTTCTTCATAATCATCGGCACTGCCATAGCGCTGCATCATCCGATTCCAGTAGGCAACTACTTTGTCGTCTGCTCCTTCATCTGCATCATCCACGCTCTCGCGCAGATCCGGGGCCGAGATCACGACAGCGCAGTTCAGATCGCCAAATTGCTCAAAGCATTCCAGATACCGAACGGCATCCCGCTTGTAATTGGTGGCGACCATTCCCTTGAAGCCTGTATTTTTATAGGTTTGGCAAAAGTCCTCGTTGATGTCCAAAGCGATCCGTTTGATGCGTGCATCCGTAGAGGTCAGTCGTCGGATGCTGCTCCATTTCCGGGCGAGATCATCCCTCTGTGATTCCGTCAGACGTTTTGTCGTTTGCTGAAACCATAGGTCGATGTTCTTTTCGTCAACTTTCTGTTCCACAAAGCGGCCTTCATAGATCAGTGGAACAATTGCACCATCGGCTACACCGTCCTGAATCGTATACTTGTGAATCAGTCCGCCAAACTTTTTCAAGGTGTTCTTCTCGCTCTTCATCAAGGGCGTTCCTGTAAAACCGATATAGCAGGCGTTTGGAAAAACCGTCCGCATTTTATGTGACATTTTGCCGTAATTGGAGCGGTGGCTTTCGTCCACAAGAACAAAGATGTCCCGAGATTTGTTGCAACCGTCCAGCCGTTCGGCAGTGCTGAATTTGTTGATGATGCTGGTGACGATGTCCACCCGCTCATCCGTAACCAATCCCAGCAGATGCCGCCCGTTGGTAGCACGCGCAGGGCGAAGCCGCGTGTGCGCGAATGTCGCCGTGATTTGCTTATCCAGCTCTTTTCGGTCGGTGACGATCACTACGCGTGGATGGTCTGCCTGCAGCTCCAGCAGCAAATATTTCGCCACCATCACCATGGTCAGACTTTTTCCGCTGCCCTGTGTATGCCAGATCACACCGCCGCGCCGATTTCCTTTTTCATCCCGCTGCTTGACTGTGTGCAGAATTTCCTTTACCGCAAAATATTGCTGATATCGGCAGATCTTTTTCACATTGTAGTCAAACAGCACGAAATACTTTGTCAGTTCCAACAAACGGACCGGTGTAAACAGGGAAACAATATCTTTATCCTGCACCGTTGGTGTCCGATTCGGGATCAGCTGAGCCATTTTCCGGTTCAGGAAATCTGCATCCTGCTCTTTCCAGATGCTCCAGAATTTTTTCGGCGTTCCCGTTGTCGCATAGCGTACCTCGTTTTTATTGGTCGCCATTACGATCTGCGCAAACGCATAAAGCTGGGGGATATAGTGAGACTGCTGGTTACGGCAGGTTTGCTCAATGGCCTGTTCCACCGGGATATCCGGAGCCTTGCACTCAATCACCGCAAACGGAATTCCATTGACAAACAGCACGATGTCCGGGCGGGCATCATGCTGTCCATCGGCGCTTTCCACCGCAAATTCTTCCGTGACATGGTAAAGGTTCTGCGTCGGGTCCTCCCAGTCAATGTACTTCAAGTTGAAGTTCAGCAGCCGCCCTTCGCCTACAGTTTCGGGATAGCTTTTGCCCAGCATAAGCGCATCATAGATTTTCTCGCTGGTGCGCACAAGACCGTCCGTCAGCGGTATTTCCAGATCATCCATGGCGTGCTCAATGTTGACTGCAGAAAATTCATTTTCCACACCGCCGTAGGTATAGCGGTTCAGCTTCCGCAGCTGACCGCGCAGCACATCCCGCAACAGCACCCGGTAGCCACTTCCGCGCTGCTGACGACATTCTTCCGGGGAAAGATATGTATACCCCATGGCCTGCAGCAGTTCCAGCGCAGGCTTTTTGCTGATGTTAGCTTCGGAGTAAATGGATTTATCGAGGTTCATGGTGACCTCCATCAGAATTTAATCTTTCTTGAAAATCGGCGGTTTGTACTCGGGATTCGGGTTAGGCGTTGTCGGCGGGGTTCCCTTGTCTTTTGGAGGGGTGGAAGGACGTCTGCTTTTAATGGTATAGTTTTCCGACATCGGTCTCTTTTCATACATTGTTTTTATTCTCCTTTATTATAATCTGCAATTTCTATTGTAAATTCATTGATATTACGTGCAAGATACACTTTTTTCATCGAATAACTCTCACTTCCATCTGAATTCCAAACGGTAACATTGCTCAACAATATTTCGTGAATATCTTGTTTATCAGAATATTCTTGCACACAGCCATAAAAAACGTGCTTTGTAATCAAATCTCTATAAATAATCCACGGTTGTGCTAGAAACAAATTATCCCAAACTTCTGTATTACCTGAGCGAGAGGTTATATTTAGTTTTTCTGCTATGAAGAAAATAATGTTTTCACTATCCACTTTTGCCAAAGCAAACGCAAAGGGAAAGCCAACAATGAGTGCAGCTATTAAATTTTCTTGTGGAATCGTAGTCCCGGGATGATTTATAATCTCGGTAATCGACATTGCCCCCCAGCCCGTCTTGATGCAAATCAATTCGAGTACGGCATTTATCACCATAATTAATAAGTTCCCGAACATATAATCTACAATCGAACACCCGAATGCACGAATAACGGTTGAAATACTTTCCGTTTCCTTTCGATTGACAAGAATGGAGTATACGGTCCATGAGATAAATCCTGGAACAAGAAAAAACGCCAATTTTATAAAATATTCCGTTAAATCCACTTCATTTCACCCTCACTTTTCCCGTCAATAACAACTGCATCAGTGCCTTTTTCTTCTGCTTTTCAGCCTCGATGGATTCTTGGAGCAGGTTGATTTCATGGTCAGCAGTGCTTAAAATTTCAACAATAAAATTTTGTTCAATTCTCGACTCTGGAATTAACATCTTGGCGCTCATAATCGCCTTCTTATCTCCACGAGGCATTTTGCTTCCTTTAGCGGTCGTCATTACATTAAAAAAGAAGTTATCGTTTGCAATTAAATAATATAAAAATTCGCTGGAAATACCGATGGGTTTAAAAACGAGGACATCTGTGCTACATAAACCATCTTTGTTTGCCCTCCAAACTTTTTTAAGATAGGGACGGATATTTCCAACTAAAATATCTCCTGCATTAAAGCCAACTCCAGAGATTTCGATGTTTGATTCATCAAATAAAACCTTTCCGCTTAAGTTTGGACTAATATTTTCGGTACTGACATAATTATATTTCTGACCATCGATATGCTTATTTATCAGGCAAGATATGTCACTGAGATGAATGGCTTTGAATGATTTCTCTTTGTTTTTTGGCATAAGCAGTTGCTGCATCAGATACTTTTTCTGCTGCTGTTTTAGAGCAAGGAGCTTTTCTTTCAGCTCAATCACTTTGTCCTGTGTGGAGAGGATGGCAGCAATTTTTTTGCGTTCCTGTAAAGAAGGTAGAGGAAAGGCGAATTTCAAGAATTTAGAGAAATGTACCCGTTGCTTTTCTATAAGTGAGCCGGTCGAGACCTTATTGTAGTAGCTGATTATCGGAGCAAAGGTCAAAAAATTTTCCATGAACACTGAATCACTTTCGTGAACTGAAGAAAAAACATCATAATATCCAGAAACAGCCACAGGGGAAGAGCCTTTATATCGTGCAATCGCACCAAAACGAACGTTCATTGGATTGTACACAAAATCATTTGGACGAACCACTTTGTAAAGATTTTTCTTCTTCACAAGATGACTACGTTCATAACGTTCCGTTTTCGCAGTAACACCATCTTCAATTGTTAAGCTATATAATGGAAAACGATCCAAATCGTTTGTATATTCGATAAAGCTCACAAACAGTTCAGAAAAAGGTGTTTTTTCCCAGTCAATAGGAACACTTCCTAGCGGTCCGTTTTTATATGCCTGCGAAACTTGTTCATCTTCAGATAGCAACATTATTCTGTACCCCGCTTTCTTTGGTCTTGCTTTTCATCTGAAATATCACAAATTTCCGCATACAGTAACTCTTCATCATGCCGTGCAATATACCATTTTTCAATTAGCAGTTCAATCAATCGGTTCAATTTCTGTGCTTCATTTGCATCAACTTCAACAATACGGTCAACGTCCTGTTCCATATGGGCACCAATATTACCGATCTTGCGTAATCCATCAATCGCATTCCACTGAGACGTTGGAACTTTATTCTTTAATGTCGTAATTTCAGCATTAAGATTTTTTTCATGAATATTCCAAAAATCATGAAGCATTCCTTGTAAGCAACGGCGCAAAAGTGTCGCCGCCGCTTTAGGACTTTTATCTAAAATCATATTGGCTTCTTCGTAATCATTACGAATTTGCTGAGGAATATAACTCGGGTAGTGCTTGTGTACATACTGAGGAACGATACTTATTACGGTGTCTGTGAATCTGCCTTTTCCTATCACTGTTACTTTTTCGCAAGCATTATTATTGCATTTAAAACAGTAAAATTTAAACTCCGCATCTCGTGCGACAGTCGGAACATTATCATTGCTCCAAGTACTGTAATATCCTACATCCTCCGAAGAGTGTGACGACCAATACACCTGCTCCCTTCCACAAAAAGGGCAGGTATAAGTATGTTTCAAAAAGTCAACTTCAACCATTGTTCGGATCTCCTAACTTGTTTACAGTCCCAGCTCGTCCAGATACTTTTTCATCTGCTCCTGTACCTGTGCCAGTTCAACTTCGATATCCGCAATATTTTTCTTCACCGCCTGAATATCTACAGGAACTTCCTCTTCAAAAGTATCCACATAGCGGGGAATGTTCAGATTGTAGTCGTTCTCCCGGATTTCATCCAGCGTTGCACGATAGCTGTATTTCGGTGTGGTTTCACGCTTTTTGTAGGTATCCACAATTTTCTGGATGTCCGTGTCCCGCAGAAGGTTCTGGTTTTTGCCCTTTTCGAAGTTGCCCTCTGCGGAAGCGTCGATAAACAGAACATTATCGACACCGCAGCTAATGCGATCCTTGCGGAACACCAGAATGCAGGCCGGAATACCCGTGCCATAAAACAGGTTGGCAGGCAGACCGATCACAGCATCCAGAAGGTTGTGTTCAACAATCTGGCGGCGAATTTTGCCTTCGCTCGCACCGCGGAACAGTACACCGTGGGGCAGCACGACAGCCATTCGGCCATGACTGTGGTCAAGGCTGTTGAGCATATGCAGAACAAAAGCATAATCACCCTTGGAAGATGGCGGAACGCCCCAATCAAAGCGCCCCCATGGGTCCAGAGAAGCGTTCATTTTTTCCGGCTTTTTTCCCTTGGCATCCAGAACCGCATTGGAAAGGAAGCCGCTGTCCCATTTGTCCAAACTGAATGGCGGGTTTGCCACAATACACTGGAACAGCATCAGATTATCGTTTTCGACGTTCTGCGGATTGCTCAGGGTATCGCCCTGCCAGATGCGGGCATCGTCTACCTCGTGTAGGAACATATTCATCTTGCACAGAGCCCATGTCTGTGCGTTTAATTCCTGACCGTAAACTGCCACTTTTCCGTCCGGCACGCGCTTGCATGCCTTGAGCAGGAGACCACCGCTGCCGCAGGTCGGGTCATAGATACGGTCATTTTCCTGCGGATCTACCAATGCCGCTGCCAGTTCGGAGACCTTGCTCGGCGTAAAGAACTCTCCGCCCTTCTTGCCGGCGTCCGAAGCAAAGTTGCCGATCATATATTCGTAGGCGTCACCGATAATGTCAGAACCGTCCAGCGCAGAAGAACGCAGGTCAAGTCCGTGGAAGTCTTCCAGCAGGTTGCAGAGGGTCGCATTTTTTGCCTTGATGTCTGTACCAAAGTCCACATTGGAGTTGAAATCGATGGAGCGAAACACGTTCCGAAGCTTGCTGTTGTTATGATCTTCAATAGAAGCCAGTGCCGTGTTGATCTTCAGCCCGATTTCGGAATCATGGCGATTTTTATAAAGGTACCCAAACGTAGATGTAGCGTCCAGCTTGAAACGCTCCCGGCTCATGGCACGCTCGACACGGCGTTCATCACCGTCGTATTGCTCCCGGTATTGCTCTCGCTTTTCCTCCGAAACGTCGCTCAGATATTTTACGAACAGCATGGAAAGAATGTAGTCCTTATAACGGGAACTGTCAATTTTACCGCGAAAGCTGTCGCAGGCGTTCCAAAGAACGCGTTCGATTTCCGATTTTGTCGTCATAGTCGTTATCCTTTCCTCTGTGCGTGATTCATTTGTTCCAGCATCGCTTCATAGCAGCTTCGCTTTTCAACTTCCAACTTACGCAGAAGGCGTAGTTCCTGCTGTGCCAGCAAGCGAAGCTCTTCCATCTGGCGTTGTATTTCCGGCGAGGGCAGTTGAAGCTCCAAGCGGCAAAAATATCTTGCGTTTACTGAGCTGATCATACTTTTTGTGGTATTTTGATAGATCTGCCTTTTTGCTTTCGGCGTGTTCAGATACCAATAAAGATATCCCGGCATAAGCTCTGTTCCCCGAATGCGAATTACCACAAAATTCGACGTGATTACCAAGTTGCGTGTGGTGTCGTCAATCAAAACTGCTGTGTAGGGGGCAGTCAAGCGCACTACAATGTCATTTGGCTGCGTCAGATAGTCCATGGACAATGGTTCTTTCGCAAAATACGGCTCCAATTCAGCAGGATCAATCTCGCCTTCCGCTTTTACCGCCCGTAGACTAAGCTGATGGTATCGTATCGCCTGCGGGGAGTCAGCTCTTGCCTGTTTTCGAGAAAGGACAAGTCCGCTACGGATATCTGCAATTTCTCCAAGATTCATTTCACACCTCTGTTGTCACGTGCAATAAAGAACAAAAGCTTTTGAAAAAGAAAGCCAGAGCGGATTTCACTCTGGCTCTGAGTTAAGTATACTCTGCTTTGATTATCAATGTCAAGTGCTTTTTACAAATTTTCACGTCATAATTAAAAATAACACTATTTTTTGAGCTTATCAAATTTCACCGTTTCCCTGATCTGACCCACATGACACTATAGCATCGTAGAATTGGCTCGGATTTTTTATTTTGCATCATTGTATACAACGCATGGACTAAGAGGGTGGGTAACTTGGACTACGAGTCCATAAACTTTTTCTGCGGAAACCGGTACACTGTTGTCAAAGGAGGCGAACAATATGCTGAAACTAAGCAATCTCAAAATAGACCCCGAGTTTTCCGCTCAAATTTTGCCGCTGAGTTTTGAGGAGCTCCAGCAGCTTGAAATGAACATGATTCGAGACGGAAAGCTCACAGACCCGATCATTGTGTGGAACAAAACCATTCTGGACGGGCATAACCGCTACAACCTTCTGAAGAAGCATTCGTTTATCGAATATGAGATCAAAGAAATGGAGTTTTCCAGCCGTCAGGAGGCTCTGATCTGGATCTGCAATCATCAGCTTGGGCGGCGCAACCTGACACCTGAGCGTAGAAAGTATCTGATTGGAAAGCGATATGAGACGGAAAAACAGGTCTCTCAAAACCGCGGCAATCAGTATACATCCGCCAAGAAAGATGCCACGGATCAAAATGATCCCTGCCAAAACAAATCCGGTAGCCACGTTACGCGGCAGCGGATTGCAAACGAGACTGGCACCAGCGAGGGTTATGTGCAGCGGGCCGAAAAGTACATGAACGGCGTGGAGGCTGCCGATGAAGCAGCACCCGGTGCCCGGGAGGAAATTCCAAACGGGAAAATCAAAGCTGCTGACCGTGAGATCTGTGCCATCGCTAAGGCTCCGAAGGAACAGCGGTCGGAAATCGTTGCAGAACTTCGCAAGCCGAAAAGTAAGCGAGATAAGCAGCTTGCTTCCTCTACAAAAAGCCCTTCCGTGAAGGCCGAATCTTTTGATGATGACGGAAGTCGATTTCTGATCGACATTTCCAAAAAAATGCAAGGGCACAAAAGGGCACTGACCGAAAGTGATCAAAAAGCCCTGAAAAAATCCGTTGACAACCGCTATTTTCGGAAAGCGCCTGCAGAACATTCCATCCACATCGCTGCGATTGAAGGTGCCTATGACAATTTTATTGAAAATTGGGAGCTCACGTTTCGAGAGTATCCGGATCTCCTGACGACCTCGGAAAACTGGAAGCGAATTGAAAAATGTACCGACAATCTGCAGCGCTATCTGGAATTTATCCGCTCGAAGCACCTGAAAATGCTGGAATCGCAGAGACAGGGAGGGTGATTGGCTTGTTTGATGATTTGACCGTTTGTACTCCGCTACCCCGGTATCTCCTGAACTAAAACCCAACAAGATTGGAGAAGAACAATGACCGAAACTGTGAAATCTTTGGATTATACGAAAAATATCTTGCAGACCATTCCGAATAACGATAAAATGGAAGTGGTCACTCAAACCAATGCCGTCAAGTCTCCGACTGACAGCCTGAAAGCCACAACACTGGTGTACACGGTAGAGGAGATCGCGCAGATGCTGTCCATCAGCCTGCGTTCTGCCTACAACCTGTGCAACAGCACTACCGAATTTCGTGTTCTTCGGGTCGGCGGAAGCATCCGCGTCCCGAAAGACGGTTTCGATGCGTGGCTCCGGGCAGCTTGAAAAAGGAGATAACGTATGGCATATATTACGAAACGCGGCAGCTCCTATGGCGTCCGCTATACTTACCAAGACGAGCAGGGTAAAAACTGCAACAAATGGGAAAGTTTTTCTACGAAAGAGGAGGCAACAAATCGTAAAAAATAAATCGAACATGAACTGGCAAACGGAACATTTCTGATTCCGTCCACCATCACCGTCAAAGAGTTTTTGATGGAGTGGCTTCCCAAGCAGTGCAACAAGCACAAGTGGGCACCCTGCACCTATCAATCCAATCTGGGAACCGTCCAAAACCTCATTATTCCGTATATCGGCGATACGCAGATGCAAAAGCTCAAGCCTTACCATCTGGAAGACCTGTATGCTACTCTTGGCAAAACGCCCTGCGGCCAGTATCTTGAGGGCAAAAAGCAGGTTCTTTCGGAAAAGCAGAAGCAGCGGTTTCTCTCCGGCACGACCATCCACGAGGTACACCGCCTGCTGCGGACGGCGTTTCAGTATGCAGTGGAGTGGGGCATTCTTGTCAAAAGCCCTGTTCCTGTGGACAGTCCCAAGAAGTCCACGCAGGAGCGCACCATTTGGACGGTAGAGGAAATGCGAGCGGCACTGGACAGCATGGAGGACCCCATCCTGCATCTGGCGGTGCATCTCACTCTGGTGGGCGCACTGCGTGAGGGCGAAGTCGCTGGCCTGACTCCGGAAGATCTTGATTTTGAGGGAGTAGACGGCACAGGCACGTTCCGCATCAACAAGTGTATGCAGCGTGTCCAAAAGGCATCGCTGGCAAAAACGGGCAAGGGCTGCATCTTGCAGGAGTTTGAGGACAAGCGCGAGGGCAGCACCACAACGCTGGTGCTCAAAAAGACTAAAACGGCATCTTCCAACCGCACCATCTTTATGACCTCCGTGCTGAAGGAGGAACTGAAACACTGGTTGAAGCGTCTGGAAATGGACGAAGCCGTTGAGCCGGAACGCTACCGCAACAGTGGGATGCTCCTGCGCTTGCCCAATGGTCTGGCGGTGGAGCCGATCCTCATCCGCAAGAAGTTCATCAAGTGGCAGGACGAGCACCCGGAGTTCACTCGCATCGTGTTTCACGGTTTACGGCATTCCAGTGCCACCTACCAGCTGATGATCTCCGGCGGCGATGTGAAAGCGGTACAGGGCACAACGGGCCACGCCAGTGCCAATCTGCTGGTCAACACCTATGCACACATCCAGCAGGATTCCCGCAAGAAGCTGGGTAAAAGGTTCGAGGAAGGCTTCTACAAGCCGGGAGCAACACTTGTGCAGGCTGCCCCGGTTGAAGCAGAACCGACCGTCTCCGTGTCGGCACTGTTGGAACTTCTGAAGGACGCAGACCCCTCTGTAAAAGCGCAGCTCCGCTTGGCTTTGCTGACCTGAATTGCAAAAAATAGCACGAATTGCAGAGTAATTCACGGACTTACTCCATCTGACACGAAAAATGCGGACCGTGCAAAAACCGTGCAGAGACCGTGCAAATGGCGTATAAAAAGAAAATCCCACGAGGAATCTTACGATTCTTCGTGGGATTTTGGTGCGCTCGAGGGAACTCGAATCCCTGGCCCTCTGATTAAAAGAATGAGCCAATTGGGAAACGACCGTTTGCGCTCGTTTCGTTTTATATAGAATCATCGTCATTTTTATTTGCATTCGTGCGTGTCCATTTCCAATTATTTGCGACAGATAAGGCACAAATAAGGCACATTCCGGTGCGCATTGCATCCGATAAACAGGACAACACACAGTCCACCATAGAGAAAGCAGCCCACAGGCCCGGCGGAATCATCCCCGCCCCCTGTGGGCTGCTCTGTTTTTATGCGTGGTTTTCGTCCCGAATCCGGGTAAACACATCCGTCAGGGCATCCGATGCAGCAGCGTCCGCCGACCGGATGAACCCGGCATAGATATCCGTTGTGGTGCTGGTCTTGGCGTGGCCCAGACGGCCCGACACCGCCGTAACAGGAACGTGGGCGGCGATCAGCAAGCTTGCGTTGGTGTGCCGCAGGCTGTGGAAGTGTACCGGCGGGAGATCATGGGCAGCGAGGAAGCCCGGGAACCATGTTGTTACCGTCTTGGGGTCGATGGGGGCACCGTTCCATTTGGTGAATAGTAAATCATTTTCCACCATTTTCCCGGCGATCTCTACACGCCGAACCCATGCCGTGCCTATCCTGAGCCGTTCCGCCCGTTGGTGCTGGCGGTATTCCCGCAGCAGCTGCACACACTCCGGGCCTATTTTGATGCACCGCCGGGAGCGTTTTGTTTTGGGCGTGGTGAATACAGTGCCCTTGCCCGGGATGTACTGCACGTTCCGCTCAATGGACAGTGTACCCGCGTCCAAATCCACGTCACACCAGCGCAGCCCGCAAATCTCACTCCGCCGGGCACCGGTGAACAAGGCAAGCTGTGTGATAACACTGAACTGCGCCGGTGCATCCTGTAAGGCTTCCAGCAGCCGGGCAACGTCCTTTTCTTCCAGCGCCTGCACGTCTATCTCTTCGGCCTTGGGTGCTTCTGCCCGCTTGCAAGGGTTTTCCGGTACAAGGCCCCACTGCACAGCCTTTGTGAATACGCTGGACAGCATCCGGTGATAGTGCTGCACCGTGTTCCCGTTGAGCCTGCCGCCGTCCTTGGCGTGCTCTGTGAACGCTTTTGAGAGGGGAAGCCCCACCACCCCGGCAACCTTTTCGGCTGTGCTCTGGCTTACGTTTGCGCCCCGATACACGTTCCGCATGGTATCGTCCCCAATGCCTGCTGCCTTGGCAATCTGGCCCCGCTTGCCATGGGGCAGACGTTCCAGCAGGGCAGGCGTTGCGGTATAGGTGCTATCTTCCCGCACACCCTGTTCCTCTAGGTTCGAGTAAAAAGCCATCAGGTGCGCCGGTTTCACTTGGCACACTTTCAGTTGCCCTAGCCCGGCGGAAATACGCGGCACCAAACGCCGGTAGTTGTAAACCGTCTTGGGCTTGAGCTTCTTTTCTGCGTACTCGGTGAACCATCGTTCTATCAGGTCGTCCACCTTCATGGACGCATCCAGCAGCACACCGGCATGCACTTCCTGTTCAAAGGCATCCGCCTGCCGCTGCAATTCCTTTTCCAGCTTCTTCCCGGTCATGCCCGGCGGCGGGGTAAACGTCCGATTCACCATCACTTGACGGCCCCGCCGGTCGTAGCCATTGGAGACCCGGATGCAGTAGGAGCAAGAGCCGTCTTTCTTCATCCGCTTTGTTATCTTTGCCATCTGTCCGCCCCGCTTTCTGCTATCCCGCCGGGTTTCATTCGTCCTTCATGTAGGCGGTCACACGGTCGAACAGGGGTAGATACTGGCCCTCTATCCGCGCAAAGATAGCCGCCGCTGTAGCTTCATCGTAAACGTGGGAAGTCAAATTGCGGTCGTTCAGCAGCTCCACCCATGCCTTTTGATCGTCTATCATGCCAAAGGCAAACGCCTGTTTGATAACCTCTTTCGGGCTGTTGATGTTGGTATAGCCTTGGTCAAGCAGGTATTCCCGCATGGTCTTCCATGCCAGTTCCGTGCAGAACTCAAACCGCTGAATGGTTCCATCCCGTACCGAATCCAACGGGAACTTCTTGTAATCGTCCAGCGCTTCCCGCAGCCGGGCCACCGCAGCGGTAAAGCGGTCATATTTTTCATGTAGCTTGTCCATCAGTTCAACACCATCCCTTTCGATGTTCGCAAGAAATACCGGCTCCATGCCGTCCTGAATGTGCACAATGTCAAATTTCAGCAGGGTAGGCAACTCTTCGCAGCACATCCAGAACTCCGCCCGGTTATCCTCTGGCATCCCGTACACAGCCAAATCAATGTCGCTGTTGGGCCGGTTGTCGCCCCGGGCACGGGAGCCGAACAGCACAAGCCGCTTTGCGCCAAACCGCCGGGCCAGTGCCGCAAGCTGATTATAAAGTTCTTCCATGTTCTCACCTGTCATAATCGTTGTGTGCGCTCTATGGGGCTTATATCCGCACTCACAGCGGCAGAGAAGCCCCGCCGGGCGGCTTTAGTCGTTCTTGGGAGGTGTATCTTTGGGAGTGTCCCCGGCGGCATCCTGTGCATTTCCAGTAGGGTACAGCTCACTTTTCAAGTTGTCATACTGTATTTTCTCTGCTGGGCGCGTTTCACCGTCTTTATACTCGTGGTTCAGCACAACACGCACAGCATCTACCTCTTTCAGTGGCACAAGCAAACAATCTGCATAGGGATGCTCTTTCAAAAACGCTTTCATATCTTTGGAAAGTGCTCCATGAATCTGCGTGTATTGCTGTGTTCCATCCGGGAGAGTTGGCCCACACCAAACTTTTATATACTCTTTCTCTCTGTTTGGATTCTGATAGCGAGGAACTTCTGTCAGTTCTCGAACACGTTCTAACGCTTTGCCTTGCCCCTCTGGATTTAGTTTATAAAATGCACCCTTGAGAAGTTCCAGCATTTCATTTTCGATTGAATCACTTTCAAGCACATGTGCTAAATAGTTGATATAGGTTCTGTCTATTTGAATTGTTTTGTAATAGTGTAGACTCCCACAAAGTGTCCCAATAGAGACGCCCAAAGCATCCGCAAATTTTTGTAAGGTTTCAACTTTAGGGTTGATAAGTCCTCTTTCATATTGACTTACTGTTTGAGGGGTTACTCCCATTCTCTTTGCAAGCTCTGCCTGTGTCATTCCCAACTTTGTGCGCGCCTGCTTTATTGCAGTCCCTGTATCCATTTGCAAGCCCCCTTTTGTTCAGAGTATCACAACACCTGTAAAAAGTAAAGCAAATATCTTAATTTCGGTATTGACAAAAGTAAAAGCTTGAATTATGATTGCGTTGTAAGGTTTTTACTTTACGGAAGGGGTGATTAAACACATGAGAATCGACCGTGTAAAACTGATCGCTGAAATGGCCCGACAGGATATAGGCGTTGCAGACCTGTCCCAAAGGGCCACTGTTTCCCGCGCCACTATAACGGCATTGCGTGGCGGAAAAAGTTGTAACGCAAACTCCGTTCGCCGTGTTGCTTCCGCTTTGGGCGTGACCGTGGAAAGCCTGTTGGAAGATGGAAAGGAGCATTGACCATGGGCGAGTGCATTAGCTATCCCCGTTTTCCCAACATGGCCTCGGTCAAACAAGCCGCCCAGCTTTACGGCCTGTCGCCCTACTACATCCGCCGCCTGTGCAAAGCCGGTAAAATCCGGTACGTCAACGCCGGACGCGGCTGGCTTGTAAATCTGGACAGCCTTGCCCGGTACTTTGAGCAGGGAGACCCTGCCCCGGCGGAACAGTGTAATAATGCGTCCTCTGTCCGCAGAGTGTATGCTTCTATGCGGTAAGTGGTGGTGAACTATGGGTACATCTAGTAAAGCAGTGCTATTTTTTCTTTCCTACTTTGAAGCACTCCAAGACCTAAAGCCAATGCAGCAGCTTGAAGCATACAATGCAATCTTTCAATATGCTTTCTGTGGAACAGAGCCAAAACTCAGCAAAACCGTTAAACCTTTGTGGACGCTTATTAAACCCACAATAGATTCCAGCATGAAAAAACGCGCTGATGGGTCAAAAGGCGGACGCAACAAAGAAACCACTGGTTCTAACGATGAAGAAACCAGTGGTTTGAAGAATGCGGAAACCACTGGAAGCGCAGATTCTTCAAGCAATAAGGAAAAGGAGAAGGAGAAGGATAAGGAGACGGATAAGGATAAAGGAAAAGGAATCCCGGGCGCTTCGCTTCCCGGGCGGAGCCTGAAACGGAAGAAGACAAGCCCGACGGAGCCGGTCTTTCAGAGCCTGCCTAGCGAAACAAGTAGAATCGGCTGCGCCGGAACGGAAGAGTTGAAAAAGCGGCAGATACCAAAGATTGAAAAGGCAGCAGAGCAAATAGCCGCCCAGCCGCAGACACAACAAGAGGACACAGAGACCGCCAAATTGAAAAAGGCGTTTCGACAGGACAGAGCAACGGAAGAACCGCCCACCCCGGCGGAATATGCCCAGCCTCCGCCGGGCTGATTCTCCGCCAACAGAACCAGCGGCCAGACCTCACAGCCAAAAGAAAGGAGTATGCACCATGTTTATTTACACCCTCTATACACTCACCGGTGAGACTTTAGGCCAAACGCCCTTGCTTGAGCAGGCCATGCGCACCGCCCGAGCCTATGCCGCTGCCCACCGGGTGTCCTGCGTGGTAGAGTGCCGCCGCCTTGATACCGATGAAGCCCGCCGGGTGTTGCTGAACGCAGACGGCAGCATGGTCAAACTCTGGCAGGCGGCATAGTACACGCCCGGCGGAACAGTCAGACAGCCAGAACGCCGACAGCGCCCCGCAGATCATCCGGCAAGAGAGAGGGACGGACACCCTGCCCGCGCTGGAAGCCGCATAGCGCGCCCCGCCAGGAATGCTCTGTAAGAAATCCTTGCCCGCCTGCACAACGCCCAGCAGGCGCACCCGCAGACAGCACACAGCACGCCCGGGAACACCCACAAGCACCGGCCCCAGCATCCTATCCCACGCCGCCCACGCTGGAAGCTGTGCCCGCAGCCCGCCGGGAGATCATGCAGGGAAGCACCAGCACGGACACACCAGCCGCCCACAATCAAACCGCGCACGGGGAACCCAGACACCAGACACCAGCAGACCGGCACACGCCGCGCCCGCTCTTGTGATGGAGCATCCCCCGGTGGACACGACCAGCATCCCCTGAACTCCACACAGAAAGGAAGTGAACCCCAATGACCATTGAAGCCATGAAGCAGGCAATGCCCCTGTACACAGCATACAAGCAGGCGGAAACGCTTTTGATTATGCTGAACAGTCCCATTTCAAAAGTTGACTGCAACTGTGCATCGGTTTCCATCCCGCCGGAACTGGCGGAACCTGTCCGCGCCGCTGTTGTTGCCACCGTTGAGCAGGAACGCGACCGGCTAAAAGCCGAACTTGAAGCCCTGTGACCACCTGCCCCGGCGTCACAGCATCCCGGAACCAGCCCACCGGGAGATTATGACCCCATGAAAGAACATCAACTGAAATTTTTGAAGGTGAAAAATTATGCCACGCTGTACCGTTGACGCGGACTTTTTGAAGTCCGTTCTTGAGGACGCGAAAGCCGCAGGACGTTGGGCGGAAGCGTCTTACCAGCTTTTCATGAAGAAGGGCGAAATAACGGAATACGCCATGCGCCGCATTCAGTATTCCGAATCCATCCTGAACATTCCTTTTCACAGAAAGACCCTTGCAGAACTCGAATCCGGCGAATGGCTGAATGAAAACTGTGTCACGCTGGAAATGCAGCTGAAAGCCTGTCAGCATCTTTGCGAAACTGTCACCAACCGTTTATCTGTTGTTCTGGAAGACTGTGATTATTACGATAAAGCACGCCGGAACATGATTCATCTTGCACCCGCACAAGCGCAGAAGGGCCGACAGGTCACAATCCCGCCGGAAGTTGACGCAGTATTTGAAAAGATGATGTCAAACGCAGAATGGAAAATGAAGCAGCAGAAAGAAAAGAAAGCATGATAAAGGAGTTTTGACAATGAGCCGTTCAGTATCAAGCCGCCGGGAAGAAGATGACACACAGCAGGTTTTAAAGGACTACTACGCCATGATTGAAAAGGAATACGAAAGCGCCGGGCACATCATTTTCTTCCGGCGTTTGGTCATTACCCGCGCCGCCAACAACTGGCGAATGAACCACCCGCAAAAATAAAAAGGGCTTTCGTTTCGCATAGTGCAAAGCCGCCCGCTCTCTCTATGCTGTACCGAAAGCCCAAACCGTAAGAAGAAAGGGAACAGCCTGTGTTCCTGCTTTCCCCCATGATAGTATATCACACTTCGGGAGCAGGGCAAAGCGCAAGTTTCCGCCAAAACAGAAAGGACGTTTGACCAGATGAAACCATGTACAAAAGGACACCAGCGTTCACGCCTGCGCGTTGACCCGTTTATTCTCTTGCAGCTGCTTACAGAACAGCACTGTACACTTTCCGAGCTGCAACAGCGCACAGGCTTTGACCCGGCGGACCTGAACCCCCTGCGCGCCGCACGGAAGATTCACCTTGACACCCTGAACCGCCTTGCCGCCGGGCTGAATGTTCCGCCCGATTCCCTGTTGATTGCACCGGGAACCCCTTGGAGCGTTCACGATTGCGACCATGAAACAGAACTCTACGGGTTCAAAGATGCTTTCAACCTTGTCGTTGATTACAGCCCCTATTATCAAGGCCCACTGTTTAAGTGAGTAAGACCAGCGCCCGCCCGACGATCACGCCGGGCAGGCGTTTCTTTTTTGCCCCCACCCTCTTTTTTTCCGGGCCATTCGCCGGAAGTGAAAATTTTTCTGCAAAATCTAAAAATAGTTTGCGCTGTTGGACCCGCATAGAACGGAAATGTGCGTCGCAGTACCTTGGCATTTTCTGGCGGGTGTGCCGGTGTGTGCTGGCTGCTGGCGCTGGCGGGCGTGCGGTCTGGCTGTGGCTATCCCTGTGGGCTGTGTGTATACACTCAAAGTTCTGTTTTCCCGCATAGTTCCTTGCTTTTTGCCCTGCCCCGGCGGCATTCGTGTTGTTTCCCCGGGTGCGTTGCAGGCTTTCGGAAATGATTTCCGCGCGTGATATTTCGCGGGGGCCGTCTTGCCTGCCTGTACTATTGCCGGACAGACAGCAGCGCACCGCCCAGCACGGACAGCCCTGCGCCCTTTGTTCCGCCGGGTGTGTCCTATTCAACGTCAACGCAATGCAATTTCATGTCACAATATTGTGTTCATCTTACTGCAATGGGCCACGATCAGCCACAAAAAAACACGGATTTCAAAACATAAAGGGGGTGTTTTCACACTGTGCAGGGGCTTTTTCTGTGGGAAATGACTGTGTACACAGCCGCACCGCCTGCGAATGCCGGAAATTTTCCTCTGTGGCCACACTCAAAGTTCTGTTTTTCGCATGGTTCCTTGCTTTTTTCGCTTTGCAGGTGGTATTCGTGTTTGTTCCGCTGGCGCGCTTTTTGGATTTTCGGAAATGCTTTCACGCGCACAAATGGGCGGGGGCCTGTTTTTCTCTGTATGATATAGGGCAAACCGGCGCAACGTCGCGCCCGTTGCCGGAATATGCCCCCAGATCAGGCAGGGACACCCGGACACCCTGCCCGCGCTGGAAGCCGCACAACGTGCCCCGCCGGGAAGAATGATATAGAATCCTTGCCCGCCTGCACAACGCCCAGCAAGCGCACCCGCAGACGGCACACAGCACAAAAGCCCGCCCGACTACCACGCCAGACAGGCTTTTTTGTTCTCCCTCATGCTGAAATGTTCACGCACCCGCCCGCGATCATTCCCAGATCATCCGCGCCGCCCGTTGTCTGGCCCCGGCCCGAAGTCCCGCACATCATCCAGCAGCCCCGCAGCCGCCGCATAAATGCCCACCGTGGACAGTGCTTCAAGTTCTTTTGTGTAGTACGTTGTCCGCCCGATGTGCAGCGCCGGAAACGTCTTATCTTCCCGCCACCGTTCCAGATACCGAAGCCGCAGCAGTTCCCCACACACAGGGTCAGCCCTGGCATAGTAGTCCATCACCTTTGCCACCACACCGGCCCACTCCATCCCGGTCCCGGCCTTGTCCCCACTCCGCAGCGCGTCCCCGTACTGCCGAAGCCCGCGCCGGACGGCCCGCCGCTGCTGCTTGGTCATGGCTGCACACCTCTTTCCCACAGTTCCGCCGGGCAGACCGTGCCCCAGAGCAGGCCCACCGCCCGCGCTCTGATGCACCCCGACAGAAAAAAGCGCCCGCCTGCTGCAAAGGTTATACAGCGGACGGGCTGGCACATAAGGAGTATTCTATCATGGTTCCTGATTTCCACCATCATTCTACCACATTTTGAGCAAAACAACAACCTCACTTTGTCACCCAGACGCAAACCCACGCCGGAACAAATGCAAAGATTCATTCACTGTCTGCATGATGCAATTTCATCACAGGCCCAGCCCGGCGGAATGTCGCTCCATCTGTCCATAGCCCGCCGGGAAAACCCGATGCAAGCCACGGCACCCCACGACATAGGACGGCACCCTATGGCACCAGATGCAAAGAGATTCCACGCTGTTCTCAATGGGCGTAAGGATTCCCGTTCATCAATGCTGCATCCTACCGCACCGCCGCCCACATTCGGCCCCCCTTGCAAAATGGTCTGCCCCATGGTTTAATGCAGGCACACAGAGAACGACACACATCGACCAGAAGGAAAAGAGGTGCATTGCTTGAACAATACGATCCGCTACCCGAACATGGGAACCGTAAAGCAAGCCGCTGAAATTTACGGACTGTCACCCCACTATATCCGGCGGCTTTGCAAGACCGGCAAAGTCCGGTATGTGAATGCCGGGCGCGGCTGGCTTGTGAATCTGGACAGCCTAGCCCGGTACTTTGAGCAGGGCGACCCGGCCCCGGCAGAGCAAAGCCATACCGCCCACGGCGTCCGGCAGATCGGATGATGGACACACCCGGGAGCACACCGAGAACGTACACCCCGCCCGGCGGCGAGGTGTAACACACTAGACTTTCACGGAAAGTCGTGTGCTCTTGCAGAGGGCCTAGCACTTGCAAGCAGGGCAGACGTTTATACAAACGCTGCTCTTGCAAGCAATGGCCCTGTACATACACGGCCCCTTGCGTTGCAAGGACTTGTTGGGAAGAATCCCAAACCCACATAGCCGCCCCGCTCTGGCAGCGCCGCAGCACACACCCGGCCCGCGCTCTGATGCACGCAGCCAACGTACCCCGCCGGGGGAGATCATGCACAGATTAGCAGCACCACACCCCGCCGCAGCACCGGCAACAGAACGCCCAGCACTACCCGCACACCTACGATCAGACCGCCCGGCGGCAACCCGGACACACGCAGCACACACCCACACAGCCCAGATCAGACACCCAGCCGCCCACGCTGGAAGCTGTGCAGCACCCGCAGCCCCACACGATCAGGCCCCCAGACAGCACGAAAGCCCGCCCGACTATCAAGCCGGACAGGCTTTTTCTTTTGCATGATGAAACCGGACGCCGCCCGGCGGAAACGATTGGGAAGAACCACACAGCCAGACCGCCGCCCGCATTGCCCGCTGCATCCATATTCCGCCGGGGAGACCAGCCACAGATCAGGCAAGGAGAGAACCACCAGCACGACCACAGCCCCGCGCCCAACAAGAGCGGGCCCGCACTGGAAGCCGACCGCAGACCCCGCCGGGAGCAGCAACCACCACGCCCACGATCAGACCGCCTACGCACCAGCAGCCAGACCGGTACATGCTGCACCCGTCCTTGTGATGGGAAAGCCCCCCGGCGGACACTGCCCAACACACAGCAAGCCGCACCCAGACCGCCCGCAAATCTCGCAGCCTGAACCGCCCCGCCCACACCGCCGGGCATCAGAAGCAAGGCACAGCGTAAGGCACACGGCAAGGCATTTTTTCGCAAGTAAGGCACAAATAAGGCACATTCTGATTGTTTCGCACCCCTTGTGAAACAGAAAAACCCACGATTCACACCGCATTTTCAACGGTCAATCGTGGGTTTTTCTTTGGTGCGCTCGAGGGAACTCGAATCCCTGGCCCTCTGATTAAAAGTCAGATGCTCTACCGGCTGAGCTACGAGCGCATATTTTCAGTTTTGCATATATTGCCGAATAATAATACCACAACTGCGCCCAAAAAGCAAGAGGGAAGTGCAAAAAAGTGGCCTGTGCACCGCCCACAGCGGAGCCGTCCGCTTTCTTTTATGAAAAAGACTCCGGGCCAGCCCTGTGCTCTGGCGGCAACTCCCTCTTTACAAATGGGGCGCAAACCAGTACAATCAAAACAGAACGCACCGCCCCGTCCCGTATGCGGCGGGGCTTTTTGATAGGAGGCTGTTTTATTATGAAGATCTCTCGTCGGTCCGTCCTTCATGTTTCCGGTCTGGCAGCGGCAGCGCTGGCTCTGACCGGCTGCTCTGCGTCCGGCAGCGCCGCGCTGGGCGGCAGACTGCCCGGCCTGCTCAAGGGCCTGCTAGGGAAAGGCGAAGCGGCCGCTTCGTCGGCCCCGTCCGAGGCATCCAGCGAGATGGCCGCCTCCTCGCTGCCTGAGGTCGAACAGCCGGAACCCGGCCCCTCCGCCCTGCCCGACTACGACGCCGACCTTCTCACCGGCATCGAGCGCAGCACCAACAGCCGCCCGGTGGCCGTGATGGTGAACAACATCGCCAACTCCCAGCGCCAGAACGCCCGCCCCCAGCGGGGTATCGGCAGCGCCGACCTGCTCATCGAGGCGAAGGTCGAGGGCGGCATCACCCGCCTGTGCGCCGTGTTCAGCGACGCTGACAGCATCCCCGAGGTCGGTCCCATCCGCTCGGGCCGCGACCAGTTCCTCCAGCTGCTCATGCCGTGGAACATCCTCTATTACCACGACGGCGAGAGCATCTTCTGCACCCAGTTCGTCAATGTGTACGGCTACTCCGGGCTGAACATCGGCGGCAAGAGCTACTTCAACACCCCCACCCACCCCATCGTCTCTCATCGGAACAACCGCGGCCGGGACGTTGCCTACGAGCACACCGAGTTCACCTCCGGCAAGGAGATCTGCAAAGCCGCCTCTGATGCCAAGATCAGCCTCTACGCTCCCAGCGAGGGCACCATCTTCCACTTCGCCGACTACCGCACCGACGAGGTGAACAAGCTCCCGGGTGAGCCTTCCGCCAAGAAGCTCACCATCCTGCATTCCGAGAGCTACCGCACCTCGTTCAGCTATTCCGCGTTCAGCCACACCTATGCGATGCAGATGTACAATTCCTCCAAGAAGGCCACCGAGAACACCGTCGATGAGCTGACCGGCGCTCAGCTCACCTTCGAGAACGTCGTGGTCTGCTTCGCCGACATGGACGCCTACGCAGGCGACTCCCACGATGTGCAGGAGGTCCGGTACATTCAGGGCGGAAAGGCCTATCTCTTCACCCGCGGCGGCGTGCAGGTGGGCCGCTGGGAAAAGACCTATCCCACCAACCCCCTCAAGCTCTACACCAAGTCCGGCGAGGAAATGACCCTCAACCGCGGCAAGACCTATTTCGCGCTGGTGGACGAGGACGAGCGAAGCAATTTCAGCTACCAGTAACGCTCCATGAGGGACACGATGATGAAACGCATTCGAACCGCGCTCTGCCTCATTTTAGCCGCTGCGCTGCTGGCAGGCTGCGCCTTTCTGCCCAGCGAGAGCGAACCGGAGGCCTTGGCGCCTGCCGACCCCCTCACCGGCCATCCGCTGGAATGGCCGGGCCAGCGCCCGGTGGCCGTGACCATCGAGAACAGCACCGCCTCCGCCACCCAGTGGGGCATCTCCTCCGCGTCGGTGGTGCTGGAGGCCCTCACAGAAGCCGGGATGGCCACCGAGCTTTGCCTCGTCTATCCGGCGCTGGCCGCCACCCCCAAGGTCGGGCCGGTGGCTGCCGGACAGGACATCTACTGGCGGCTGTTGGTGGGCCAGCAGCCGCTTCCCGTGCAGCGGGGCGGGGGACAGTTCGACCAGAATTATCTGGACTACTACTCCATCCGCGCCGTGGACGCGCTGGAAGCCGGACGCACCGCTTTCGACTGTGGCAGCGAGTGGAGCAATGCGCCGCTGTGGTACACCAGCGGCAGCGCCGTCTCCAAGGTGCTGGATGCACTGAGCATCTCCGCCGTCCTGACCGAGTCCCGGGTGACGAGCGCTGCATCTGCGGCTGCCGCCAGCGCCTCTTCCGGGTCAGACGCCGTACTGACCGTTCCGGCGCTTCTGCCGCAGGAAGAAGACGGCAAGCTGCCCGATGCCACCGCGCCGGACGCCGTGAACGTCCGGGTCTGCTTTGACGACAACAACGCCACCGGCTTCGCCTACGACCCGGACAGCGGCCTTTACCGGATGCTCCACGCCGACGGCACGCCCCAGCTCGACGCCAACAACGGCCAGCAGGCCGGATTCGACAATCTGCTGGTGCTGTTCAGCGCCTCCGCGCTGCGGGACGACGGCAGGACCTACGACTTCGACCTGAGCATGGGCGGCGGCATCTGGCTCAACGGCGGGCATCTGTGGACCATCACATGGACACAGGGGCAGGACAACACCCTGCTGTTCTACGACGCCGACGGCCGCACCATGAACATCAAAGCGGGCACGAGCTATATCGCCCTCGTCACCAGCGTGACCGGGCAGGAGCTGACCGTCACGAATTCCAGCGGGGAAGAGATCCTCGGATGAACAAAAGGACTGCTGCACAGACTTTCTCCGTGCAGCAGTCCTTTTTTGACTCACAGGGCGTTTATCAGCTTTTCCCGGTCGGCATACACCTCGGAAAAGACAGCCCGCAGCGTCTCGATCTTGGGGCGGGGGTCGTCCCGGAGGGTCAGCAGGCAGGTATCCGGCAGGGTCAGGCGCAGCGGGATATGCCACGCGGCGGGAAAGGCCGGGTAGACCATCGGGCAGAGGAACAGCCCCCGCCCGGCCAGCAGCTCTGCATAGACCGACTCGTAGTTTTCCACCCTCCGCCAGACCGGCGTGGCATAGGGCATCCCGGGCTGGAGCCGGGCGTAGTCCACCATATCCTGATAGAGCGGCTCATAGAAGATCTGCTGCCCGGCCAGTGCGCCGAGCTCCAGACTGCTCTGGCCGGAGAACGGATGCCCCGGTGCAGCGATGAGATAAAATCGGTTCGAGATGATGGGCTGACAGTTCACCTCCGGCTGCACCGGGCCGAAGGGCAGGTAGAGCGCGGCGTCCGCCTCCATGCAAAGCATCTCGTGGGGGTTGCGGGGGACGGGCGCGGTGTCCACCTTGAACTCATACCCGGGCAGCGCGGCGTGGAGCCTCGCCATGAGGATGGGGTAGATAGGGTCCCGCTGCAGCAGCACCGGCGGCAGGCGGAGGGTCAGGGTGTGGTGGGTGCCGAAGCCCTTCAGCGCCGTGCGGGCGTTGAGGATGCTGCGGTAGATTTCCTCTGCGTGGGGCAGCAGGGCACGGCCCGCCTCGGTGAGGGCCACCTGCGTCGTGGTGCGGTAGAACAGCGGGGTATTCAGCTCTTTTTCGAGGCTTCGTATCTGGTAGCTGAGGGCGGGCTGGGTGCAATAAAGCTCCCGCGCAGCGGCGGAGAAATTCAGCGTCCGGCTCACGGTGAGAAAGCAGAAAAGCTGGTGCTCGTTCATGGCAGAGATCTCCTTTCCGGCGGCGGGATGTGCGTACAGCCTCAGTATAGCAGGAAATCCGGTGCTTATAAAGCTTTTTTATCAGACTGCTTAAGATTTTTTAATTCCCTTTTACTTCGTTATATTTTATACTATCTCTCAGAAGAACGATTTTCTGCCTGAAAACGTCGAAAGAAGAACGAAAAACAAGGAGCAGTCATGATGAACAAGATCTCTCGCAAGGGCTTCCTGAAGGTTGCCGCCGCTGCCGCCATGAGCGGCGTCACCGCCGGTGCACTGGCCGCCTGCAATGCCGCAGGCTCTTCCAGCAGCGCCTCCTCCGGCGAGGCCATCTACACCCCCGGCACCTACACCGGCACCGCTACCGGCATCGGCGAGGTAAAGGTCACGATGACCTTCAGCGAGACCGCGATCACCAACGTGGAGGTGGACACCTCGGCCGAGACCGCCGACATCGGCGGCGTGGCAGGCCCCACCCTGCAGGAGGCCCTGATGGCCGCGCAGAACGCCGAGATCGACAACATCTCCGGTGCCACCATCACCACCAACGCCGTCAAGAAGGCCGCCGCAAGCTGCATCGAGCAGGCTATGGGTGTCCACACCGCAGGCGGCGATGCCGCCGCTTCCTCCGACGAGGACTGGCTGGGCACCGAGCCGGAGATCGACGAGAGCAAGGTCACCAAGACCGTTGACGTGGATGTGGCTGTCGTGGGCTGCGGTATTGCAGGCGTCGCCGCCTGCCGCAGTGTCGCCGAGGACGGCGGTCTGGTGGCTGCCTTCGAGAAGGCTGACGGCCCCCAGTGCCGCAGCGGCGAGTATGCCGTCATCAACGGCAAGGTGCAGGCCAAGTGGGGCCGCGACACATGGACCCGCGAGCAGATCGACGACATCATCGACTCCCACATGGTGGAGAGCACCTACCGCTGCAAGCGCAGCATCATGAGCAAGTGGGCACACAACATCGGCGACGCCTTCGACTGGTGGGTGGAGGCAAACCCCGGCCTGTACTACGCCGAGACCACCCGCAGCGCTATCCCCGATGAGAGCGCCGACAACTTCCTCATCCCCATCTTCTACCCGCTGCCTGAGCACTACGACTGGAAGCAGGAGCGTTTCCCCTGCTATCCCACCTCCGTCGAGTTCAAACCCGACCAGCACGTCACCGTCGAGGCCAATATGCAGAAGGCCGTTGACACCGGCAACGTCCAGACCTTCTATGGCTGCTTCGTCGAGAAGCTGATCATGGAGGATGGCCGCTGCGTGGGCCTCTATGCCCGCGACGCCGCCACCGGCGACTACATCAAGTGCAACGCAGCCAAGGGCGTCATCCTCTCCACCGGCGACTACTCCCAGAACACCAAGATGCTCCAGCATTTCTGCCCCGAGGTCATCGAGAACAACATCCAGTGCCTCTTCACCAACGTAGATGTGGAGGGCAACTTCACCAATCAGGGCGACGGCATCCAGCTGGGTATGTGGGCCGGCGCTCAGGTGCAGCAGAGCCACGCCCCGATGATCCACCACATGGGCGGCGGCGCAGACCTCTCCGGCGTGGGCGTCATGGGCAACGCAGGCTTCCTGAACCTCGACCTGAACGGCAAGCGCTTCATGAACGAGGACCTGCCCGGCCAGCAGCTGGAAAACCAGATCGAGCTGCAGAAGAACCGCGAGAGCTGGCAGATCTTCGACTCCAACTGGCCCCAGCAGCTGCCCTATATGCCCGCAGCCCACGGCGGTGCCTGCTACTTTGAGGACTACGCCAGCGAGGACGAAGGCCCCAAGAACAACGCCACCTACCGCAACTACAAGAGCCCCTACCAGCTGGAAGCCGCGGTGGCCGACGGCCGCGCCGTGAAGGCCGACACGCTGGAAGAGCTGGTGGCAAAGCTCTACCCGGACGACACCGCCGCCCAGCAGACCGCTCTGGACTCCATCCAGCGCTACAACGAGCTGGCCAAGGCCGGTTACGACGAGGACTTCCACAAGCCCGCCTCCCGTCTGTTCGCAGTGGAGAACGGCCCCTTCTACGCCGACAAGTTCACCACCGCCCTGCTGCTGGTCTGCATCGGCGGCCTCGAGAGCGACGAGGACTGCCACACCTTCGACGCCGACCGCAACGTCATCCCCGGCCTGTACGTCGCCGGCAACATTCAGGGCAACCGCTTCGCCACCGAGTACCCCATCGGCCTGAAGGGCGTCAGCCACTCCATGGCCATGTACTACGGCTATGTCGCCGGCAAGAATGCCCTGAAGGACATCTGAGCCTGAGACCATCTTTTCCGAAGCCCGGCACAGGAAGCCTCCTGTGCCGGGCTTTTTGTGATTCGGTCACGGAAAAACGCCGCGCTTTGGGGTATACTGTCCCTGTCAGATGAAAAAATACTCTTTCAGGAGGCAGTAAATATGGCAGTCATCACCATCACGAAAGAAAACTTCGACGCTGAGGTGCTCCGGAGCGCCCAGCCCGTCCTGCTGGACTTCTGGGCCAGCTGGTGCGGCCCCTGCCGGATGCTCAGCCCCATCGTGGACGAGGTGGCCGAGGAGCGCACCGACGTCAAGGTGGGTAAGGTGAACGTGGACGAGCAGCCCGAGCTGGCGGCTG
>OLGN01000335.1_pt1 | contig 41887 bp, 44 predicted proteins | sample 1605941 | NCBI WGS metagenome assembly OLGN01 (sample SAMN03283269) | human gut metagenome | biome: human-associated habitat; material: feces | host: Homo sapiens | place: USA | collected 2013
GGCGGTGCCGCAGAGGTCGTCACGGCCGTCACGGTCGTCACGCCTGGGGAGGTTCCAGCGTCAGCCGAATACTTCTCCCGGCGTGGGTACGGGTGCTTTCGTAGCGGATATGGTACTCATAGGACAGCCGCCACGCCCGAACATTCAACCGCATCGCCAGGGCATTGGCTTTCATATCCACCCCCAGGGCGGCGGTAAGGTCGGTGGCCGTTCCGCTCCACTCTGGCCGCTCCGCCGTCACCAGGGCGGCAACGGCCTCCAAAACCGGGTCAGGCGGTTCCCTGTACGGCTCCGTCTCCCGCCGCTCCAACTCCCATGTCAGCCGTTCTTCGTCCCGTTTCAGGTAGAGGCGCTGGTCTTGCAGGTCACGCCCGGATATGTCCAGCGTGGCGGCGCTGTCTGTCCTCCGCTCCTTTTGGAGCAGAAAAGCCCCGTCCGCCGCACCCATCAGGCCATTGGTGCCGGAGATCATATCAAACTTGTCGTCGGCCTGCTGCTTGCGGGTATGGTGTACCAGCAGGAGGCAGACCCCCGTTCCATCGGCAAAGCGTTTCAGACTGGTTATCACCTTATAGTCGTCTGCGTAACTGTATTTCTCGGCCCCGGCCTCCCGGATTTTTTGCAGGGTGTCGATGATGATAAGCCGGGTGTCCGGGTGTTCCCGGACAAATCTCCTTAGTTGTTCCTCCAGGCCGCTGTTTAACTGCTTGGCATAAATGGAGAGGTGGAAGTCTGCGGCGCCGTCCTCCCCGAACATCCGGTATAACCGTCCCTGCAAGCGGGGATAGTCGTCCTCCAGGGCCATATAGAGGACGGCCCCCTGGCGGACTTCGTACCCCCACAGGGGGAGGCCCTTGCTCACATGATAGGCCAGTTGCGCCATGAGAAAGGACTTGCCGACCTTGGGAGCGCCCACAAAGAGGTACACTCCCGGATAGAGTAGGCCCTCCACCACGGGGGGCTTGCCGGGGTACACTTTTTCGTAGAGTTCGTTCATGGAGAGGGAGGGCAGATAGGCCGGGTCGTTGACCCGGTCTATCTGCCGCAGAATTTCCCTAAAATCCCGCTCTTGGGGCTTGTGTTCGGTATGTTCCTCTGCTATACTTTGTTCAGGTGTTTTTGAGAGCGACTGTCCCCCGTCTGCGCCAACAGGCGGATATGGGGCAGTCGTTTTCTCTTGCAATCTATCCATCTATCAATCCTCCCTCATGCCGTCCATAATGGCGGTAATCAGCCGGATAGTGTCCAGCAGTTCACCGTCCACGCCGCCCCCGGCCTCTATCCGTTGCAGTTCCACCAGCACAGCGGCAAACTCGTTCCGCAGGGCCTTGTAGACCCGTGGGTTGCCCTGCACCACCACTTCCCGGCACATCAGCCGCCGGGTAATGTAGTCCTGTTTCGTCAGCCCAGAGAGGCGCACAGCGGTTTCTATCTGCTCGTCCTCCTCCGGGGACACCCGAAACGCCACCGTCTTGTTTCTCCATCGGTTCTTGTTGTCCCTGTTCTTCAGCGACATGATTTAAGCCCCCTTTCTCTCCATGTCCAGCCTGTCCGCCATTTCCGTCTGCCGGGTGGGGAACAGGTGGGCGTAACGGTAAGTAATGTCGATACTCTCATGCCCCACCCGGTCAGCGATTGCCAGGGCCGTAAAGCCCATGTCAATCAGCAGGGAGATGTGGCTATGACGCAGATCGTGTATTCTGATCCGCTTGACCCCGGCCTCTTTCGCTCCCCTGTCCATCTCACGATGGAGGTAGGATTTTGTTACCGTGAAGATACGGTCTGTCGGCTCTACGGCGTACAGGCTCTTGATGTAGTCCTGCATTTCATCACAGAGGAAAGCGGGCATTTGAATGACCCGGTTGCTCTTGGGCGTCTTGGGGTCGGTGATAACATCCCGGCCCTTGATACGCTGGTATGACTTGGAGATAGTGACAGTCTGTTTCTCAAAGTCGAAGTCCGCCGGGGTGAGGGCCAGCAGTTCCCCCTCCCGCACGCCGCACCAGTAGAGCATTTCAAAGGCGTAGTAGGAGAGGGGCTTGTCCATCATGGCCTCCGCAAATTTTAGGTACTCCGCCTTTGTCCAGAACAGCATTTCCCGGCTCTTTGGCTTGCCCATGTTCCCCACCTGGGCGGCGGGATTGACTTTCAGATTGTAGTGCCGCACCGCATGATTGAACACGGCGCTTAACTGAGAGTAGATTTGTCAAGGGTAAATTCTGATAAGGAATATTACAACCCATAAAAGGCTCACGGCTGGAGGCAACCAGCAGTGAGCCTTACTTTTTCACTAAAATGAGCAATCGGATTCGATTGCAAAACTCAAATATAAATTGATTTTTGAGACGGTTTATGCTACATTTATTATGGATGCAAATATGCATTAGGAACTAAGCAGGAGGTATAAAATGGCTATCTGCTACAACAAATTATGGAAAATATTGATTGATAAACATATGAGCAAAACGCAGCTAATTAAAGAAGCAAAGATTAGTACCAACGCCATGGCACGGCTGGGAAAAAACGAGGACGTTCGTGTCGAGGTTCTTGTAAAAATTTGCAGCGTTTTGGGCTGCACAATAGATGATGTTATGGAAATCATTCCCGAAGAGAAGGAGTAATAACAATGGCCGATATGAAAAAGGATCAAGAGCGTGATGAACTGCACAAAGCGATTTGGGCGATAGCAGATGAATTGCGTGGAAGCGTAGATGGTTGGGATTTTAAATCCTATGTGCTTGGTATGATGTTTTACCGCTATATCTCCGAAAACTTGACAAACTATATCAATGAAGGGGAAATCGAAGCTGGAAATGAGGGCTTTGATTATGCTCAGTTATCTGATGAAGAGGCGGAACAAGCTCGTGAGGATTTGGTTCAAACCAAAGGTTTCTTCATTCTTCCGTCTGAGCTCTTCTGTAACGTGAGAAAAAAGGCTGCTGCCGATGAAAATTTGAACATGACCTTGGAAGCAGTGTTTAACCATATTGAGGAGTCCGCAAAAGGCAGCGAAAGCGAAGATAACTTTTCCGGGCTGTTTGATGATATTGATGTAAACAGTAATAAACTGGGGGCAACTGTTGCCAAGCGTAACGCAAACTTAGTAAAGCTCATGGATGGCATTGCGGATATGCAGCTTGGAAATTATAAGGATAATTCTATTGATGCTTTTGGTGATGCCTATGAGTATCTGATGAGTATGTACGCATCCAATGCCGGAAAAAGTGGAGGCGAATTCTTTACCCCGCAGGAAGTTTCTGAACTGCTGACTCGTATAGCGGTAGCAGAAAAATCAGAAGTAAACAAAGTCTACGACCCTGCTTGTGGTTCTGGTTCGCTTCTTTTACAGGCAGCAAAAATCCTTGGAAAAGAGAATGTTCGCCTTGGCTTTTTTGGACAGGAGATCAACCTGACTACCTACAACCTTTGCCGTATCAATATGTTCCTGCACGATATTGATTATGATAAGTTTGATATTGCGCATGAAGATACGCTGACGCATCCGCAGCACTTAGATGATGAACCCTTTGAAGTAATTGTCTCCAATCCCCCATACTCCATTAAATGGGAGGGAGACGACAATCCGGTGTTGATCAACGACCCCCGCTTTTCTCCTGCCGGAGTTTTAGCGCCGAAATCCAAAGCTGACCTTGCATTTATTATGCATTCGTTGGCATGGCTTGCGAGCAATGGCACAGCAGCGATTGTCTGTTTCCCCGGTATCATGTACCGTGGCGGAGCGGAAAAGAAGATCCGTCAGTATCTGATTGACAACAACTTTATTGACTGTGTGATCCAGCTGCCCAGCAACTTATTTTATGGAACCAGTATTGCCACCTGTATCATGGTGTTGAAGCGGAACAAAACGGATAACCGTACACTGTTTATTGACGCTTCCGCTGAATGTGAGAAAGTTACCAATAACAATAAGTTGAGAGAGCATCATATCAAGAAAATTGTAGATGCATTTGTTTCCCGTGCCGATACTGACCACTTTGCCCGCTGTGTACCTTACGAGGAAATTTGCAAAAACGAATATAATCTCTCGGTTAGCACCTATGTACAGCCGGAGGACACTCGTGAAGTGATTGATATCACAAAACTCAATGCCGAGATTGAACAGATTGTAGCCAGAGAACAGGTGTTGCGGGATGAGATTGCGAAGATTATCGCAGAAATCGAGGGATAACTATGAGGCTGAGCAGTAGGTTATCCGATAAAAGTAAAAACAGCGGCGAAATTGAATCATTTATTAATTGGGAAAAATACACGACAGTGAAGGAAGAAGAAACGGAAGAGATTCGCTTTATTAGTGCCGGAGATTTTATAGAAATTCAAATTGGCACCATTACTCTGCCATTTTACTCCACGGCGTGTAAGGATAGTGTTTCCTTTATTTCTCCCAAACGGCTTCATTGTTTGATTGTCAATAATTCGATGATCAGTATTGATTGCCAATTGCGATGCATGGACTATGAGGAGGACAATCCCAAATGCAGGGCGTGTCATCCTTATGTGCAAGCATGGTTTTTGATTGGTGTAGATGATATTTCCGCCAATTCTCCAAGAGTGAGTGTGGTTAAGCAAAGCTTCAAACTTCCGGATACGATAAAACTACCTATCGAAACGGAAGATAAGTTTTCAGAATGGTTGGGAAAGGCGGAAATTGCATACAAAGAACGGCTGGGTGCCGGAGCGGTCATTTACTTACGGTCAGCGTTTGAGCAAATAACGCTGGAGGTTGGACACAGGGCCGGAGTAGAAGTATATAAGTCCAATGGAAGATCAAAACCATTCGATCAAGTCATAAGAGCCGTAGATGCTCAATGCTCTATCATTCCGGTTATCTATTCAGACGACGGCTATAAACTTTTCCAGAGGCTCAGTAATATTGCCCATGGAAATGCAGATGAGGAAACAGCTTTGCGAGAATATGAACCGCTTCGCAGTTTAGTGGTTGGAATTATTGAAAACGTGAAAAAGAAAGAAGAAGAAATTCAAAAGAATGCTGAAATCCAAAAAGCATTGGAGCAAATTGGATTTGGCCATGGAGGTGATGACGGTGAGTAAGCTAGAAAAATTGATACGGGAACTTTGTCCAGATGGTGTGGAATATGTGGATTTAGAGAATGTTTGTCAAATTTACAAGGGTATACAATTTAATAGAAAAGATATGCACAATGAAGGATCTTATCCTGTCATAAATGGCGGTATAAGCCCTTCTGGATATATTGAGCAATATAACCAAGTTGAGAATACAATAACTATATCCCAAGGTGGCGCATCAGCTGGATATGTTAATTGGGTCAAAACAAAGTTCTGGGCAGGAGCCCATTGCTATGTCTTGAAACCGACAGAAAGAGTTATCAATCGTTATTTATATCATTTTGTCAAATCAAAAGAATACAAATTGCAAGAATGTCAGTATGGTGCTGGAATCCCGGCTTTAGCTAAGTCTACAGTTTCTGTCTTAAGCATTCCTATTCCGCCACTTCCAGTTCAGCGTGAAATTGTACGCATTCTGGACAGTTTTACAGAGCTTACCGCAGAGCTTACCGCAGAGCTTACCGCACGCAGAAAGCAGTATGAGCATTACCGGGATAGCTTACTGATTTTCAACAATGATTTTCCCTTAGTTTCTCTTTCTGAATTGTGTGATATCGGAGATGGGCTTCACGGCACCCCAAATTATAATGATGAGGGCGAATATTATTTTATAAACGGAAATAATCTTTCGAATGGAAGAATTATTTTTGATAAAAGAACAAAGAGAATAACACACTCTGAATATCAAAAAATTAAAATACAGTTTGGTAAGACCTTACTATTTTCCATTAATGGCACTATTGGAAATATAGCAATTTATGAAGGCGAAAAAGTTGCTCTAGGAAAGTCGGTCGCTTATTTCAATGTTTTTTCTGAAAAATTATTATTGAAATATTTGTTTTACCTTCTTCAATCTCATCAGGCAATGACTTATTTTGAAAAGAACTTAACAGGTTCCACAATCAAGAATTTAGGGCTGAAAATTTTGAGAGATTATCAAATTCTATTGCCGCCAATTAATATTCAGAAAACTCTCGTTGATACTTTTGAACGTTTTGATACTCTCTGCAACGATCTAGAAAGCGGCTTGCCCGCTGAAATCGAAGCTCGTCAAAAGCAGTATGAATATTATCGAGATAAGCTGCTGACCTTTAAGGAGGCATCGGTTTGAATGAGCGATTCAGGCAATTATGACGTTTTTGAAGGTCTGAGTGGTATTGTAAGGGGGCTTGAAACCTTTGCATATGCCCTCGATAAGGTGCATACTTGGTATCAGCAAAATGCCGACAATATTGCAAACTATCTTTTGGCTTTTGCAGAATTTGGCGAGTGGAGCATAGCGACCAACAAACTGATTGAAAGCCAATTTGTATTTACAGATAATTTGACGCAGACCCTTGCGCACGAAATATATCAAGGTGCTGATGTAGAGGAAGTAATGACTCGCTATTACTTCGATAACGATGAGCAAAATATGAAAAAGCTCATTCAAAGATGTAAAGATAGCGACTACATTCGAGAATATCGAGAGTTATATAATCAAATTCTAAATGCATATGACAGAGAGGATTATCTGCTTGCCTGTATAGGCCTTTTTTCATTGGTTGACGGCTTGCTCGCAGATTGTTCCGGTATCAATAAAACTGCATTTCAAAAACGATTGGACTGTATTGCCGACAAATTCGCAGATAAAGCTGAACTGAATGAAATCGATAGAAAAACTCTTTGTATTTATGATGCGTTCAAGAAATTTGACTGCTCAGTGTTCAAAGATTCGAGATTTTCAGAAGAGGAACCGCAAGCGGTCAATCGGCATTGGGATGTACATGGTAGAACGCATCGTGAACATACAAAAATTGATTTTTTAAAGGTCCTTCTATGGCTGGATGCAGTGATTTATTTATCTGAAAAAGATGCACAAGGAAGGGAGGGGGAAAACGATGAGCACTTACAACATGATTTTATCGAGCAATGAAAGTACAGTTGTGGCAGAATACGAGCCGCAGGCAAAACGCTCTGATTCTTACCAAAGTGAAGCGGCGCTGGAACAGGCTTTCATTAAAATGCTGATGGAACAGGGTTACGAATACGTGACCATTCACAGCGAAGATGCTCTGATTGACAATCTCCGCAGGCAGTTGGAGCGGCTCAATCAGTATAGCTTTACCGACAAAGAATGGGATAGCTTTTTCAAACATAAAATTGCCAATCACAACGATGGAATCGTGGAAAAGACCCGTAAGATTCAGGAGGATCATGTGCAGAATCTCACCCGTGAGGACGGCACTACCATGAATATCTCTCTGATTGATAAGAAGAATATCCACAATAATCGTTTGCAGGTGATTAACCAATATGAAGAAAACGGTGGGAAACATGATACCCGCTACGATGTGACCATTTTGGTAAACGGCTTGCCGCTTGTCCATGTGGAGCTGAAGCGCCGTGGCGTTGCACTTAAAGAAGCATTTAATCAAATCAACCGCTATCAAAGGGACAGTTTTTGGGCGGGTTCTGGTTTGTACGAGTATGTACAGATTTTTGTCATCTCCAATGGCACAAATACCAAGTACTACTCTAACACTACCCGATTCAGTCATATCAAGGAAAATGAGACTGCATCCAGAAAACGTAGTAAAAAAACTTCCAATAGCTTTGAGTTTACTTCTTACTGGGCAGACGGAAACAACCGCACGATTCCCGATCTTGTAGATTTTACCAAGACGTTTTTTACAAAGCACACATTGCTGAATATCCTGACAAAGTACTGTGTGTTTACCACAGAGGAGCTTCTACTGGTGATGCGTCCCTACCAAATTGCAGCCACGGAACGCATCCTAAACCGTATTGAAACATCCACCAATTATAAGAAAGCTGGAACCATTGAAGCTGGTGGATATATCTGGCACACCACTGGCAGCGGTAAGACATTAACTTCTTTCAAGACTGCGCAGCTTGCGACCAATCTTCCCTATATTGAAAAGGTCCTTTTTGTGGTTGACCGCAAAGACTTGGACTATCAGACAATCAGGGAATATGATCGCTTTGAAAAAGGAGCTGCCAACGGGAACAAAAGTACTGCTGTTTTGCAAAAACAACTTGAAGACAGCACTTCCCGTATCATCGTCACTACTATCCAAAAATTAGATGTCTTTATTACAAAAAATCCTGTGCATCCTATTCGGGATAAGCATATCGTTTTGATATTTGATGAGTGTCACCGCAGTCAATTTGGCGATATGCATACCCGGATGGTAGGCGGAACTATCAAAAAAGGAGAAAAGACTGTTAAGGTAAACCGGTATTTTAGAAACTACCATATTTTCGGATTTACTGGAACACCAATCTTCTCTGTGAATGCGTCAAGCGGCGGAAATCCCAATCTGAAAACTACGGCGCAGGCATTTGGCGGAGAGCCGAATGACAAAGGGGAAAAGGTATTACCGTTGCATACATACACCATTGTGGATGCTATCAACGATGGAAATGTACTCCCCTTCCGCATTGATTATATCAATACCATTAAGCAGAAAGAAAATAGTAAAGACAAACAGGTGACGGCTATTGATACGGAAGAAGCTCTTGCTTCACCAGAACGTATTTCTGAAGTAGTAAAATATGTTCTGGAACATTTTGACCAAAAGACTATGCGAAATTCCTATTACAGCCTGAAAGGTCAGCGAGTAAACGGATTTAACTCCATGTTTGCAGTCAGTTCCATCCCTGCTTGTAAAAAATATTATTTGGAGTTCAAAAAACAGCTTGCCCAAACGCATCGGGATTTAACAATCGCCACCATTTTTTCCTTTGCTCAAAATGAAGAAGATAGTGCAGATGGAATTTTAGAGGACGAAAGTTTTGATACCGATGAATTGGATCAGAGTTCCCGTGATTTTCTGGAGATGGCGATTGACGATTATAATAAGATCTTCAAGACCAACTTTGACGCTTCCAGCAAGGGGTTTCAGGATTACTACAAGGATTTGTCCGACAAAGTGAAAAAGCGGGAAGTAGATTTGCTGATCGTAGTCAATATGTTCCTGACAGGCTTTGATGCTACGACGCTGAACACTCTTTGGGTGGATAAGAACCTGAAAATGCATGGGTTAATTCAGGCATTCTCCAGAACAAACCGTATCCTTAACTCGGTCAAAACTTATGGTAATATTGTCTGCTTCCGTGATTTAGAAGAAGCGACCAATGATGCAATCAAATTGTTTGGAGACAAAAATGCCAGTGGTATTGTCCTTTTGAAATCCTATGATGATTATTACTATGGATATGTAGATGAAAAAGGGCGTAAACAAAAAGGATATGAGGAACGCATTGCCGAGTTGGTGCAAAAATATCCTCTGGGGCAACCTATCATTGGTGAACAGAATAAAAAGGATTTCATCATACTATTTGGCAATATTCTTCGTCTTCGGAACATTCTAACTGCGTTCGACCGCTTTGTCGGCAATGAGATTCTTTCGCCTATCGATTTTCAGGATTATACGGGTACTTATCATGACGTATATGAGGAAATCAAGCCAAAAGCCGGTGACAAAGACAGTATTATGGATGATGTCGTATTTGAGTTGGAACTGGTAAAGCAGGTAGAAGTCAATATCGATTATATCCTTATGCTGGTTGCAAAATACCATGACGATAATTGCGAGAATAAGGAAATCCTTGTTGCAATCGATAAAGCAATCAAATCCAGCTTGCAGCTGCGCTCAAAGAAAGAATTGATTGAGAACTTCATTGCAACAATCAACGCTGACACAAATGTAAACGAGGATTGGCAACGTTTTGTAAGAGAGCAACGGGAAGCTGATATACAGTCTTTGATTGCTGAAGAAAAGCTAAAACCGGAAGAAACAAAAAAGTTTGTAGCAAATGCTTTCCGTGACGGTGTGCTCAAAACAACCGGTACTGATGTAGACAGGATTTTACCACCTGTTTCCCGCTTTGGCGGCGGTGGTTCCCGTGATAAGAAAAAGCAGACAGTTATCGAAAAACTGAAAGCATTTTTCGAAAAATACTTTGGGCTGCTTAGCTCGGAAGATCATATCAATCAAGAAGAATCATCTGGAAATATGTAAAACAAAGGCGACCAACTTTTACGGTTGGTCGCCTTTGTTCGTCCTTCAAGCAATTTCTTGTAAATCAGTGCGTTATCGCTCCGGATCACCATGTCTGGGCTTTTCTTTTTGTTCCTGCCGTTTTCGCTGTTCCATCTCTTGCTGGTAAACACGATTTTCTGCATCATCTTGGAGTAGCTTAGCTATGTCTCTCTGACTATCGAACATCAGCAGAGGATCATACTTTTCGCCATAAGCAGACTGAATCCGGTTAGATGCGGAGGCAGACTTCTCCGAACGCAGCACCATTCTCTGTGCATACAGTTCAACAGGTTCAAAGTCTGCACTCTGCTCTTTGAGATCTGCATATTCACTAAGGGCAGTTTCAAGTTCAGAGGAATACTTTTCTTCCTGCTGTTCCAACTTGGAAAGACTGGCTTCTGCGTCAGCAATGTCCTTTTTGATAGCAGCAATTCCACTATCATCCGCACAGTCCAGCTGATTAAGCAGTACAGCCTTTTCGGATTTCAGTTCCTCAATATCCTCGGTCAGCTTTGCAATTTTAGCAGATAGCTCCTTATACTTTGAGGTATTCCAGAAAGAAATTTCTTTCTTCTCTGTCAGCATGTTTTTTCGTTCCTTTGCGGCAGTTTTGATTTTCTGCACTAACGCCAGATACTCCGCAAGAATAGGCTTTGCAGCATCCAGATATTGACTCAGTTTGTACTTACCCCGGCTGATATGACGGAGCTGATACCGAAATACGATCATATTGGCACGCAATGTTTCCATAGCTTCCGCAATAGCAGGCAAACTGTTTTTGACAGCCTGTGCCATCTTCTTCATCTGCGCTTTTAACTCCCGCAGCAGGGCATTGTCCGCCTTGATCTGACGGTTCAGCTCACAGCGATCAGAGACGATCCCCTTTTTCTCCAGTGCTCTTGCGATTACACCTTCATGAATGGTGGGCTGCTCCTCAAGCCCTCGTTCTGCATGGCTGCGATGATCGATACGTTCTTCCTGTCCGGCACGTTCCAAATGAAGATTGGTTACATCTGCCCATGCCTTACGCCAAAAGACGAGCTGCTCTTCGCTGTTCCAACGCTCAGAGATTGGATTTTGTCTGCCGTATTTGGTGCTTTTGGGGTACTTGGACACCCTTTCATAGCCCTGCGCCTGTGCTGATGAAGGGACCATATACACCTTCTTTTTGCCCACCTTGTACTGGTACTGCTTTTCCCATCCATCGGCCTGTGCCTGTTTAAACTCGGCGGCAGTGAAGCCCTGTTCCTTGCCGTTCTTGACACAGAGATATTCTTTCTCGGTCTTGTACTGCCATTTTCCCTTTTCATCCAGCGGGCGCACCGTCAGCAGGATGTGAGCGTGGGGATTGTGACCGGGAGGGTATGGATCATGAATCGCCACATCCGCACACATTCCATCAGATACAAAGGTATCAGAAACAAAATCAGACAGCAGCCTTTCCCACTGTGCTTTACTCAGCTCAATCGGCAGAGCAACCACAAATTCACGGGCCAGGCGGCTGTCCTTTGTTTTTTCGTTTTCCTCCACAGCATTCCACAATATTTCTCGATTCTGCCATTCTGTGGGAGCGGCAACCGGCAGAAAAACCTGCTGCCACACAAGGCCCTGTTTGCGGGTATAGTCATGCTGCACTCCGTCGTACTCATTGAGCAACCGAGAACAGCTCAGATAGGCTGCAGCAGCCACGGCAGAGCGTCCGGCTCCACGGCTGACCACCTTGGCTTCCAAATGATAAATTGCCATAAATCACTCTATCCTTTCTGAAAGGGGGTGCTGGAATTGCTCACCCCTTTATCAAAAAAGGGAGTCGTGAATCACGACTCCCAACCAAACAAGGGTGGAACGATTCGTTACACCCCTGTATCTGTGTCAAGCTGCCGGTGGCAGGTTGACACAGGCAGGCGGCGAGATGGGGTGGCAATATACCACCCCATAAATAGGGGGCTTACAAAATGGAACCCCCTTGCCGACTGCATGGACAAGGCTGGCAGTTTGACAGAAATGCAGCCTTGTCCAGCGGCGTCCGCAGACGCCGCAATCCCCCTCGGAGAGCGCACGATTTCCGCAGGAAATACCACCGCCCCTTCGGGGTGGTGAGTAAGTGCGCCCTTCGGGAAAAAAGAGAAGCGCCCCGGTTTCCCGGAACGCTCCCAGCTCATCGAACCGATTTGAATACTTCCCATAGAAAATCCTCCAGCTGCTCCAAAGTCATCCTCTGTACCTGCGGCAAAGCTTTCTCTAAAATCGCCCCTTCCTGGATGAGCCTACGTGTTCGGGCTTTACGTTCTTTCACTCGATCCCGTGCCTGAGCTTCCTCTAAACGGTGCTTAGCCTGTAATAACTTCTTTTCGTGTTCCGTCATAGATTTTCCCTTTCTGCCGTATCCGGCTGAAAATGCAAAAAAGGCGGCTTATGAGATTTTATTCTCACAAGCCGCCTCGGTGCTGATCCTTATGCTGTTTTCCCTTTTTGATCCGACTCTTTAATGGCGGATGCTTCTATACTTTTCTGTTCGTTTTTCTTTGCCGCTCTGCGCTCCTTCTGTCTTTTATAGGCTGCTTCTTTCATGCAATCCTCACAGCAGTATTTCACGCCGTTTCTGTCTGTAATAAAGACAGTTCCGCAGTTTCCACAAGTGCATTCTCGTTTTCTTTTTTTCGCCGCTTCCTGCCGGTAATATTTAGAGCGACAATTTTGATCGCAGAACATCGCATTGGACATTTTTGATTCAAAGGTCTTCCCGCAGCACTTACACACAATCTGAAACGGTTCACCTACTTTCCGGGTGCCATCCTTCAGTGCTTTGTACCGTTCTCTGCTTTGCATACGATGCTTACGCAGGTAATCCTGCCGCTTTTCTTCCTCCGGTGTCAGTTCCGGCACAGGTGCCGCAAAGTATCCAATAAAGTTTAGATAGATCTCCACTTCCTGCACTCGATCCCCATCCACCTTTTCCGGGGCATGAACAAGGATTTTGTCTACAAACTCGTTGATCATCGGCGTCGTCAATTCAGAAAAGTCCGTGTACTTTTTCGCCAGTGCAAGGAATTGTTCGGCATTTGCGGTACTTTCTTCAAAAGCCGCTACTTGTTTTTCAAACTCTGCAATCTCCGAGCGCAACTTTTTTTGTTCTGCTTCATACTCCGCCAGCAGACTGTCAAAGCGTTCATCTGAAATTCGCCCAACCGCAAAAGACTCGTAGAGCTTTTTGATGATGACATCCAGCTCATCTGCCCGTTTCCGGTTCTTATTGAGCTTCCGTTTCGTATCTTTTACAGCTTCTTTCTGGTGGAGCGCAGATGCTGCTCTCACCTTTTCCAGAAATTCTTTCTGGTTGGTGATGGCATAGGTGCTGGCTGCCTGTATTGTTTCCAAGAGCAAAGTCCGAATGGCTTTAGTTGAAATATAGTGACTGCAGCATACATCCATCCTGTTTCTGGACGCCAGTTTATACGCTGAGCATTCGTAAGCATCATAGGGGTAATTTCCGTTTTCTAAATCACCTTGGAATCGGTGGTTATACATTTTCGCCCCGCAATCAGCGCAGAACACGAGTCCTGTCAGCGGATTTGCTTCTCCAAGGGTATCCTTTCGCCTGGGGGTTTTCCGCAGCTTCTGCACCAGTTCCCATGTCTCTTTGTCAATAATCGCTTCATGGGTGTTTTCAAAAATCAGCCATTCCTCCTGCGGATTACGAACACTGCCCTTATCCTTATAGGATTCTTTATGAGAACGAAAATTTACAGTATGTCCGATATACTCCGGCTTAGACAGAATTTGCCCCACCATATAACCGCTCCAATTATAGGGGTTGGGAAAGTCTTCTTTGCTTTTCCAAAAGCCGATCCCTTTCTTCCCCAAATAGACAGCAGGAGTTTCCACCTTGTCCTCATACAAAATCCGTGCAATTTCATAAGGACCGATTCCTTCTGCATTCATGCGGAATATCCTGCGTACAACCTCTGCGGCTTCCTCGTCGATCAGCCAGTGGAATTTATCCTTGGGATCTTTTTTGTAGCCATAAATGGCGATGTTTGTGGTCGGTTTGCCAGATTCACCTTTAATCCGAATCGCTGTGCGCTGTTTTCGGCTCAAATCCCGAAGATACCATTCGTTCATGATATTGAGAAACGGAGCAAATTCGTTGCTGTTCTGGTCGCTACTGTCCACATTATTCGCAATTGCAATAAACCGGATACCATGCTGACGGAAGAACACCTCCGTATAAAAGCCGGTTTGCAGATAATCACGGCCAATGCGTGACATATCCTTCGCAAGTACGGTGCTGACTCGACCTTCCTCAATATCGTTCATCAGCCGTTTCCATGCAGGCCGGTCAAAATTGCCGCCGGAATAGCCATCGTCTGTATAGTGGACGCAATTCTGGAAACCTTGCTGCTGAGCATAGCTTTCCAGATATTTTTTCTGATTCACAATCGAGTTACTGTCCCCAACCTGTTCATCGTCACGGGACAAACGCTCATAAAGAGCTGTGATTTTTCCTTCAGTCTGTTTTACGCTCATGACGCGCTCCTTTCAGACTGACGGCTCATTTGTGGTGATTCCATTATACCACAAGAACCACAAGGATTTGCAGCCTCGTTTTGAATCAGTCTTAAAATTTTATCTTCCATCGTTTCTGTTGCTGTTTCACTGCCGTATACTCTCACCCGATAGATAGTGGAACCGATACGGCGGTTTATCATATAAAAGCCCTGCTTTTCCTTTTCATTTCCCATAGGCAATATCCTCCGGCAAGGTTTCAGCTCTGTATTCCTGCTGTGTAACGCTTTTCTTCGCTGTTTTCATGGTTTTGATAGAACTCCCTTCCAAACGCAAAATGCCCTCCGAAAACCCTTGTGCCATCAGGGTTTCGGAAGGGCAAATGGTTACTTTCGCTTGTTTCTGAATTTCCGTACTCTCGCTGCATTCTGCTGACGGCGGGCAGACTCCGCACACTGCTGGGAGCAGTACACCCGCTTCCCGTCAGCCGGAAATTTCTGGCCGCAATACTGACAGGTGCGGACAGGCTGGCTTTCCAGTGATGCTTGCAGCTCCGGGTCATTGGGCAGAACCGATCCCCGAAAGTAGCGGCACATAGCACTGTTTGTGTAGCAGATGCCGAACATGGGACAATCACAGTCCAGCGGCAAGCACCCGTACTCGCTGTCATAGTTGGCGCAAAGCCTTGTGACCAGCTTTTTGATGGAGCGTTTCTCTTTTGAAGTCAGCTCCCTGTTTTGGTTTGACATCATTGTTTTCTCCTTTCTTTCATAAAGTGTAATCAGAATAATGATTTTCAGATTACCTCCTCACTAATAGGAGAAAACAGCGATGTAAATCGGAACTGTTTTTCAAAAATTAAAAAATAAATTATAGACAGCACAAGTTTTTGAGATAAAATAGGAGTCAGAAGGGAGGCGAAGTCATGGACGAAGAACAGAATGATCTGTGGTTGGAAGAAGAAAGCGAAGAAAATTCAGAAGAAGTCTCCTGGGCAGAATCTATCCTTGACTTTGTCGACTGGAATCAGGACGAGGACGCTCCTGTCTGCGATGAAGAACTGGAAGAAGCTCTGGCAGAAGAACGGAACGCTGCTTTGGAAAGTGAGCTGGAGCAGGACGAGCATCCTTTAGAAGCAGAGGATGATATTCCAGAAGATGCCGATTCAGCCGAATCTCCCATCAGCCTGAATACACTCCGGCAGCAGATGGATGAAACAGCTGTGGAGCGCATCAGCTTAGCCGCAAGAACAGAGACAGATTTTTCTGTGGTTATTGGGGAAATGGACCGATTGGATCGCAACCGTGAACGCAGAGAGCGGTATCACGAAAATCTTCGTGGAGATGTGCCGCTGGAGTATAAGAAGGCAAACTATGGATTGGTTTTCCCTGAGTGGCTGAATACGCCGGAACAGCAGCTTTTGGGCAAAGGCAGTTTTCTGGACTTGATCTTTGACTGTCCTTATGAGATGCACCAGCTGACTGCTGACCCATTTCTCTCCAAAATTGTGGAACGGCTGAAGGACGAACATAAGGAAGTGCTGTACTTTCTCTCCCTGCGGTTGTACAGCACTGCTAAAGTGGCAGCCATGCGGGGGCAATCTGATCGAAATATCCGCAAGCTGCGGGATACTTACACACGAAAATTACAGCATCAGCTATATGAACATCTTTTGCGGAAGAACAGCTTGACCTTGCGGGAGAAAGAATTTGTTGCTCTGTATGCTGCAAGTTTAGAGCAGAGCGGAAAGAGTGCGGCGAAGGTCAAGCGAGAAAATAAAACGCCGCCCCGTAAAAAGAGCGGCTTGACAGGATCCAAAAAATGATTTTATACTTGTAATAGGATTATAATATATCAGATTACACACGGAGGTGAAGCCATGCAGAATCTATTTGCACACGCCAGCTCCTATTGGGTGCGGTACAATCAGTATGAGATAAAGACCGGAAAGAATGGCAGACGATATATCATGGCCGCTCCTGCGGCAGAACCGAAAGTTTACGATCCTCTAAAGGATTCCGAAAAACTGGTTGTGGATGCTCTCAATGTCGGGATGCTCTGTATGGGTCAGAAAAGTGAGGCGGTCATTGAGCAGTCTGTACTGGAATTTGTTCATCAGTATGGGCTGCTGGGGCTGATGACCGCACTGCCTACCACACCGTCCTTTATGGACTATGAGGCAGTTTATCTCCCGAAAAACAGATTTATAAAAGCAGAATCCATGCAGACAGAAGCATTTTTGTCTTTATTCTATCCTTTTGAAAAATTAGATGTGGTAAAAGAAAGCATTCAGTCAAGCTGGAACATCAATCAGGACAGAGCGATGATGGCGCTTGCTATGACCTTTGCCGAGCAGCCTATGGCGATGAATATGCAGTTTCAGCGTCAGTATGCGGAACCGTATGAATGGATCGTACAGCAATTCAAGGATTGGGCATTTACACTGACCAGCAGCTTTTTGTTTTACCACGACTACGACCAGCTGGATGAGGCATCCAGAAACACCTATCGTATGGGCATGGCTGCTTTTGGCGGAATTGCACCGACTTATCATATTGCCCTGTTTGACAAGCCCGCAGCCACCCCCACGATTGTCTGGGACTTTCACTCGCTTCTAACGGCAATTCAGCTCATGTTCAGCTTTATGCTGACTGATGAGGAAAAACCGCTGAGGCTCTGCGAACACTGCCAGAAAGCTTTTGTCGCCAGCCGAGCCAATAATGTATTTTGCAGCCCACAGTGCAAAAACCAGCATAATGTGTATAAGAATCGGGCAAAGAACCGGGATAGAGACGAGAAACAATAAAAAAAGAGGGGGCGCTTGCCGCAGCTGATTGCTGCCAAAAGCGTCCCCTCTGTCTATTTTATGTTATACTTCATATACCAGCTCATACAGCACGATTTCTTCTGCCCGGTTATGGATGCTGTTCATACGGCGCACCCATTCCATCTGGTCTGCCGCTTTCAGGGCTTCTGCGACTCCTTCCTGTTTTTTCATAGCAGCTATCATCACTTCCATGCGGGCATTGCAGAGCTTGTTGATCTCGGCCAGGTGATTCCAGAGCCGTCCTTCCACTATGAGATCCGAGTAACGGGCAGGATGATGCTCTTTCAAAAAGTTTCGCCGCATTCGGCCATATTTGCCGAGCTGATACTCCTCCTGCTCTGGAAGTTTTATGTTTGGGATAAGATAATCCCCCTCCTGACGGTATGTGCCGCCCATTTCTTCAAAGATAGATTTCATGACGACCTCCTTTGTGTGTTTTGGTTTCGGCAGTTGTTGGGATATTTTAACTCCTTTCCTATAACTGCTTTTCAATTCACCACAAATGAGCCGCAGTCATATGTATTAGATGGCAGAAACCACCCTTTACATAGTAACTCTTGGTTATGGAGCGTTTTCAGATACACCGGGGAATAGGGCTTGCCGTTCTTGTCCCGGTAATTGAGCATTTCATTCTGCCACGCTATGACCTCTTTAGAGTGAATGTCGCACATCTTCCGCTTGCCGAAGTAGGGCACCAATTTCTTGTAGAGGATATGTTCTTTCGTGCCCCAGGTGTTTTCCTTGATACGGCCCTTCATGTCCGCCACATAGACGGCAACGAAGTTCTCAAAGGTCATTTCCAGATCGGCGGTCTGCTGTTGCAGGAATGTCCGTTCCCACTCCAGCGCCTCCCGTTTGGTGGGAAAGCCCCGTTTCATCTTCTTGACCTTTTTGCCTGTCCAGTCCTCGTAGTAAAAGGACGCATACCATGTGCCTTTCTCCTTGTCTTTGTATGCTGGCATTGTAGTTCCCTCCTTACTGCTCATCCCGCAGTCCGTAGAATTTTTCCTCGAAGTAGCGCCTGCTCACCCGTCCGGGAATGGTGATAAAGCCTTTCTGTTTCAGTTCCTCGTTCATCTCCCGCACCAGTTTGTAGGCGTAGGGCTTGGAGATACCCAGTTCCCTGGCTACTTCTTCCGCCTTTACAAACAGTTCCTTGCTCATGCGTTTCACCTCCTTATTTTTGTTTCGCAAATATGTTAATGTTACCATCCTCATTATACATTAACACAAGTGTTAATGTCAAGAATTTATTTCGCATTTTTGTTAAACTTTATCTTGCATATTTCGCTTTTTTGCGCTATACTATTGGCAAAGGCGGTGGGATATTATGACAGTCGGAGATAAGATAAAGAAAATCCGCACCTTTCGAGGTATGACACAAAAGGAATTGGGGCTTGCTGTCGGCTTTGAGGAAAAGGGAGCAGACAACCGTATCGCACAGTACGAAACGAATTACCGTGTCCCCAAGCGGGAGTTGCTGGACAAGATTGCCGAGGCGCTGCGGGTAGACCGCCAGAATTTCTACACCATCGCCCCCGGCTCCGCCGAGGATTTCATGCGGACATTCTTCTGGCTCGACGAGGACAGCCCCGGTGCTATCCGCCTGTTCCAACTTGTCCGCAATCCGGGCAGGGCGGGGGTCGATGATGATACCTCCGTACGGTACAACGACGGCGACGACTGGCCTGCACACCCTCCCGTGGGTATGTACTTCCAGTACGGCCTTGTGGACGAGTTTATGCGGGAATGGCTTTTGCGCCAGCAGGAGTTACACGCCGGGGAGATCACCAGGGACGAGTATTTTGAATGGAAACTCAACTGGCCCCATACCTGTGACGACAGCAAGGAAAGCGAGTATTATATCCCCTGGCGGAAAAACAAATAAGACAAGCAAAAAACCGCCCTGCTGAATTTGTCGTTCAGCAGGGCGGTTTTGCTTGTCCTTTTGGGATTATTCTCTTGAGAGTACCGGGCGGACACAAATAGTATCAATCCAGTATCAAGAGCCTTATGGACGGGCAAAAAAGCCTGTATTCATGTGGGTTTGCGCCGTTTCGAGCGTCATTCCCACTCGATCGTCGCGGGGGGCTTGGGGCTCATGTCGTAGAGGACGCGGTTGACGGTGGGGACTTCGGACAGGATGCGGTCGGTTATCTTTTGCAGCAGCGGCCAGTCGGGGGTCGCTACGGTCGCGGTCATGGCGTCTATCGTATTTACGGCGCGGATGACTACCGGCCAGGCGTCTACGCGCTTGCCGCCGCGCACGCCAGTGCTCGTGATGGACGGCACCACTGTGAAGTACTGCCACACAGTTTTGTCCAGGCCAGCCTTGGCAAACTCCTCACGCAGTATGGCGTCGCTCTCGCGTACGGCCTCCAGACGGTCGCGGGTTATCGCGCCAACACAGCGCACGCCAAGGCCAGGACCCGGGAACGGCTGGCGGTACACCATGTTATCCGGCAGGCCCAGCGCCTTGCCGACCACGCGCACCTCGTCCTTGAACAGGAACTTCACTGGCTCGACCAACTCGAACTTCAAATCCTCCGGCAGGCCGCCCACGTTGTGGTGACTCTTTACCGGGCCGGACTCAATAATGTCAGGATATATTGTGCCCTGGGCCAGGAAGCCGATGCCCTCCAGCTTGCGGGCCTCCTCCTCGAACACGCGGATAAACTCCGCGCCTATGACCTTGCGCTTCGTCTCCGGGTCGGACACGCCGGCCAGCTTGTCCAGGAAACGGTCCACGGCGTCCACATAGGTCAGGTTCGCGCCCAGCTGGTTGCGGAAAACCTCGATGACCTGCTCGCTCTCGCCCTTGCGCATCAGGCCGTGGTTCACGTGCACGCACTCCAGCTGCTTGCCCACCGCCTTGATGAGCAGCGCTGCGACGACAGACGAGTCCACGCCGCCAGACAGGGCCAGCAGCACCTTGCCGCTGCCTATCTGCGCGCGCAGGGCCTCTACCTGCTCCGCGATGAACTTCTCCGCCAGCTCAGGCGTGGTGATTCGCTCCATGTCCGGCCTTTTGTTCCCTTCCATACTTATAACAGCCTCCAATACAGGTAAAAATATATGCGGGGAGTGATTACTTGGCTATAATTATTATCCGCACACTCGTCGTATATTTTGCGCTCGTCATCTCCATGCGGCTCATGGGCAAGCGCCAGCTCAGCGAACTCGAACTGCCGGAGCTGGCCATCGCCGTGCTCATTGCTGACCTCGCGGCGCACCCATTACAGGACATCGGTATACCGCTGATGAACGGCCTCCTACCCATCGTCGTGCTCTCCTGCTGCGAAATCATCATCTCCGGCGCGGCCTTGCGGCATGCGGGACTGCGGACGCTGCTCTTTGGTCGGCCCTGCTTTCTCATACGCCGCGGCGTAATCGACCAAAAGGAAATGCGCCGCTGCCGCCTCAACCTCGAGGAACTCTACGAAGAGCTGCGCACCCAGAGCATCACCGACGTCGCTAAGGTAGAATACGCCGTGCTCGAAACGGACGGGACGCTATCAGTCATCCTCTTTCCCGAGTTCCGTCCGGCTACAGCACGGGACCTCGGCCTCGCGCCACAGGACACGGGCTATCCCGTCATCATCATAAACGACGGAAAGCTCATGCGCGAAAACCTCCGCCTCGCCGGAAGAGACGAGGCCTGGCTGCAGCGGGAACTCAAAAAGCGCGGGGCCTCCGGGCCGGGGGACGTCTACCTCCTGCTGCTCGACAATGCGGGCGGGGTCTACTACGCGGCAAAGGAGGTGGTCTGATGAAGCGGGAGCTTGCGGCGGCGGCCGTGCTCATTCTGCTGCTGGCGGGCAGCTGGTGGAACCTCAAATACCTCCGAGACTTCACCGGCGGACTCAGTGAGACGCTGGATCTCTCCCGCGCCTATTGCGAGGCCGGACAGTTCGAGCTCGCGGAGCAGGAGCTGGAAAAAGCGGCGCAAGACTGGCTCGGGGCCGACGGCTACACACACATCTTCATCCGACACTCGGAAATAGACAGCACAACAGACGCCTTTTTCGAGCTCATGAGCGACGTGCGCTCCGGCGACGCGCAGAGCGCCTCCGGCGCCTACGAAAAACTGGCCGCGCACCTCGACAGCCTCTACACCATGGAGCGCGTGACGCTGGGCAGTATTTTTTAACTCATTAAGTATATCACGCGTAAAGCAAGCTCTGCAATACAAAATAGCGGCCGTTTCGACGCGCTTTGCTATGCAAAGCGGCGAAAACGGCCGCTGTATTCATTTCTGTCCCGAATAGATGGACCGGCCTCCGTTCACGGCATAGGACAGGGCGCATACGGCGAAAAAGTGCGGCGCCGCTGCCCAGCCGAAGACCTCGGCCCCTATGAGGGCCGGGGCGAGCAGGGTGTTCGTTGCGGAGCCGAACACTGCGGCGTAACCCAGCGCCGCGCAGAAGGCCGCCGGCAGGCCCAGGAGGCCCGCCAGGGCCGCGCCCAGGCTTGCGCCTATGGAGAAGAGCGGCGTCACCTCGCCGCCCTGGAAGCCCGCTGAGAGCGTCAGGACGGTGAGCGCCAGCTTCAGCGCCCAGTCCCAGGCGTAGATGGGCTCTCCCGCAAGCGAGGCGTTTATGAGGTTCGTGCCGAGACCGCAATATCGGCCGCGATATAGCAGGTACAGGACGGCCGAGAGAGCGACGCCCATGACAAGAGCGCGCAGGACCGGGTTTTTGAGGCGGTTTTGCGCGAGTTTTTTGCCCTTTTGAGGCAGAAAGCAAAGGCTGCGCCTGTGAGGCCGAATACTATGCCCAGGGCGGTAAGCTCAAGCACAAGTTCCGCGCTCCACTCCGGCGCGGCGGCGAGGGGAAAGCTGAACTTTTCAAGGCCCAGAAGTCCGGCGGTGGTGCTTGCGCACAGCGCGGCGACGGCGGCGGGGAGCAGCGCGCGGTGCTCCAGTTTCCCGGCGGTCAGCACTTCCATGGCGAAGGCCGTGGCGGCGAACGGTGTTCCGAAAAGGCCGGAAAATCCTGCGGCTATGCCTGCGATGAGCATTATCCTCTGCGACTCAGCGTCCCTCAGCCAGCCTCCGATCCTGTGCGATATGGCTGCGGCGAGCTGGACCGCGACGCCCTCCCTGCCCGCGCTGCCGCCGAAGAGATGGGTCAGCCAGGTGGCGCAGATGACGAAGGGCACGAGGCGCAAAGGGATGGCCTCACGCTCTGCGTGGCCGGCCTCAAAGACCATGCCCATGCCGTTTTCACAGCCTGCGCCGTACCTCTTATACGCCCAGGCCATGAGCGCTCCTATCAGCCCCAGGAAGGGCAGGAACCAGGCCGTGTGCGCGTCACGGACTGCGCCGAGATACAGCAGTACCCGCCCGAAAACGGCGTCCACCGCGCCTACGGCTATGCCTGTCGGGACGGCAACTGCTATGAGAACGAGCGTTTTTTTCATAATTTCCACCTCATAACGGCAAAAAAGCCGATGCTTCCGCGCGCGGCGGCTGCCGCGCGCAGAAGTCATCAGCTCAAGGCGGTTTCGGCCTGCGGCCGAGGGGGACCTCATCCCCTGTGTTCATTTTTTGAGGAACCTGGCGCCGGTGTTCATGTAGACGAGGGTGAAGATGGCGACGGCAAGGGAGGCGATAAGCCCGGCGTAGAATAGGCCGAAGCTGTCGAAGAGGCCCGCCAGCAACCAAAGGCCGCCCATGCTCACGGCAAAGGCCCACATGACGAGGCCGATGAACTTCAGGACCTTCTCCCTGTCATAGCGCTCCCTGTCGCCTATGATGTTCACATAGCGCCAGCCGCGGCCATTGCGGAATGCCGCGCCCACGGCGGCAAAGACGACCGTCACCATTGCGCCAAGCACAATTAAAACCGCGTTCATTCCAAATCCTCCCTCACGAGAGAATAGAGCCTCATATCGCGCACCTGCCCGTTTTTCACGGCGTTGCGCCTCAGCACGCCCTCAAGCTGGAAGCCAGCCTTCTCCAACACGCGGCAGGAGGCGGCGTTTTCCGCAAAGGGCTCGGCAAAAATGCGGAGCACATCCGTATTCTCAAAGGCGAAGCGGCATATCTGCCTCACCGCCTCGGTACAGATACCCGCGCCCCAGCGGCGGCGGACGACATAGTAGCCCAGTTCCGCTGTGCGGCGGTGTATATTCTGCTGCCTTGTCAGCTGGATGCTGCCCACGGCGACACCGTCCTCAGCGATGGCGAAGGCGTAGGCCCCCTCCCCCGCCGTTTGGGCAAAAGCTATGTAGTCGCGCGCGTCGGCCTCCGTATAGGGTGTGGGCAGCCCGTCGCGGAGGTTGTCTGTGACCCCGGCGTCGTTCAGGGCCTCGGCTATCACCGGGGCGTCCGCCTCAGTCCAGGGCCGGATGGAAAGCTGCAAGGTTCAGCCCTCTTTCTGCTTGAGAAGCTTAGTCAGCTCTTCCATGAAGGTATTTATGTCCTTGAAAGAGCGATAGACCGAGGCAAAGCGGACATAGGCGACCTCGTCCACGTCCTTGAGGCGGGCCATGACCATCTCTCCTATCTCCGTTGTGCTTATCTCACGCTCCAGCGCGCTCTGGAGCTCCTGCTCGATATCGTCCGCTATCTGCTCCAGCGAGGAGAGCGCGACCGGGCGCTTTTCGCAGGCGCGGACCATGCCGTTTATGAGCTTGACCTTGTCGAAGGTCTGGCGGCTGCCGTCCCGCTTTATGACCACGAGGGGCAGGCGCTCGATTATCTCATACGTGGTGAAGCGCTTCTGGCAGGCGAGACATTCGCGCCTGCGGCGGATGGTCGCGCCTTCCTCGGCGGGACGGGAATCTATTACGCGGCTCTCGGTATAGCCGCAGAACGGGCATTTCATGGCTTTTCCCCCCAAATTTAACTCTCCATATGAGTATAGCACAGCCCCGTGGCCGCGCCAACACCAATTTTACTGCTTTCGGCATTTTTCCGCTGGGAAATATTTTGCCTTGCCCCTACCCTGCTTCGGCGGCTACAATGGTAGGCGGAGGTGAGGACCATGAAGGTCTTGCGCCGGATGCTATCTATGTGCGAGCTCTCCTGGGAGCTGCTCATGCGCGGCCTGCAGCTGAGCTGCGTACTGCTCTTTGCAGCGTTTCTGCTGCTGCTTGGCGCTGGGGAGTTTTCCGTCTGGAACTGCGATACATATTCCCTCGCCCGTGAGCTTTTGACGCTGCCACAGGCCATCCTGCTCGTCTGCATACTCGCGGGGGCTATAATTGAGGAACGGAACCTGTGATTTCGCGCAGCTCGGCCTCGGTATAGAGGGCGTTGAGCACGTCGAGCAGCGCGTTGGCGCTCAGTTTCTCCGGCAGGTCGAGCTCTTTGAGCAGCGCGCGGCGCTTCTCAGCGCTGCCGGGGCCGCCGGAGAGGCCCAGCTCATAGAGCGTGGCCTTTGTAATGCCTCCGGCACGGCGCGCGGGCTCCTCCCCGCCCAGGGTCGCGCCCGCGCGGCGCAGGGCCTCGATGAGCACCTCCGGCTTCATGCCCTCGACGCCCAGCTTGCCCTCCTTGGACGGGGCGCGCTTGCGGCGCTCGCGGCCTGCGATATCCGGGATATACGCCTGCTTCACGAGCGCGGGGTCGATGGCGCCCTTCAGGAAGTTCCTGATGACAAAGCCCGCGCCGTCGCTGTCCGTCAGGACGACAAGGCCCCGCGCTTCGGCCAGGCGGCGCAGGAGCGCGAGCTTCTCCCTGTCGTTAAAAACACCGAAGCCCGAGGTCTCGACTATCACGGCGTCGAAGACCTGTGAGAGCGTGTTCCTGTCATAGCGGCCCTCGACCACTATGACCTCCTTCACGCTTATCATACGTCCTCCCCCGCCGCGAGGCGTATCAGCAGCAGCGTCAGCTGCTCCGCGCCGTCGCCGCCGCTCTTCATGGCATAGTCCGTTTCGGCACAGAGGCGGACTGCGCGCTCCAGCGTGCGCATGTCGAAGCCGCGCGCGGAGCGCATGAGCCTGTCGAGCATGAAGTCGAACTTGACTCCGCAGTTTTCTCGCACGAAATCGCTGCCCAGCTTCTCGTCCAGGGCCACGCGTGCGGCGTAGAGCCGCCGCATCTGCATGCCGATGACGGCCAGGATGGCGATGGGCTCCTCGCCCATGGACATGAGGTCTGCCAGCGTGCGCGCCGCGCCGTCATAGTCGCGCGCGGCGAGGTAATCCGTCATTTCGAAGACCCGCGCCTCGGGTATGCGCAGTGCCAGGCGCGAGACGTCCTCCGCTGTCACCAGCTCGCCGGCGGTGCCGGCGGCGATTTTTTCTATTTCGGGTATCAGCCCGTTCATCAGCTCACCGCTCAGATAGATGAGCGTCAGGCAGGCGTCCGGCGTGGCGTTCTTCCCCAGCGCCGCGAAGCGCTTGCGTATCCACTGCACCAGAGGCCCCTGGCCCTGGGATGTGAAGTCGATAAGCTTGCCGTATTTCGCAACGGCTTTAATTATCTTTGTGCGCTGGTCCGGCTCAAAGTCCGTATCCTGCACGAAAACAAGGGTGCAGCAGTCCGGGATATCAGATATCAGCCGCTCAAGCGAGGCGGCCTCCGCGTCCCGGCAGCGGGCAAAGTCGTAGCCGCGCACCTCGGTCAGCGTCCGCTCCGTCAGAAACGGGAGGGCGTTAACCGCGTCCGAGAGCTCGCGCATATCGAGATTCTTGCCGTCCAGGCGGTGATAGCTGAAGTCATCCTCGCCCTCGGGCAGGCAGAGGGCCTTCAGCTCCCCCAGGAAAGCCTCGCGCAGATAGTCCTCTCGGCCATAGAGCAGATACAGCCGCGCAGGGCCGCCGCTCTTCAGCTCGCGGCTGACCTCGCCGTAATTGAGGCGGTTATCCGGTTTTGACTTCTTTTGACGTTTAGCCATATGTATTCGCCCTCACTGTGATGTTGCCGTTCTCGTCGGTCCTGAAGACCTCGATGTCGAAGATGCCGAGGCGGCGCAGGGCCTCGTAGGTAGGGTGCCCGTAGCTGTTCCAGCCGACGGATATGGCGGCCCAGTCCGCGTCTATAGCCTCCAGCAGCTCGAAGCTCGTGGAGTATTTGGAGCCGTGATGGCCCACCACCAGGAGCTCCACGTCCGGCAGCTCCCGACTCTCGACCAGGCGGCGTTCCACTGCGGAGTTCACGTCGCCCATTATGAGCGCTTCAAACTCGCCCATGGCTGCCAGGACGATGACGCCGCGCTCGTTCTCATCCCCGGCGTCGAGCGGCGCATAAAGCGTCAGCTCCAGTCCGCCGTATGCGGGCGTCAAATCCTCTCCGCCGACGTAGACCACCTCGGTCCGCTGTCTCTCCGCACAGGCAAGTATTCCCCCGAGCAGGCCGTCCGAGTCATCCGTGTCCTCGGGCAGGTACAGCGTGCCGACGGATATCCGCGTAAGCAGGCGTTCCACGCCGTTCGCGTGGTCGGCGTGCAGGTGTGTGAGCGCCAGGGCGTCTATGCTCCTGCGGCCCCGGCTCAGGAGATACTCCGCCGCCGTGTCTCCTGCGTTATCCCACGTTCCCTTGCCGCCGCAGTCTATGAGGACGGCATTTTCACCGCAGACGGCGGCGACGCATTGGCCCTGGCCCACGTCAAGGACTGTGACCGAGCTCTCGCTCCGCTCCGCGTTCCAGGCCGTCACAAGCACGACTGCCAGCGTGAAGACCGAGGCCAGCGCCGGGGCCAGAGGGCGAAATCCCCTCCTATCCCTCAGCAGCCAGCACAGGCCGAAGACAAAATAAACGAAAACCAGCCACCAGACGATAAGCCGGTCCACAGTATACACAGCCGAATACGGCAGTCCGGCCAGAGCTTTTGCGCAAAAGGAAATATACCGGGCCGGCCAAGCCACGAGCCAGCCGACCGAACCTCCAAGCGGCGCGAAAACAAGTCCCAGCAGCACCGCCGCATAGCCGAACGTGAAAGCCGCGGACACCGCCCAGAGCGTCAGCAGGTTCGTGACCGGCGAGATGAGCGAGACATACCCGAAGCAGAGCGCCACCACGGGCGTTGTAAAGGCCATGGAGCCTATGGAGCTGGACACGCCCGCCATCACAAACCTCACAACGGAGTTCAGGCGGCGCTTTTCGTCGCCGCGGCGGAGTTTTCTGTCCAGCCATTTATAGACGCGCGGCGTGAGCAGTATTATGCCCGCCATGGCCGAGAACGAGAGCTGCAGCCCTGCCGCGGCTATGGAGAGCGGGTTTGCGATAAGCAGGATCAAGAGGCCCGCGCACAGCGAGGTCAGCCCATCAGCCTCCCTCCTGAGCAGCGGGGCCAGCATCACGAGCGTCAGCATGACGCAGGCGCGCACCACTGAGGCCGTGCAGCCCGTCATAAACGTGAACAGCACTATTACAGGCACGCCCAATATCGACGCCCGGCGCTTCCCAAGCAGATACACCAGCACGGCATACAAAAACGACAGGTGCATGCCCGAAACGGCGACTACATGGCGTATGCCGGAGACGGAGAGCGCGTTGTCAAGCTCAAAGTCGTCGTACAGCCCCGAGGTGTCTCCTATCAGCAGGCCGAGCATAAAGCTCTGGACGTCCTCGGGGAACACCTCCCTAGCCGCGCTGCGCACAAGGTTCGCAAGCTCCATCGGAAAGCTGAGGAAGCTGCGGCCGTCCCGGCGTATGTCCTCCGCCGCTCCGGCAAGGTAGGCGCGCAGCAGTATGCCGCGGGAGGAATATATATCCGTCTCTTCGCCGTACTTTTCAAGCGCAGATATGAACTCCAGAGGGAATTCCGCCACGTCTCCCGGCCTCAGCTCAGGCATGAGGCCGTCATAGTCATAGACGGCCGCCTTGACGCGCGGCAGGCCCTCCTGCTCTATACGCAGCTCGACGGAGGCGTAGCCCTCGTCCCGCTCCGGGTAGTCGAGGACACGCGCCGTGACCACCAGCTCCCGCCCTGCCAGCTCCGACGCCGGGGCCACGTACATCAGCGTATACGCCCCGTACCACCCGAGCCCCAGCGATGCGGCTATCAGAATTATAAGCGCACGCAGGCGCGCCGTGTCCTTCAGCAGCAGCGCCGCCGGCAGACACAGCAGCAAAAGCCCTCCGGCGAGCCAGAACAGCACGCCCTCGGGCAAATAATAGTGAGACACCGCCGCCGCGCCCGCAAACGAAAGCGCGGCGCATACCAGCTTACGCACGCTGCCCCGGCTCGTCAGTCAGGCCGAGGATATAGTCCGTAGATACGCCGTAGAGCCCGGCCAGTTTTATGAGCGCCCACACGGGTATCTCGCGTATGCCTTTTTCGTAGCGGCGGTATACCTCTCTGTTCATATTCAGATAATCTGCAATGGCTATCTGCGTCTTGTCATTGTCAATACGCAGATCCTCTATGCGCGGAAAATACATCGACATCACCGTATAAATGCTACTATTTTGTAGCATTTATACGGTGATTATGCTACCATACGAGTGTATTTGACGCAAAATGTATTGACAGGTGCTCCCTGTCAATACATTTTGCATTTTCTGTTCAGCCAAATCAGATGAGTTTTTCGGCCATGTCCGCGCCGGCGAGGATGTGGAAATGCAGGTGCGGCACGGTCTGGCCGGCGGCCTTGCCGGAGTTCGTGATGACGCGGAATCCGGCGTCCAGGCCCTCCTGGGCGGCTATCTTGGCTATGACCTCGAAAATGTGCGCCACTGCGGCGGAGTTCTCCGCTGTTATCTGCGCGGCGGAGTCCGCGATGTGCTCTTTCGGGATGACGAGGATATGCGTGGGGGCCTGGGGGTTGATATCCCGGAAGGCCAGGACGCTCTCGTCCTCATATACCTTGTTCGAGGGGATATCCCCTTTCGCTATCATGCAGAAAAGGCAGTCTTCCATTTTACTTATCCTCCTTCAAAAGTCCCAGCTTCATAGCCACGAAGTTATCCACCATGGCGAGGGCGTTATCCAGCATGAGCATATCCTTGCCGCCGCCCATGGCAAAGTCGGGCTTGCCGCCGCCCTTGCCGCCGGTCATGGCGGTGACCTGCTTTATGAGGTCGCCGGCCTTGACGCCCTTTTCCACGGCGTTCTTGCCGCAGACGGCGAAGAAGGTTATCTTGTCCTCCTCCGTAGCGGCGAAGACGGCGACGAGATTCGGCGCCTTGTCACGCAGGAAATCGCCCGCGCGGCGCATCTCGTCCGCCGTGGAGCCGGGGCGCGTGGCGGTGATGACGCGCAGGTCGCCCACCTTCTTGGCAGAGGCGATGAAGCCGTCCAGCTCGCCGGAACGGAGCTTATCCTGCAGCGCCTCGACCTTGCGCTTGAGCTCGCGCAGGTCGCTCATTGCGGCCTTGGCCTTTTCCACCACCTCGAAGGGGCTGGACTTGAGGACGTTCGCCATTTCGAGCAGGCGGCGGTTGTTCTCCTCGTTCTCGCGGAAGAACTCCAGGCCCGTCACGGCCTCTATGCGGCGCACGCCGGAGGCGACGGAGAATTCGGACTCTATCCTAAAGGGGCCGATCTTGGCGGTGTTATCCATATGCGTGCCGCCGCAGAGCTCGCTGGAGAAGCCACCCATCTTCACGACACGGACGACCTCGCCGTACTTCTCACCAAAGAGCGCCTGAGCGCCCTGGGCTCGGGCCTCGTCTATGCCCATCTCCGCTATGGAGATGGCGTCGCCGCGCAGTATTTCGCTGTTCACTATGCGCCCGACCTCAAGCAGCTCCTCGCCCGTCATGGCGGAGAAGTGCGTGAAGTCAAAGCGAAGCCTGTCCGGCTCGACCAGGGAGCCGGCCTGGTGTACATGGTCGCCCAACACCTGACGCAGCGCTGCGTGCAGCAGGTGCGTTGCGGAGTGTGCGCGCATGATGGCGCGGCGGCGCTCGGCGTCCACCTTCGCGGTGACGGCCATGTCGAGCCTCAGCTCGCCGGAGCGCAGGACACCGCTGTGCAGGTACTTGCCGCCCTTGGTCTTCTGTACGTCGCGCACCTCAAAGGTGACGCCTTCGGCCTCTATGACGCCGTGGTCGGCCACCTGGCCGCCCATCTCGGCATAGAACGGGGTTCTGTCCAGCACGACGGTGCCTTCTACCCCCTCGCGCAGCTCGCCGGAAAGCTCGCCCTCTACCACGAGGGCCTCCACCTTCGCCGCGTCCTCCAGCTTGTCATAGCCCGTAAACACGGTCGGCACGGCGTCCAGGCCCAGGTCGAGGCCCGACCAGCCGCTGATATCGCCGCGCGCAGCCCTGGCGCGCTCGCGCTGCTCCTGCATGAGGGCGTTGAAGCCCTCGGTATCCGCGGTCATGCCGGACTCGCTCAGCACATCCTCGGTGAGGTCCAGCGGGAAACCGTAGGTGTCGTAGAGTTTGAAGGCGTCCGCGCCGGAGAGCACGGTCTCGCCCTTGGCTTTCAGCTCGTCCATTAGCTCCGCGAGGATGCGCATGCCGCCGTCTATCGTGCGGGCAAAGCTCTCCTCCTCCGTGCGGATGACGCGGGTGATGAAGCTCTGCTTCTCCACGAGGTCGGGGTATGCGCTGCGGTTTTCGTTTATGACGGTCTCGCAGACCTTATAGAGGAAGGGCTCGTTCACGCCGAGGAACTTGCCGTGCCGCGCGGCGCGGCGCAGCAGGCGGCGCAGGACGTAGCCGCGGCCCTCGTTCGAGGGCAGCACGCCGTCGCCTATCATGAATGTGGCGGAGCGGATATGGTCCGTGATAACGCGCAGGGAAACGTCGTTCCTGTGGCTCTCGCCGTAGTGCGCGCCGGTCAGCTCCGAGACCTTGTGCGTGATATTCATGACGGTATCGACGTCGAAGAGGCTGTCCACGCCCTGGCAGACGCAGGCCAGGCGCTCAAGGCCCATGCCGGTGTCGATATTCTTCTGCGCAAGCTCGGTATAGTTGCCCTGGCCGTCAGAGTTGAACTGGGAAAAGACGTTGTTCCAGACCTCGATATACCTGTCGCAGTCGCAGCCGACGGTACAGTCGGGCTTGCCGCAGCCGTATTTCTCGCCGCGGTCATAGTATATCTCGGAGCAGGGGCCGCAGGCGCCGGTGCCGTGCTCCCAGAAGTTATCCTCCTTGCCGAAGCGGAATATGCGCTCCGGGGCGATGCCTATCTCGTCGCGCCAGATGTTGAAAGCCTCGTCGTCGTCCTCGTAGACGGAGGGGTAGAGCCGGTCCGGGTCGATGCCAACCCACTCAGGGCTCGTCAGGAACTCCCAGCTCCAGGCGATGGCCTCGTGCTTGAAGTAGTCGCCGAAGGAGAAGTTGCCTAGCATCTCGAAGTAGGTGCCGTGGCGCGCGGTCTTGCCTATATTCTCGATATCACCGGTGCGGACGCACTTCTGGCAGGTGCAGACGCGGCGGCGGGGCGGGGTCTGCTCGCCGGTGAAGTAGGGCTTCATCGGCGCCATGCCGGAATTTATGAGCAAAAGCGAGGGGTCGTTCTGCGGGATGAGCGAAAAGCTGGGCAGGCGCAGATGTCCCTTAGATTCAAAGAAGGAGAGGAACATCTCCCTGAGTTCATTGAGACCAAATGCCTTCATAAATAACCTCCAAGGACAAATATCCGTATTCACTCATAATAAACACCGGAGCAAAAATTGTCAAGGCGCGGGCGAAAAAAACGGGACCCTCCCGTAGGAGGGTCCCGCTGGAAGCTTATGTTCTCAGCTCTGGCCCTCGGCCTTGCACTTTTTGCGCCAGGCGTCGAGGACGGCGCAGAAGACGAGGGAGAGGTAGGTCTCCTCCTCATTTGCGCTGCGGCTGGTGAGAGCAATTGGCACGCGGGCGCCGACGACCGCGCCGCAGGTGACGGCGTGAGCGTGGATGAGCCAGCTCTTCACCAGGGTGTTTGCCGTGGACAGGTCCGGGGCTATGATGCCGTCGAAGCCGCCGCCGGACCAGGGGCAGTCGTAATTCTTCAGACGCGCGGCCTCTTTGCTGAGGATGAGGTCGTAGGCGATGGGGCCCCAGAGCTCGCAGTCCGCGAAGGGGCGCTGCTTCTGCTCGGACACCAGGCGCTGTGCCTCTACCGTGTCCTGCATGTGGAAGGTGACCTTCTCCACCAGGCTCAACAGGGCCAGCTTCGGGTTCTCGTAGCCGAAGGCCTTTAGAGCGTCGGCGGTGTTCTTGATTATCGCTTTCTTCTGCGTCATGTTCGGCTTGATAACCACGGTCATGTCGCTCAGAGCCAGCAGCTTCGGGTACTCCGGAAGGCTGGCGAGGGAGACATGGCTCATGAGCCGCTCGGTGCGGAGCTTGTTGGTCTTGTCCAGCACGGGCATGAGGAAGTCACGCGTGGGGATGTTGCCGCGCATGAGCACATCGCCGTCGCCCGCATTGATGATGTCGATGGCCTCCTGGGTTATATTGTGTCCGGGAGGCGTGTCTACCATGGTATAGGGCTCGCGCTCAAGTCCGAACTGCTCAAGCACGGTGATAGTCCTCGCCCTGTCGCCTACCAGGACGGGCTGGACAAGGCCCTTCTCCTGCGCGGCGAAGATGCCCTTGAGCATATTCTCGCCGTCAGAACCGGCAAGGATGACGCGCATGGGCCGGGACATTTTGGGAACGCGCTCCAGGATCTTATCGAAGTTTTGCAGTTCCATTTATCACATCTCCGTTTTTCCATAATGGCGAGGCAAATCCTACCCCTTATACCATTATATACGACCCAGACGCAGAAAACAAGCCCGAATTGGTGCGAAATAATCAAAGGGGCGAACTTCTCGTCCGCCCCTTCGCGCATTATTCGCTTTGCTCTATTTCCGACTTCAGGTCGAAGAAGCCCTTGCCGCAGGCGCGGCACAGGGAGACGTTCATTGTGGCGGCTTCGTCGAACATGGACGAGCTTTTGACCAGCTCCACTCCGCCGTGGCGGGCGATGTTCTTTTTCGTGTAGATAACGGCGTAGTCCGCACCCTCCGGGTACCAAAGGATGCTGCCGCTTTTGTGTCCGCAGTAGATATAGCCGTCTTCGGCCGGGCGGCCACAATATGGGCAGTTCACAGCTGCATCGCTCCTTATCCCGCAGTGTAGTCCTGGGTGGCGGTGAAGGCCTGGAAGTCGTTGTAGTTCGTGAAGAACTTGTGCGTGCCGGTCTCGGTGTCGAGCGCGTAGTACAGATAGCTCGTGCTCGCCGGATTCAGGGCGGCGTTGAGTGACGCGAGGCCCGGGTTCGATATGGGTCCGGCGGGCAGACCCGTGTTCGTATAGGTGTTATACGGGCTATCGACCTTGAGGTCCTCCTCGGTGAGGTACTCCTTGTGCTCGCCCAGGGCGTACATGACTGTCGCATCTATCTGCAGCGGCATATCCTGGGCCAGACGGTTATAGATGACGGAGGCGATGGTCGCGCGCTCCTCGTCGTTCGCAGCCTCGGACTCTATCATCGAGGCGATGATGACAGCCTGGTGCAGCGAGATGCCGAGGTTGTCCGCCTGCGTGTACATATCCGCCGTCAGCTTGCCGTGGAAGTTCAGCAGGAACTTGTTGATGGCGCTCGACGCCTGCATGCCCTGATAGAACTCGTAGGTGTCCGGGAAGAGGTAGCCCTCCAGGCGGCTCGCTTCGCCCGGCTCCGACCAGTCGAGGAAGGAATAATTGTAGACGTAGTTCGCCGCGGCCTCCTCGAGGTCCTCGACGGAGCAGATGCCCTCCTCTTCCAGCTTCTCAAATATCTGCTGCATGGTATAGCCTTCGGGGAAGGTTATGGTCGTCGTCACCATGGAGATGGACGCCGTCTGCATCCTGAGCACCAGGGCGTTGTAGTCGCACTTGGTATTGAGCTCATAGGTGCCTGGGTCCATGTCGATATCCGCGTCGGTGAACCGGCAGAAAAACTTGAAAAGGCCCTTGTATTCGATGAGGCCCGCGTCCTTGAGCGCGTTCGCAACGTAGTCGAGGTCCGCGCTCATGACGGTCTTCTGCGTTACGCTGCCGTCCTCGTTCTCGACCTCTATCTCCTTCTCGGTGAAGATGCTCTCCGGGAGCGTTACGGTGCCTTCGGTATATTCTTTATTGAGCGCCAGCACGTCCGAGGCCGCCATCCAGCCTACACAGGCCAGGATGACGCTCAGGCTGATGACAAAGACGAAGTACATGAGCCCGCCAAGGCAGCCGGTCTTACCGTCGCGTCTCGGGCGGATGGGCATGAAGTCCCGCTCCTCCAGGGGCTCGTCCTCAAAGTCCTCCTCCGGCTCCTCGTCCTTTCCGCCCTCCTGACCCTCGTCCTTGTTTTTAGAGTGGTCATAAATGAGGTCGTCAATGAACTTCAGGGGATTTCGGGCGGACTTTTCCTCAGGCTCGGGCTCCTCCTGCTCTTCGGGCTGCTCATCACCGGTCTGCTCCGGCTGCTCCTCCTTGGCGCGCTTGCGGCCGAAAAGCCCGCCCTGAGGCTTGATGGAGGGCAGGATCTTGGTCTCGTCGTCTGCGCGGCCGTGCTCCTGCCCGCCCTCCTCCGCCGGCGCGCCGGCGGCTGGGGCTTCAGGCTCCGCGGCCGTGTCGGGCTTCTGCTCCGGCTCCGTTTTGCCTACGCCGAATATCTCATTGAGCTTGTCAAAATTATTCTGCATTTTCCTCGGTTCTCCCAAGTAACGTGTTTGCCGCGGCGGGCATATTATGGCTCAGACGGTGCGAACCGGCGCCGGCACCGCCCCGAACAGGAAGACAGCTCTCCTCGCCCGCCCCCCGCGCGGGGCCGGGCCCGGGTAAATCACATAGCGCGGAGAAAGGTCGATTAAATGTTCTGCGGAAATGGAAACGGAAGCTGCTTCTGGATCATCATCATACTCCTGCTCATCTTCTGCTGCGGCGGAAACTGCGGCTGCAGCACGAGCTGCGAGAGCAGCAGTAACTGCTGCAACAGCTGCTGCTGAAGCGGCTTAGTCCAAGGCACAGGGCTCGTCAGAGCCCTGTTTTTATTATGCGCCGCTCAGTTATGACGCAGGCAACGGCAAAATCGTTCCAGTCGCGCGGAACTTTTTCCAGCAGCAGCCGCTCTCGGCAGAGGCAGGCCGTCGCTGCGCGGTTCTCCGCGAGATAGCGGTCGTAGTAGCCGCCGCCGTGGCCTAGGCGGACGCCCGCCGCGTCACAGCACAGTGCGGGGACCAGGATGAGGTCCCCTTCCCCGGGTCTGAGCTCCGGCGCGTCCTCCGGCGGCTGCGGGATGCCGTACAGCCCCTCCGCCAGGCGGCCGTCATACAGGGCGAAGTCCATGGACCCGCCCGGGCGGCTGCGCGGCAGGGCTACGGCGCGCTCAGATTCCATCAGCGCGTCTATGATGCGGCGAGTATCGCACTCGCGCTCCACGGAGAGATAGGCGAAAACCGCGCCCGCGCGGCAAAATTCCGGCAGGCTGAGGACGTTTTCGAGGATGCCCGCGTCGCTCTCGCGCAGATATTCCTCCGGGAGCGCGGCAATGCGCGCCCTTATCTCGCGCCGGAGAGCAGCCTTTTGCTCCTTCACAGCGCGGCGAGTACGTCGGAGAATATCTCCTCGTGCTTCTCGTCAAGTTCGCGTATCTGCCCGTCCTTCTTGAAGTCCACGCGCTTCCAGCCGTAATGCTCGGCGGCGCGTGAGCCCGTGGCCAGGCAGGCAGCGAGGTAGGCTACGTCCTTCTCGTGGATATCCCCGTCCTTGCCGGTCTTCTCCTGACGGTGCTTCATACGCTCCAGCGAGGTCTCCAGTTCCACGTCGAGGTAGACGACGAGGTCAGGCCTGGGCAGGCCGAGTTTAACATATTCCAAATCGTACAGCCAGTCGAAAAAGGCGGGCTGCTCGCTCTCGGGCAGCTTGGCGCCTTGGTGTACAGCGTTGGAGGTGGTGTACCGGTCCGAAAGCACGACGCCTCCGGAGCGGTAATACTCTCCCCAGTCGGTCATATACGAGGCGTACCTGTCCACAGCGTAGAAGATGGAGGCTGCACAGGGGCCGACGTCCGAGGGGTTTTTGCCGAAGCGGCCTTCGAGATACATACGTATGAGTGCCGAGGACTCCTGCTCGTAGCGCGGGAAAACTATCGTCCGGCAATCTATGCCCTCGCGCTCGAAACGGGCCTTGAGGCGGCGATACTGCGCGGACTTGCCGCTGCCGTCTATGCCTTCGAGCACTATGAGCTTGCCCTTATCTGCCATTTTACTTACCTCTCAGCCTCTCCCCGGCCGCTTCCAGCACGAAGAGGGGCAGCTTCATCATGCGGCCTATGCGCCGCGGCTCTTTTATAAGCCTGTACAGCCACTCCAAATCGAGCTTCTGCCACGCCACGGGAGCACGTTTCACCGTGCCCGCGAACACGTCCAGGCTCCCGCCCAGGCCGACCATCAGGCCCAGGGGCAGCTTTCCCGCCATCTTCGCCATCCAAAGCTCCTGCTTAGGCGCGCCCAGGCAGACGAGCAGCATATCCGGCGCGGCGGCGCTTATCTTCTCTATTATAGGCCCGTCGTCCGAAAAATAGCCGTCCGACGTGCCGCTTATTACCAGGCCGGGAAACTTCCCTTTCAGTGTCTGGCCCGCGGCCTCGGCCACGCCGGGCTTCGCGCCGAAGAGGTACACGCTGCCCCCGCGCTCCGCCAGCTGCGCCATGACGCCGCAGGCGAAGTCTATGCCCGGCACCTTCTGCTTCATGGGCCGGCCCAGTATGGCCGCGCCCTTGACTATGCCCGCGCCGTCCGGCAGGACCATATCTGCGCCCGCGAGGGCCTCGCGCAGCGCCGCGTCCTCCTTGGCGAGCATTACTATCTCAGGGTTCGGCGTGGCACAGTACGCGCAGCTGCGCGCGGATATGAGCTCCAGCGCGCGCTCCACGGCCTCCTGCATCGTCACATTGTCGAATTCCACGCCGAGTACGTTCGTGCGGCTCATACTGCGGAAAACACCTGCCCTATCTTCTCGTGGATTATGAGGTCCGCGTACCTGTCATACGGCGTCTCCGAGAGGTTCACGAGCACCATCTTCCGGCCGCGGTAGTAATTGATCAGCCCCGCCGCGGGATAAACGCCCAGGGACGTTCCGCCGACGATGAGCACCTCCGCGTCGCGTATATAGCGCACGGCGCGCTCCATGACGTCCATGTCCAGCGGCTCCTCATAGAGCACGATGTCCGGGCGCACTACGCCGCCGCAGGTGCAGCGCGGCACGCCCTGGCAGTGGTTCATCTCATAGGCGGGATAGGGCTTGCGGCAGCGGGAGCAGTAGGCGCGCAGGATGCTGCCGTGCAGCTCCAGCACGTTTTTGCTGCCCGCCGCCTGGTGCAGCCCGTCGATATTCTGCGTGATGACCGCCCTGAGCTTGCCCTCCTGCTCCAGTTCCGCAAGGCGCAGGTGCGCCCTGTTCGGCTTTGCGCCGTCCACTACCAGCTTCTCGTGGTGGAAGCGGTAATACTCCTCCGGGTCGCGCTCGAAAAAGCTATGGCTCAGGATGGTCTCGGGCGGGTAGGCCCATTTCTGGTTATACAGTCCGTCCACGCTGCGGAAGTCGGGGATGCCGCTCTCCGTGGAGACGCCCGCTCCGCCGAAAAACACGATATTGTCGCTCTCCGCTATCCAGTCTTTGAGCTTTGCTACGTTCTCGTCCATTGCACCCTCCGTTTCCGCGCCGCAGGGCTCAGCCCTGCGGGTTCATGGTGTAGTTCGGGGCTTCCTTCGTGATGTAGATGTCGTGCGGGTGGCTCTCCTTGAGGCCAGCGCCGGTTATGCGGACAAACTTGGTCTTGGTGCGCAGCGCCTCGATGTTCGGGCAGCCGCAGTAGCCCATGCCGGAGCGCAGGCCGCCCATCATCTGGAAGATGGTATCGGACACAGGTCCCTTGTAGGGCACGCGGCCCTCAACGCCCTCGGGGACGAGCTTCTTCGAGCCGGACTGGAAGTACCGGTCGCCCGAACCCTTCTGCATCGCGCCAATGCTGCCCATGCCGCGGTAGACCTTGAACTGGCGGCCCTGGAAGATCTCGCTCTCTCCAGGGCTCTCCTCGCAGCCGGCGAGCATGGAGCCCATCATGACGACCCTCGCGCCCGCGGCGAGCGCCTTGACGATGTCGCCCGAGTACTTGATGCCGCCGTCGGCTATGACGGGGATGCCGTACTTGTCGCCCATCGCGGCGGCTTCGAGGACGGCGGTTATCTGCGGCACGCCTATGCCGGAGACGACGCGCGTCGTGCAGATGGAGCCGGGGCCGATGCCGACCTTGACGCAGTCCGCGCCCGCCTTTATGAGCGCTTCGGTGCCCTCGGCGGTGGCGACGTTGCCGGCTATGAGCTGCACCTCGGGGAAGGCGTTCTTCACGAGGCCGACGCAGCGCATGATGTTAGCAGAGTGGCCGTGCGCCGAGTCGAGCACCAGGGCGTCCACGCCCGCCTGGACCAGCGCGCCCGCGCGGTCAAGGATGTCGTTCGTCACGCCGATGGCTGCGGCGCAGAGCAGGCGGCCGTGCTTGTCCTTCGCGGAGTTCGGGTATTTCACGACCTTCTCGATGTCTTTTATGGTGATGAGGCCCTTGAGGCGGAAGTTGTCGTCAACTATCGGCAGCTTTTCGATCTTGTGGCGGCGGAGGATATCCTTGGCCTCCTCCAGCGTCGTCCCCTCGCGGCCGGTCACGAGGCCCTCGCTGGTCATGACCTCGCTGATAAGGCGGTCCATGTTCTCCTCGAACTTCATATCCCGGTTCGTGATGATGCCGATGAGACGCCCGTCCGTATCCACTACAGGCACGCCGGATATGCGGTACTTTGCCATGAGGGCGTCCGCCTCGCCAAGGGTGTTGTTCGGTCCGAGGTAGAAGGGGTTCGTGATGACGCCGTTTTCTGAGCGCTTGACCATATCCACCTGCTCGGCCTGGTCGTCTATCGGCATACTCTTGTGGATGACGCCGATGCCGCCCTCACGCGCGATCGCGATGGCCATGCGGTACTCCGTCACGGTGTCCATGGCCGCGCTCATTATGGGCGTGTTGAGCCGGATGGTCTTAGTCAGATTCGTGGACAGGTCGATGTCCGGCGGCAGGACGCTGCTCTCCGCCGGGACAAGCAGCACGTCGTCAAAGGTCAGGCCCTCGCCGACAAAGCGCTCGGAAAAGCTGCCAAAACGATTCATATGAAACGCACCTCCGCAAAAGATTTGGTTTTTGCTATTCCTCATATTTTATCACAGCCGCGCCCCAAGTCAACCATTTCCGCCCCATTCCGGCGTATCGGAAACAGAAAAAAGCGCTAGCCGCGGCCTGCGCTTTTTGACTGTTATCCCGGTTTATCTGCATTTGGACCCTTCAGCGGCCGGAGGCCGTCTCGCGGGCGTGATAGAACATATACTGCTGCGCGAGGCCCGCATATTTGCCGAGGGACGAGGGCTCGAAGCCTTCCGGCATGTTCTCGGCCAGGGCCCTTTTTATCCACACGTCCACGGGGAAGGCGTCAAGCTGGTGCAGGCCGAAGAGCACGACGCAGTTGGCGACCTTGTCGCCCACGCCGTTTAGTTTCTTCAGCTCCGCGCGGGCCTCGGTGCAGGGCAAAAGTCCCGTCTTTTCCAGGTCCAACTCCCCCGCCGCTACGGCGCGGGCGGCGGCGAGTATGTAGGGCGCCCGGTAGCCCGCGTGCAGGGGCGCGAGGTCAATTTCCTCAAGCTCCGCCACGCGTTCCGCCGCCGGGAAGGCACGCGCCTCGCCCCAGGGAGCCTCCACCGGCTCGCCGTACAGGGCGCAGAGCTTTTCCACGATGCCCTTTATGCGCGGGATGTTGTTGCACTGGGAGATGATGAAGGAGCACAGCGCCTCCCACCTGTCCTGACGCAGGATGCGTATGCCCTCGCCGTAGGCCGCGCAGTCGCGCAGGTAGTCGCAGACTTCTATGCTCCTGCGCGCGGCCTCGTAGTCCGTCTCCATGTCCAGGTATTCGCGCCAAAAATCAATATCTCCCGGCGCGCACTCTATCCACGCGCTGCCGCCCTCAGTCCAGACCACAGCCGCCCGGCCCGAGGCCACGCCGCGATATTTGCCGTCCCCGCCCTCGTTCCAGCGGAAGCACTGTCCGCAGTCGAAGGTTCGGCGGGGGCTCAATTCACGCTCTCCGCACAGCTCAAAACACCGCGTATCCACTAAAATCCCACCGTTCTTTGTCTGTTTTGCCTTGATTATAACCCGGGATTTCGTATATTTCAACAGTAATCGGCGCTTGCATGGATGATTGATTTGTGGTATAATATTACTTATTTAAATCACAAATGAAAGAAGGTGCAGCTATGAGCTGGCAGAAGGAATTGGAGAACGGCGTCAGGAGCATGGACGGGCTTGTGCAGAAGCTTGGGCTGTCACCGGAGGAGGCCGCCAGAAGAGAAGAGATAGCAGAACGTTTTCCGATGATGATAACGCCTTACTACCTTTCCCTTGTAGACACCTCGGACCCGGATGACCCCATTGCCAGGATGTGCATACCCTCGACCGATGAGATGGACCCCGACGGAGAATTCGACACCAGCGGCGAGGCCTCGAACACCAAGTTAGAGGGCCTTCAGCACAAATACCCGCCCACGGTGCTGCTGCTCTCGACCAACCAGTGCGCCATGTACTGCCGCCACTGTTTTCGCAAGCGCATGGTCGGGCTGACGGTGGACGAGCTGAACCGCGTTGCGGATGAGGCCATAGCCTACGTCTCGGAGCACGAGGAGGTCACGAACGTCCTCATATCCGGCGGCGATTCACTTATGAACCCGAACAGCGTTATTGAGCGCTATTTGGAAGGGCTTTGCGCCATCGACCACCTAGACTTCATCCGCTTCGGCTCCAGGCTCCCCGTGACGCTGCCTGAGCGCATTTACGGCGACCCGGAGCTGCTGGACATGTTCGAGCGCTATGCTAAAGAGAAAGCCCTGGTGGTCGTTTCGCAGTTCAACCACCCGCGGGAGCTGACGCCGCAGGCGCGCAGAGCCGTCTGGGAGCTGCTCAGCCGCGGCGTGCAGGTGCGCAACCAGACCGTGCTCCTGCGCGGGGTTAACGACAGGCCGGAGGTGCTCGGCGCGTTGCTCGCGGGCCTCACGGCGATGAATGTCGCGCCCTACTACATCTTCCAGTGCCGCCCTGTGCGCGGCGTCAAGGGCCGCTTTCAGGTGCCTTTGGCAGAGGGCATAGGCATTGTGGACGGGGCCAAGTCAATGCAGAACGGTCTGGGCAAGGCCGTCCGCTACGCCATGAGCCATCCGAGGGGGAAAATTGAAGTGATCGGCCGCCTGCCAGGCTCGGACGAGGTGGTTTTCAAGTTCCACCAGAACAAATATCCTGAGGACAGCGCGAGGATCTTTACCAGGAAGCTCGGAGAGCACGACACTTGGCTGGATGAGGAGCTCATGCCGGAGTGAAATGTGCCGGCAATGCGGGCGCCTTTCAGGTGGTGGGTTTTGACGGGGGTTGGCGGAACTCGCCGTTTTGTTCTGCTGGACTTTACGTTGGTGCTGCCTATTCCACCCCATTTCTTTGGTCTTGCCCAAAGAAAC